>Ga0364880_10052_pt1 | contig 71796 bp, 56 predicted proteins | sample ExccelJu500001D3_5_FD_206927 | JGI IMG/M metagenome (GOLD analysis project Ga0364880, IMG submission 206927) | Enriched cells from Trout Bog Lake Hypolimnion, Wisconsin, USA - BchlTB.July30.5000.01.D3 | ecosystem: Environmental > Aquatic > Freshwater > Lake > Hypolimnion/Profundal zone | place... | reverse complement strand
AAAAGAGTAGGTAGTATCCCTAAATTTTTAGAAAACAGCTCATGTTAACACTTTGTATACTTTTTTAGCATAATATTTGCATTAACTTAAAACAAATCTTACTTGCTAATTTTCATTTATCTAATTAGCTTATATACCAACGATGATAAAAATTGCTGTAGTTGATGATACAGAGAAATGGGTATTAATGGCCGAAAATCATATTAAGAATATGAAAGATTTCTCCTTAATAACTATAGGTTATGATGGTATTGATTTTGTTGATTGGTGCTATCATCATAAAGAATTGCCAGATATTGCTCTAGTAGATGTGGAAATGCCTAAAATGGACGGAGTACAATTAACAGACTTTTTAAGCGAACACTTTCCCTGTATAAAAGTAATTGCTATTTCATCTCATACACATAAGGAAGCTATAGAAGATATGGTTGCTTGTGGCGCATATGGTTATACAAGCAAATTATATAACATGAAAAACATCCCCAATGCAATTATTTCAGTAGCTGCCGGTAACTTTTATATAGACCCAATACTCCAGCTAGAAGCCATTAATCGGGAGTATTTAATCAGTGAAAGAAAAAAGCAAAAGTTATTTCAGCAGGAATCTAAACTGACAATTAAACAAAAAGCTATGATTTCATTATATACAACTAATGCAAGTCAGAAAGAAATAGCCACAACATTATCTATTTCACAAAAAACTGTTGAAAACCAAGTTAGAGATATTTCAGGCATACTAAAAGTTAACAGTAGACAAGAGTTTACATTAAAAAGTATTCGCAAGGGATTTACAAGACTAGCAAGAATCTTCAAATAAAGATCATAATGCAGCCAGAATAGCAAAATGCAGTTTTGATAAAGAGAAAAGAAAAGTTATTTGCCGAAAATGTTTTTGAACTTACTAAAAGGGAAAGAACCTTCATCATGCTTAATGCAACACCACTACGCTTTGAGCAAATAGCTGAAGCAATGTTCATAGAACCCAAAACTGTTCAAAATTAGTATGATAGAACTTCAAAAAAATTACACTTACATAACCGGTAAGCAATAACACTTTTCTCTTTGCAAAATGGTTTAGCAAGTATTGCAAACTATCAATAGTAAGATCTTATTTACGTTATTTCATACTCATCCCCCGTTTACCTCACTTTTAAAAAGTGAGGCTTTTTTTTGTTATGGCAATTGCTGTAAATACCAGATAAACTGATCCCTCTTCGCCATATAAATGTATCCCCCTAAAAAAGGCAATTAAAAAATCGATCATTCATGGCCTCCAAAAATGTAAAGAGCTAGTTGTGTTTGATAATCAAACTTAGGAAAGTTTTTAGTCTACTTTGAGTAAATAATTTTTTCTGTTTCTTCTAAAGGATGTTCTTTTTTTAATTTTCTTAAGGATTCTCCTTTGAGTTCAATACGAACAGACTGATGTACCAATCTATCAAGTATTGCATCGGCTACGGTCTGTTCTCCAATAACATCGTACCAGTTTTTTACAGGGACTTGCGAAGCAATGATTGTAGAGCGTTTACCATGTCTGTCTTCAACGATATCCATCAGTAGTGCTCTGCCGCCGGCATCAAAAGCTTGTATTCCAAAGTCATCAAGTATCAGAAGATCTTGTTTTTCTATTCTGCTTAATTCCTTTAAGTGTGAACCATCGGCCTTTGCCATTTTTAAGATGGACATTAATTTAGCCGTATTGGCATAATAAACTTTAAACCCTGATAAGCAAGCTTGGTGACCAATGGCAGAAGCTAAATAACTTTTCCCTGTTCCTGTGCTGCCGGTAATAAAAACGTCTTGTCCTTTTTTTATAAAATCACAAGTAAACAAACGGTCAATCTGGTTTTTATCAAGTTCTCTTTTGGGATTATAGTCTATCCCTTCGGCATTGGCTATGTAACGGAACTTGGCGGTCTTGATGTTTCGTTGCAGGGAACGATGCTTGCGGTCATCCCATTCGTTCTGGACTAAATACTGGGCCATTTCATCATTGGTAAAGCTTACGGGTGGAGGAAGCTCAACAAATGTTTTAAAAGCGGTCTGCATTCCATATAAACGCATGTCGCCCATTTTCTTTGCAGTTTCTTTGTTCATGTTCTTTTGGTTTAAGTGATGATTATTTATTCATAGTAATTCTGTCCGCGTATGTTTTCGTGGGCGGGCATCTCAGAGTTGGGTATCTCGTCTTCAAAGGGGATACCATCTGCCTTCGAACGTAATATCTGGTCTATGATACCGTAATTGTAGATACCAAAACTGTCGGCTCTTCTGCAGGCATTACTCAGTCTTGTATTACCTACTCTTTTAGCAAAGCTTAAAACTCCGGAACAGGATTTATAGCTATGTTCAGGGTATAATTCTCTCGCCAGTATTTTAGCAATATACTGTGCCACCACTTCGCTGATGGAACTGGCAGTGTCCATAAACTTTTTAGGATTCCACTCTGCTAAATATTTATGTTGAGTAGCCAGGTGATCTTGTGTAGTGATATATTTTAACCCTTTACCCTGGTATCTTTCATGAACAGCTACTACTTCGTTATCATCAAACACTTCTATTTTGGTACTGGTATATTTTATTTTTAATCGCTTGCCGATTAACTTGAAGGGTACACTGTAATAGCGTTTATCTGTACTTAAAAGTACATGGCCGTATTTGTTTACAGTAGATAACTGAACAGTCATCAGTTCAAACAAATAAGGATTAAGGGGTTGCAATGTTTGTTTCTCTAGTTCTAAGAACTGCTGCATCCTGCTATAGTTTTCTCCGGTAAGTTTTGCATCGTTATGCACTTCTAAATGCAGAAGAATGTCTTTGTTAATCTCTTCCAGTTTGTGATATACTTTCTGATCAATTTTAGAGAAGATGGTGGTATAGATAATCTTTACAGCCCCTTCCACAAGGGCTTTATCCTTGGGCTTATATGTGCGTGTGGGGAATCCAAACGTATGGTAATGCTCAGCAAAGGCAGCAAAATTATCATTGAGCTGAGCTTCATATTTACTGGACTTGGTTACCGCTGATTTTAAATTATCCGGTACAATTGCCAATGGCACACCGCCAAAAAAATGAAGTGCACGTTCACAACCCAATATAAAATCTACTTTACACTGCGAGTGAACTGCCATTACAAAAGTGAGTTGGCTGCAACCCAGTATAGCTACAAACACTTCAACATCACTTATCTCGCCTGTAAGCTCATCTACTAACTGTAATTTTTTTCCGGTAAAATCTACAAACAATTTGTCACCCGCCTTATGTGTCATCTTCATCGATGGCTTGCCCACCTGCATAAATTTATTAAGCTTCTCTAAAAATGAAGACTGTTTGTAACCATCGGGACATTGGAGAAGATATTTTGCATGTACCATACCCTTGGTTACACCACGCTTTTTCAGCATAGCAGCAAATGAAGGCAATAGCGGTTCTAAATCGGATAACCGTTTATTGGCAACTTCAATTTTCTCTTTAACCAAAAATATACGGGACATCTGAGCATCACTCATAGCTTCAATCTGAGCCATACTTTTTTGCGATATAACAAATCTGTACAAATACTTTTTAACGGTATTGCGGGCTACTCCTGTAGATTGACTGATATATTTTGTTCCTCTTCCTGAAACATACAAACGTAGAATCTGGCGTACTGTAATCATTGCAATTGTTTTGTTAGACATGAAAAAAAGTAATTGATGAATCAAGAACTTCTTCTTTTTTTCCTACAAAAACAACTATTCCTTTTTACATCTTTTAGGGGGGCAATTTGAAATGGCGAATGGGGGTCACATTGCTTTGGAAAATTGGGGTTTCTTAGTATTGTGGGAAGGGGATCTTGTTAACTGGGTTTTCCAGTCTTTCGCCAAACAGATGGATCAATCTGTCCCCCCAACAGGTTTGCTGAAATTTTTCCAATCTCAAGTAAAGGGGCATCTGGAGTAACCATTGTAATGCCCATTTCTGCATTGGAAACATCTGCCCAATCAGAAACTTCCAACCAGTTTTTACAAGAGCCGGGTATCTGATCGGTTTCAGGACGTATTACCGCCAGAGGTAAGCTAATATGTATCTGACCATCGGGTACATGAAAAGGAAAAGCAAAATGTACCGCTTCTTTCCCGCCAGTATTGGCCCATAGGTAATCACCTGGTTTAGGAATCAAAGGGGCCGGTTTTTTATCCATTTCATCAACAATGGATATTGCATCACTGCCAGCAGTAATGGTGACCGTCCTGTGTAGCCATTTACAACCGGGGGCAGTGGATTGGATCTCCAGGGTTACCAAACAAGGGCCTTGTTCTTTGATTCGTATTGTTGGTATTTCGTTTCGACGGATATCATCCGGCTTATTGCCAGGAAAAAAGAGATAATCGTTGATCAGGTATTTACCGGATGCTAGTGCGAAATTATTGGGAATGCCGGTTTTTTTAATACCAGAAATCGCACCTGTACTGCTGTCTATCTGTACTTGCACAAGACCATTATCCAACTGGTATAGACAAGCATTTAACGATGGCATTGATGGTGGATCCTTTTTCAGGATACTAAATGCTGCAGCTGAAAAGGGTGGAATGTCCGGAGCTATAAAAGCAAGTTCTCCAGTTGATAATCGCTGACTTGCGAGTAAATTGCCTTTTGCATCTATAACCATGTTGCCAATATCAGTCAACTCTTTAGAAACCAATACCAGTCCTCCCCTGGGATAAGCAGCAGTATTGAATACAGTGATCTTTTGTTGACTATTTATGCTGGATGAAAGCGGCAAAGCATCCTGTATTAAACGATCAGATTGCTTTTGTGCCTTCAGCGCAAAGGATTGTTTGATAGCCCACTGGTCAAGTGTCATCTGGCTCAATGGATTTGTAATACTTTCAGATGCCCCCCAGGTATGTTCAGAAAATAACAGCACATTTTTCCAGGCCTCTTTAAAGCGGTCCGCTGGATACAGATCTGGTTTAGTGATAGCCCAGAGAATCTCCGCCTGTGTTAAAGTGGAAGATGCAGAACGATTCAGTCTGGTTTCATTAGCAGAAGAGCCAGCCCCATCCTCCCAATAACCTGTCCAGTCACCGTTATATACAGGAAGTTTATGGCCATATTCTTTTTCGAAGGCTTTAAAAGCAGTGGTAGTGGATGCAATCACTAGTTTAGGCCAGTTGTAGCGACTGTTCCAATCCCTCACAAAATTGCTTAATTCCAGTTCGGGAACAGCATTATCCCCATGACCACTCCAGCGTATATAACTAATATCATAAGGAAAGTGAATGGTATTCAGGTGATCCAGATACGATGCAATAAAACGGCCGGATAAAGCAGGTACCCCATGCGAAAGGGCATACCCTTTATAAGGAATCCAAACCAACACTTTTTCTTTTCCTGAAGGGGAAACCCAATAAAATGGTTTATCCTCCCATTGCTTAAAGATATCTCCAATCCTGTCAAAATAATTGGGAGCAACTGAGAAATATTTAATTCCAGACTGTGCCATGGCAGCTACAGTTCCCCATGTATACCCAGGTACATCACTAATCATGGCTGCTTCTGTTGATTTACCGGTAAGCTTAGCAAGTTCAGTACTATACTGAAATAATTGTAACAATTCCTCCGGGCGACAGAGTCCGGTTAGGGTATTCAGGAACATGCCATTCACTGCAACTTCCCCCTTTTGTACCGCAGCGATAAAAGCAGATGATGTGGTACTGTCCATTCTGTGCATTAACAACCACGCTGCATAAGTACCTTCAAGATTCCATACAAACCGGGATCCTGTAGGAAAGTTTCTGGTCATGCGAGCATATTCCATTCCTTTCAGTAGGTTATCTATCTGTTTTTGTTCAACATGCGACTGCCTATCGGTATATCCCAGGTCAAAATGAGAATGAGGCAATATATAAATGATCCTGTGTGCAGCAGGCAATAGTGTACAATAGGCATTGGCCAACACTTTCTTTCCTGCAGTTACCCTAATAAATACGCTATCCGGCTTTTCAACAGTTGCTACAGGTATGTCCATTTCAGAAAAACCGTCATGTAATGGCATCGTGTATTTATGTGTATGGTTGATCATTACTGTAAGTAAGGATGGCCCACCGAAATGAAGGGCATGAAGAATAAACGATTGTTTACCGTTTTTTAAAAGAAAGGGCGAGGGTTCTATTAGTACCTTTTCTTCGAAGTGATAAGTGAATACCATGAACCAGTCGTTACTATTCTGAGCATCACCGATCATTTTTAACCTGACTGGCTGTCCAGGTGTAACCAGTTTCAACGGTAGGCGCAGGTAAGCCAGGCCATGTGCATCATCTGAATGGTCCTTCCGCAATTGCTTAAAGACGATCCTTGTACTGTCATCCGCTACAAAGCTCCAATCCGGAGCCTTATTGGCAGGCTCAGTGGTAAAGCTCAGTAGTTTTTTATCTCCCAGATAAAGGTCAAAATGACGGCTACCTCCACTTGTACCAGTAGAATGGGCGGCCACCCAGCAGAAATATACATAAGGACCTTTAATATGAGCAGGTACAGGTGCCGTTTCCCATTCAATGGTTTTATGTCCATCCGTTGCACGGGTTAATAATGCATTATTGATATCATCAGGATAAGCTGAATAATAAGATAATTGTTCACCGGAAATGGCTTTGGAAAATCCATTCACCCATGTAACTTTCCCCAGCCAGGGTAGGGTTTCCTGTGCAAACAACCGGTTGGTTGAAAAAAACAGAATGATCAAAAGACTGTTTTTGACAACCCTATTTTTATAACAATTCATATCATCTTTGCTTTATCGTCAAAAAATGTTGAAATTAGTTATACAATTATTGAGTTCATGTAGATATAACAGTCAGTCTGAAATTATTGCAGCCCATGAAACAGATCAATGTGTGCATCTCATACCTGATGATCAGGGTAGTTTAAAAATAACAAACAGACTTACACCATAGCCTTTGCCTGCATCTTTTCCATGTATGGTATAAAAGCCTTGTATATATGGAGTAGCAATTCGTGAAATTTTTCTGCCATAGGCAAGGGATAGTTTACTGTATTGAAAATCCTTATTGATAAGAAGATTAGAATTGAAGGTCTTATCAATACTTTCGGATTTTGTACCTGTTAAACCGGCAGTTAGAAAATTATAATCCAGAAACATGGTTCCCGCAGTTAAAGCATAGCCAAACTGTTCCGGGCCGGTTACATCATCGAAATAGTGGGTGTAATTACCTTCTATAACACAGAAGGTGTGTTTGATGGGATTAAAACTGTAATTAAGTGAAAACTCATAAGCATGTGATCCAAATCCAAGATAGGGTTGTGATGTATTTTGATAAGCCGGGAAAATATAGAGTGCTTTTGCTGTAAAATAATTTTTTAGAAAATTAAAAGGAATATGATAGGCCAGCCCAATCATACAATCACCAATCCCCGATTTGTTGGTTTTTACACTGTTAAGTGAAGAAGTTATATAGGAAAAAGGAACATTTGCTATAAGATCAAGACGTCTTGCAAGTCCATGTACCATGTATAAATTGATACTGTTAGAAACAAAAAAATTACCCTTACCCAAACTATATAATTTACCTGTACTATCATAGATCTTGGACGATCTGAAATAAGTGTATGTAGTAATGAGTGTCGTTCGTTTTTTACCTGCAGGCCAGTCTGCAAAACTGCTTTTGCAGCAAAAAATGACTATGAATATTATCAGGATTGTTCTCATATACTAATGGGCTAATTTATTGATGGCTTCTTCGTAAAACCAGGTACTCTTATATGCATTATGTCCGGGGCTTACTTCATGGGCAAGGTTGGGAAAAGTGAAAATCTGGCTTTTTTTCTTTACATCATCGCTAAGTCTGTTAAAGGCCGTATAAGCACAGGTAGGAGGTGCAATCAGGTCCAATAGTCCCAATCCCATTAATATGGGACATCTGACCTCAGTAATGAAATTCTGGGCTTCAAAATAGGAAAGGGTCGTCAGCATCTTGTCTTTAGTGATGTTGGGATTCTTTCTGAGAAAGATCTTTAGAAATTTAATGATGAACCCAGCTTCTGGTTGTAAACGATTTTGTGTTATGGCATAACTGGTCGAATAATCACAAAAGGTTGGATTGTCTACCGCACAAAAAATGGCTTTTTTACTCAAAGCTTCCAGAATCCAAGCCAGTGTGCCTCCCTGACTGCCACCAAAAAAACCAATCCGGTTAAGATCAAGACCCATATTTTCATTTGCAAGGAGAAATTGTAACCCCCGCAGGCAATCCATATAAATGCCTCTGTACACGTATTTGTTCTTGTCTTCCAGGTTTAGTGTCAGGAGGTCTTTGTTATCAGGGTTGATGATGCTATTGCTTTCACCAATCCCTCGCACATTAAGTGTAAAATGGACGAAGTCATCAAAGAATAAAGGTTTCATTTCAGCTTTATAACCGCCAAGTCCATACAATACAGGGTATTTGCCTTTGGGTCGGGGAACAGTAAGCCATCCATAAATTTTTACATTATCTAAGGAGTTCATTTCCACATAATACACCTGATGTGTGGGGGTAGATTGAATATCATCAGGGGTAATACTGTATTCAGGGCTTACTGCATTGAGGTCATCTTGTGCCTTCTGCCAGAATTCTTCAAAATCAGCCGGCTTATGAAGTGGTGTTGTGATGAGAAGGGGTTTATAACCGAAAACATTTCGGATCGTATCATCATAATCGGTAAGATTGATGGTTACAATGATATCATAAAAGCCTGGGTTTTCAACCGGGATATCCCATGACAGGCTTTTTTTTCTGTGCGCATTGATAGCGAAATTGGTTGAACTGGTTCCCACAACTTCTCCAAATGCAGTTTTAATATCCACTTGAATTTTACCTTCCTGCCTTGAGGTATAGTTGTTTTTAACTTCCAGCTTATAACTAATATCATTGCCATTAAAAATTCCGTTTTTATGACGCGGAATAACATTGACAACTATCGATTCTGGCTCCTCTTCATTGTTATTAATATTAAAAGTATTGGAAGTGTGAGTCAATTTTATTTTTGATAAGCTGGCATTAGCTGGGAGAACTGACAGAAAACAGAACCACGGTAACACAATTAAAATCAATTTTCTCATATTCTGAAATCAGGTTATTATTTAATGGGTATCAATAAAATGCCTGGTTTTTCAAATTCCATTCACTCTATAACATATTTGGAATCAGGATAAAGCTAATATTATTTTAAAATCACTTTTGCTGTAATACCCCCTTGTTGATAACTTTATACAATCTGCTTATATTTTGGTTAGATTCTTCGGCAGAAGTATAAAAAGTAAAGGATCTGGATAGATAAAATATCTTTTTTGAAGATAATGCATCAGTCAGGTTTTTTTCCTGAATGGTATGGTTAAAATGGCGTACAGCATCTATTAACACCAGATACTGTTTTTTAGATTCAGTTATAAGAATATACAATATTGCCAAGCGGATTTCTTGATTTATCACGGCAGGATTCTTCCGTTTTAAAACCCCTTGGATCATAAGTGTAATTCCAAATGAAATAATTGCTGTTTCCTGCTGGAACCTGGATCATTTGTTTCACCTGATCATGATCGTCGTATTCAAAGAGAAAGTCCGGTAACAATTTTTGCGCCCTCCTATTAAAGCGAACTATATCAGTCAATTGATTTTTTGTATTGTAATAGTAATAATAGGTTTCCAGTAAAGATCCTTTTTTCATCCATCTTTCTTCAGTAATATTTCCCTGATCATCCCTGCTTAGGTCTATGTTGGTCGTATCTGTACCATTTTTAATTTTAAGCATTCTAAGTGGTTTGCCCTGGATATCATAGAACCACAAATGAGTTTCAGAAATTTTAACTTTCATTAAAGTATCATTGCTTGAAGATGATATTGAAAATAGCCTGCCTAAACTATCATAGGTATATCCTGTAATGGTTTCTACATTATTAATCGAAGTAGAAGTACTGATGATTTTGTTATTAGCGAAACCTGAAATTAAAACAGATAAAGTACTGTCATTTTCGCCTGAAGTAGTGGTTGAACTACTGAAATCGCTGTTGAATTCCTGAAGCAGAGTAAATCCTTTAACTGGTTGATTATCAGCATCAAAACTTGTTGCTTTCAGGTGATGTATGTTGTTTGTTCTTAGCAGATTGTATTGTTTGTTACTCTGCGTGTTTGAAAGTAGGTCATTGTAATAATACTGACTGTTCGCTGCAGTGATGATAATAGAGAAGAGGATGCTAAGCAACGATTTCATGTATATGATTTTGACAAAAGTAACCTGCAGTCAAACAACATTCAAAAATAAGCTTCAGAATAGATTGAATCTGTTGGTTTGACTTTCATTTTTAGTCAAATGTTAACAACTAACGCACTCATTAAAAGTGGATGGGGAAATTCGTTGCAGGCTTTTTTCAATAATGGTCCATGGTATAGCCTTATTAAATGCAAGCTTCATAAATAGATCATACACCCTTGATCTACCTATAATATACCCCTTTAAAGGGTAGGTTAGAGGTAGGTTAGAGGTATATCAGAGGTAAGTGAAAGGTAGGTTTGATCCAAAAGAAATACGGTTTTGAAACGAAGTTGCGTTTGGCTTTTCCATGATCATTTTAAAAAGCACGCAATATCCTCTGAAGGGAAAATCAAATACTAATTAATGTTACCTGAAATTGAAATAGTTGGATGTAATTCCACTAATCTTAAAAGCAATAGTTGATTCCATACGTATCATTTTGGGCCAAATGGATGAAGGGAATGCTCATAAAGCCAAATGCTTTTAAAATTATTATGTTCCGGTGAAACTTCATGCGCCAGATTGGGGAATACGAATACCGAACTTTTTTTCTTTAAGACTTCTGGCATTCTATTAAATGCTGCATAAGCGCATGTAGGAGGGGCTGTTAGATCAAGTAATCCAAGTCCCAATAGCGTAGGACAATTTATATTACCAATAAAGTTCTGGATTTCAAAATAAGAAAGATTCGAAAGCATCTTGTCTTTGGTAATATTGGGATTCTTGCGGAGGAATTCTTTTAAAAATTTAATGATAAAACCTCCTTCAGGTTGGCGTTTATTCTGGCAGATATAATAAAAAGTATGCGCATCGCATAAAATCGGGTTATCTACTATACAAAATAGTGCCTTTTTAGACAAGGCTGCAAGTACCCAGGTTAATGTTCCTCCCTGACTTCCACCCATCAAGCCAATTCGTTTTGTATCTAAACCCAGGTCTTCATGAGAAAGAATAAACTCTAATCCCCTCAGGCAATCCATATAAATTCCACGGTAAACATATTTGTTTTTATCCTCCAGATGCAGGGTCATAAGTTCCTGGTTATCCGGGTTTATGATCTGATTGCTCTCACCATTACCCCTAACATTTATTGTAAAATGGGCAAAATCATCAAAATATAAAGGCTTCATCTCAATTCGGTATCCACCAAGACCAAACATGACTGGATATTTTCCTTTGGGTCTGGGTACTGTAAGCCAGCCATTGATTTTAACATTTTCAAGCGATTTCATTTCCACATAATACACCTGATGTGTTGGGGTGGATAATATTTCGTCTGGTGAAATGGTATAATCCGGGGCAACTGTACTCAATTCGTCTTTTGCTTTTTGCCAGAAAGCATCAAAATCTGCGGGTTTATGTACAGGCGTGTTTATTTCAGAGGCTTTGTATCCGAATACATTCCTGATCGTGTCATCATAATCTGTAAGATTAATAGTAACGATGATATCATAAAACCCGGGATTCTCTACGGGAATATCCCAGGAAATTTTTTTGGTATGATTAGACGCGATTGAAAATTCAGTTTCTGAATTTCCGATAAACTCACCAAACTCATTTTTTATAGTTATATCGATCTTGCCTTCCTGTCGGGAATTATAGTTATTGGTTACTTTAAGCTTGTATTTTACCGGATGATTTTCATTGAATAAACCATTTTTCCGGTACGGAAGCACTTGTACATTCAGGGATTCTTCTTTTTCTGGTGTACCTGCCTGATTGGAAAGGATCCTTGTTTTTATGGTAATAGCAGTAAAGCCTGGTTGAGAAAGAGAGAGAAAAAATGCTAATGAAAATAAGTAAACAATATTTTTCATTTTACCGGGTTATATTTTGGGGTAATCCCAAAATTCTCATTTATTAAGAGTCTAATATGAAGATAATATAAACACCTAAATATAATAACTGAAATATATGCATGTTGAAAACTTTTCAAACCCTATCTGGTGAATGCCTAATATTTTAAAAAACGGGTTTTAGACAATCCCGGAGCCAAAAAGAACAAAAATGTAACCTGGCATTTTAGCCATAATGGGTCAATTAAAAAATAGAATCTATAAGCTGCTGAAAGATTATAGTTGTGATGTATTTTTAACCAAATATTAAAAAGTGTCGCATAACAGAGAAAGAAAAGAAAAAATATGCCTGAATTGCAATGCTGCGGTTTATGGCAGATATTGTCATGTTTGTGGACAGGAAAATACAGAACCCAAGGAAAGTTTCTTACACCTGGTGAATCATTTTATTGAAGACATTTCCCATTTTGACGGAAAGTTTTTCATTACAATCAAAGACCTGATATTCAAGCCTGGATTTTTATCCATTGAATACCTGAGGGGTAGAAGAGTAAGTTACCTGCACCCGGTAAGAATGTATATTTTTACTTCAGCCATTTTTTTCTTTTTTTATTTTGCTGTACATCATTCAGAAACTGAATCTGAAACTAAGAAAGTCGAGCCAATAGCAGATACTGCAACAAACCATCAAAAAACGCCTGCTGGTAAAACTAAAAGCTATCATTACACGCCTACCGACAGCTCCAGTCATTTTCATGTTTCAGTTGGAAAAACAAATAATGATTTCATAAATATCAATACTGATGATGATAGTACATTGAATAAGGGTTCGGATTTGATCTCAAAAGCAGGAAAAAAGATCTATGATAAAAAGGAACAAATTCAGCATCGGATTCCGCAGGTAATGTTTTGTACCATGCCACTACTTGCACTGGTACTGATGTGGCTTTACAGAAAACATAAACAGTTTTTTTATGTAAGTCATCTTATTTTTATAATCCATGTGCTTACAGCTACATATATGCTTCTACTTACAGAATACCTTTTAGATTTCCTGGCTAAACATTTCTGGCATGGTTTCTTTGATATCTTAAGTTCTCTGGTCTCCTTATTGAGTTTCTATTATGTTTATAAGGCCATGAAGATATTTTACGGACAAAGAAGGCTAAAGACCTTTATTAAGTGCTGCCTGTTATATTTTTTCTTTGCCATCGCATTGGGTATCGTGTATAGTATTTTTATAAGTAAAGAAATCATTTTTTAAATTCATAAAATGTCCGAATCAGTAACAGCATTCAGCAGGTTAGTCACCATAATGGATGAATTAAGGGAAAAGTGCCCATGGGATAAAAAGCAAACCATACATACACTGCGGAGTATGACACTTGAAGAAACGTATGAACTGGCGGATGCCATTACAGAAGAAGACTGGACTGGAATCAAAGAAGAGTTAGGTGACCTATTGCTGCATATTGTTTTTTACAGCAAAATAGGAACTGAACAAAACAAGTTTACGCTGGATGAAATGATTGATGGGATTTGTGAAAAACTGATCATACGGCATCCCCATATTTATGGGCAAGTGAAAGTAGAAAATGACGATGATGTAAAAAGAAACTGGGAAAAGATAAAGCTGCAGGAGGGCAAAAAAAGTGTTCTTTCCGGTGTGCCTCCCTCTCTTCCTGCCATAGTAAAAGCATTACGGATACAGGAAAAAGTAAAGCAGGTTGGATTTGAATGGGAAAAAAAAGAAGATGTCTGGAAAAAGGTTGAAGAAGAAATAAGTGAGTTAAAAGAAGCAGAAGAACAAGCGGAACAGGGTTATATAGAAGAAGAATTTGGTGATCTATTATTCAGTTTGGTTAATTATGCACGGTTTTTGAAGATAGATCCTGAAACGGCTCTGGAAAAGACAAATAAAAAATTCATCAAAAGGTTTCAGCAAATGGAGCAATTGGCTGAAACAAATGAGAAAGGATTATCTGAAATGAATCCTGATGAACTTGATGTTTTATGGAATAATGTAAAGCAAAAAAACAAAAACACTTGATCCAGTCTTTAAGGTCTGCTGCATACAGGCATGGTTATTTGATCATCATTGCCGCCTGGCTATTTACGATTTCCTTAATAGTGGCCAGATATGCTGTTTATAATGTATCTCCTGAAAAAGTTCAAAATAGGCTGGAATCGATACTCAATGATAAAGAGGAAAAATTCAATGACTTTCTAAAGGATACCAATACCAATAAGTTGGTTTACCATGATAGTCTTTCTAAAACTGAATTGGATAAACTTACCAAACTCCCATTTGGTTTGTTTGTTTTTAAAAAGCTGAAGGATGGGGGACTATCACGTGTATTTTGGAACAATAATCATTATTATACAGATATTGAGCAGCTCAACAGATCTGATGGTATTTGGTTTCAAAACCTGCAAAACGGGGATTTTGTAATCATTAGAAAGACTGCCAATGTGGATGGACAATTGATGGTTATAGCAGGTGTAATTCCGGTAAGATGGGATTATTTTATAGAAAACAAGTATCTGGCTGCAAGGTTTGAAGACTATCCTGGATTGATTGATGCATATGAGATCAGTAATGATTCATTGGCATTTCACATTCACAGTTTAAGTGGACAGGATCTGTTTAAAATTAAACTGAAAGAAGGCAGGGTTGAGTCAGGTATTGATTTTATGACAATTTTTTTGCGGACATTAAGTGTATTATTTCTGTTCTTTTACTCGAATGCAATTGCAAAAGATGCAACCGAAGAACATAGTTTAGCCAGTGTATTTCCCGGACTTGTAATGGTTACAGTACTTGTAAGGACAATCACTTATTTGTTTCCTTTTCCATTTGATCTTAAAAATATTACATTATTTGATCCTTCTGTTTATGCTTCCGATTTCCTGCATCGTTCATTAGGTGATCTACTCATTAATACCCTTATTTTTTACTGGCTGATCGATTTTTACCGATTAAATCAAAAAAGGATACCTATAATTAGCAAGAGGTCTAAAGCCGCAATGATTTTTGGAGCTGTCAATATAGTTGTGCTGGTAATGATTACATTTTATCTTGTCAGTATCATCAGAAGCCTGGTACTGGATTCTAAAATTTCATTTAATGTAACCAATATCTTCAGCCTTAACATTTTCAGTATCATCAGTCTGATCATTATGGTATTGATCGTAATTGCTTTCTTCCAGATTTCTCATCTGTTGCTGCGAAAAGTATACCAGCTGAAATATGGATTACCTATGCAATTGCTGATCATGGTAATTACAGGTTTTATCTTTCTTAGTTGTAACCTGGGTAAGTCATTTACATTACCAGATCTTGCAGCGATCGGATGGCTGCTGTTGTATTTATCTGTTTTACATTACTGGTCAAGGGATCAGCAATTATCCATTGTTCAGTCTTCTTACTTCATATTTTGGGTAATGTTCTTTTGTTTATCTGTTATTCTTTTGGTCGTTTATGAAAACAATACTGTTGAAATGCAACAGCGCAAACGAATTGCTGAACAATTGGCATTACAGGCAGACCCTTCTGGCGAAAGTCTTTTGACTATTGCAGCAACGGATTTTAATGATAAATTCTTATCAGACAATTATAAAAGGTTACAATCGGAATATAGTAATAAGTTCATCAAGGATAGTTTGATAGATCAAAATTTTTCAGGATACCTCAATAAATACGATACCAGGATATACACTTTTACTGATCAGTTTACCCCTTTGTTCAATGATGATTCAACCAGTTATACAGCTTTAAAAGCGATGACAGAAATACAAGGAAAAGCAACTGGAATCAGTGGGCTATACACGTTTATCAGTAACGGGGGATTGGCGGGTTATATTTTTCAAAAAACAATACAACATGGAGAAGTAAAAGGATATCTGTTCATTATCGTTAGACCCAAAAAATATGTAAGTGAAGCCTTATTTCCCGAACTGTTCAAACAAACCCAGGATATTTCATCGGATCTGAATACTGATTATATATATGCTGTTTACAACAATGGAAGGTTGATCAGTAAATACAATAATTATGATTTTCCATTGCAATTGAGCAAAGCAGAAAGGATCGGTCCAGAGTTTGTAACTAAAGAGAAAGATGAATATGATGAATTGTGGTATAATGCTGGCAATGGCAAACAAGTGCTTGTTGCACGCAAGAATGATTTGATACAGGCATTCATTGCCTTATTTGCCTATTTATTTTGTGTGTTCCTGGCAGTCATTTTTATGATCAGGTTGATTCAGTTTTTCATTCAGGCTAAATTCAAATGGTCCTTATTTAAAAAGTTTCTTAAATTAAATATCCGCGGACAGATCAATGCAACCATTATAAGTGTAAGTATATTTTCATTTCTGGTAATTGGGTTAGCCACTGTATCATTTTTTATTATTCGATTCAACCGAAATCATGAAGAGAGATTGATCAAATCATTGGAAATCATGACATCGGAGTTGGAGAACAGAATAAGGTCTGGGGAATTCAAACAGCTTCACAATGCGCAATCAGGTAACGGCAACGGTATCGAAAAAGTGCTTTCAGAAATTTCGGAAACACATGGGGTGGATGTCAACTATTTCAATACAGATGGGATACTTGAAGTGTCAACACAACCTTATATTTATAACAAGCATTTGTTGGGGGATGAAATGGAACCTGTTGCATTTTATCAATTAAGTCAATTGAAGAAATCCATTTGGGTGCAGCAGGAAAAGATTGGAAATCTTCAATATATCAGTATTTATTCGCCAGTAATGGATGAGAATGGTAAAATATATGCATACCTGAATATACCGTATTTGAATTCTCAGGTAGAACTCAATCAGGAGATTTCAGGCTTTCTGGCAACTTTGATCAATTTAAACGCATTTACTTTTCTTATTGCAGGTGCCATTGCTTTTCTGATTACAAGCAAGATCACTTCCAGTTTCAGGCTGATCAGTAATAAGATGAAGCAGGTAAGTTTAGGTAAGGACAATGAAATAATTGACTGGAAAGGGAAAGATGAAATTGGCATCTTAGTGAATGAATACAATAAGATGGTTCGAAAACTGGAAGAGAGTGCGAAAGCACTGGCTCAAAATGAACGTGAGATGGCATGGCGTGAAATGGCGAGACAGGTAGCCCATGAAATAAAGAACCCGCTGACCCCCATGAAATTAAGTATACAGTATTTACAAAGGGCTATTGATTCGGGAGCTAATAATGTTAAGGAATTGTCACAACAGGTAGCCGGTACGCTAATTGAACAGATTGATCAATTGGCCACTATCGCAGGAGATTTTTCACAGTTTGCCAATATTAATAATGTTAGGATGGAGCAAATAGATATAAGAGAATTGCTCACATCATTGGTAGGATTGTATCGTATGAACAGGCATGTAGTGTTGGATATCGAAAAAACGGATGGTTCATTTGTAATAAATGCTGATAAGGTGCAGATCAATCGTTTGTTTACCAACCTGCTAAAGAATGCAGTGGAGGCAACTGAAGATATGGATAATGCGGTTATAAGGGCAGGAGTGATAAGTCGTAATGGTATAATAAGGGTATCTGTTTCAGATAATGGGAAGGGGATACCTGATGCTGTAAAAGATAAGATTTTTATACCCAATTTTACTTCCAAGTCTTCAGGAACCGGATTAGGCCTTGCAATATGTAAGGGAATTGTAGAAAAAGCAAATGGCAGGATATGGTTTGATACGATCGAACATACAGGAACATCTTTCTATGTGGAACTGCCTTCAGTTTAAAAGCAATCCCAACAGAAGAGATAAAACAAAGCTTAACAGATTAAAAATCAGGGTCGTTTCTTTTGTTGACGCATGATGAATGCTTCGAATGACTTCAAGGAGAAACTACTTAAATTCATTTCTTTGGTTAAACCAGCTTTTTGGGCAACAAGTATACCATATCTGCAGTCATCATAACTATCTATTTTATGAGCATCTGGATTGATACTGATCAGTACATTTTTCGAGATGGCATATTCTATCCATCGCCAGTCAATATCCAGTCTTCTGGGATGGGCATTCAATTCAATAACCACATCATGGATAGCACAGGCGTCGATGATTTTTTTATGGTCAACAGGATAGCCGGCCCTGCTTAATAAGAGTCTGCCTGTCATATGACCAAGTATACTGGTATAAGGGTTTTCAATAGCTTTTAATAAGCGTGTCATGGCTTTTTCTTCAGTCATTTTGAGGTTTGAATGAACAGATGCGATGATCAGATCAAATGCAGATAATAGGGATTCGGGATAATCAAGGCTACCATCATTAAGGATATCACTTTCAATACTTTTAAAAATCCTGAAAGGGGCATATTTTAGATTCAGTTCATGTATCTGTTGATGCTGAGCAAGTATTCTTTCTTCACTAAGTCCATTGGCATAAAATGCAGACTTTGAATGATCGCTGATAACAAGGTATTCAAATCCTTTGCTGATGGCAGCTTCGGCCATTTCTTCCAGTGTGTTATTGCCATCACTCCAGGTGCTGTGCGAATGAATGATCCCTTTGATGTTTTTAGTTTTGATAACTTCAGGAAGGGAATCATTTTTTGCAAGTACAATGCTATTAGCAGTTTCACGTAGATAAGGAGGAATATAGGACAGGCCATTAACTGAAAAAATAGCTTCTTCTGATGGGTAAGGTCCATTAGCTTCCCATGAAGTTTGAGCATTGAAGGACGATAAGAAAGAATCACTGCCACTAGTAAGGAATAGGGTATTATAAATGTTATCCAAAGAAGTCAGGTGAAACCCTAAAGTAATATTGGCATTCCCTTTAAAAGAAGTATAGGTTTTAGTATCTTCCAGTATGTCGTAGTTATTTGATTTAAAAAATGTGGTTAAATCGTCTTTGACAGTTGTTGTGACCCATTCAATTTTTTCTATAATCTCGAATTGTCTTCTAATCTCGCCGGTGAGTATAAAAATACTATCCGGGAAACTGGTTTTTAAAAGGTCATCCAGATTTTGACTGAATTGTTCAACTTGCTGAAACAGGTAACTTCCCTGAGCATTCATATAAAATTCGATAGCGTCCCTGATATTTTTCTGTGTCTTTTCTCCAAATCCTTTGAAAAGGGTGAGCCTGTTTTCATTACAGGCATAGAGTAACTCACCAAGGGTTTCAATTTCCAGCTCTTTCCAGATAACAGCAATTTTTTTTGGTCCGATACCTTTAATAGATAGCATTTCAAGGATTCCGGGAGGTGTTGTTTCCAGGTATTTATTCAATAATGCAAACTGGCCTGTTTCCAGTTGTTCAATTATTTTTTTACCAATTGCATCCCCGATACCCTTTATGGAAAAAATTTGTTGGGCTTCCATATCCTTCAATTCAGTTTGCAGTTTTTCAATAGTAAAAGCTGCAATACTATAGGATTTCGTTTTAAAACTGTTCTCGCCATGAATATCCATCAGTTTTGAAAGCAGTGTAAAATTGTCTGCAATTGTATTGTTGTCCATAAGTCAAAAATAATAATAACAACCAGAAACGTATAAGCAAGTGATATAAATAAAAAAGTCCCGAATGTTATTCGGGACTTTAAATTCTATAATCTTAAATTGGAGATTATTTCTTAGCAGCTTTCTTAGGAGCAGCTTTTTTAGGAGCGGCTTTCTTAGGAGCAGCTTTTTTAGGAGCGGCCTTCTTTGGGGCAGCTTTTTTAGGAGCAGCCTTCTTTGGAGCGGCTTTCTTAGGAGCAGCCTTTTTAGGAGCGGCTTTCTTAGGAGCAGCTTTTTTTGGTGCGGCCTTCTTAGGAGCAGCTTTTTTAGGAGCGGCTTTTTTTGCAGCTTTTGCCATGTGTTTAATTTAATTTAATGGTTAGTTAATACCATAAAATTATAAACATTTATTTAACTACAAAATAATATTTTAAGATGCAACTTCTACTGGTAATACAGAAATTGTAGATTTATCGTTTCTGCCTTTTTTGAATTCTACTACACCATCAGTTAAAGCAAATAATGTAAAGTCCTTACCAACTCCAACATTTTTACCAGGATGATATTGTGTGCCGCGTTGACGAACAATAATATTACCAGAGATAGCAGGCTGGCCTCCATATATTTTAACACCCAAACGTTTGCTGTTTGAGTCCCTGCCATTCTTTACACTACCTTCACCTTTTTTATGTGCCATGATTGTATTTTTTTAAATTAGAAACATGATACCGGATGTATACACCCCGGTTTAATTTCCAATGGTTCAGAAATTAAGCGATGCTTTCGATCTTGATTTTGGTATAATGAGTTCTGTGACCATGCTTTTTACGAAACCCTTTTCTTCTTTTCATTTTGAAAGCGATTACTTTATCGCCTTGTACAAGTTCAGTCAAAATTTCTGCAGTTACAGTTGCTTTCACATCGCTTCCTGTTGAAATTTTTCCTTCACTGTCTACGAGCAACACTTCATTGAATTCAACTTTGTCGCCGTTTTTGCCCTCTATGTGTGGGACATACAAACTATCTCCTGTTTGTACTTTAAATTGTTGACCTGCAATTTTTACTACTGCTAACATAACTATCCAAAATTAGGACGGCAAAGGTAAGGTTTGATTGTGAAAATCAACAAAGATTTCTCAAATAAATCCCTTTTTCAGCTATTTTTTTTCATAAATTCTTTAAATCAGGGCATAATACTGCTTAGACAAGCCTATTTTTGTGTCTACAGTAAACGACCCTCTGTTCAGTATGAATCTGAAATCATTATTAGCCCGTCCCTTCGCAAATTACATCCATAATAAGATCCAAAAAGGAAAATATACAGCTCTGGAAGACCAGGAAGCCATTTTTAAAATGCTGATCAAATCTGCCTATGCTACCGAATTTGGTGTTCAACATCAATTTGGATCAATACATTCCTATCAAGATTTTAAAAGACTGATACCTATAAGAGATTATGAACAGTTTAAACCATTTATCCAAAAAATAAAAGAAGGGAAGGAGAATGTATTATGGAAAGGGAAGCCGATCTATTTTGCCAAGACCAGCGGTACCACATCCGGTGTAAAATATATTCCTATAACCAGGGATAGTATACATAACCATATAGATACTGCAAGAAATGCTCTTTTGTGCTATATGGCTGAAACCGGCAACTATGCATTTGCCAACGGTAAAATGATCTTTCTTAGTGGTTCACCCGAATTGGAAAGGGTTGCAGGTATTCCTACAGGTAGGTTAAGTGGAATAGTCAATCATCATATTCCCAGTTATTTAAGGACAAATCAGCTGCCCGGTTATGAAACCAATTGCATTGAAGATTGGGAAACCAAACTGGACAAAATTGTGGAAGAGACTATGGATAAGGATATGACCTTGATCAGTGGTATTCCACCCTGGATGCAAATGTATTTTGATCGATTATTGGAAAAAACAGGTAAAAGCATTGCAGAACTTTTTCCTAATTTTTCAATCATGGTGCAGGGGGGAGTAAATTTTGATCCCTATAAATCAAGACTTTTTGAAAGTATTGGAAAGAAAATTGATTATATAGAATTATTTCCGGCCAGCGAAGGATTTTTTGCTTTCCAGGATTCACAGAAAGAAGAAGGGCTTCTATTGAATACCAATAGTGGTATATTTTATGAGTTCATACCAGCTCAGGAAATATTCGATGAAAATCCACGGCGATTAAGTCTATCGGATGTAAAATTAGACGAAAATTATGCACTCATTATCAATAGTAATGCGGGTTTATGGGGATATAACATAGGGGATACTATAAAATTTGTAAGTTTAAATCCATATAAAATTTTAGTGACCGGAAGGATTAAACACTTTATTTCGGCTTTTGGTGAACATGTTATTGGAGAAGAAGTGGAACAGGCATTGTTAAAAGCTTCTAATTCACTCAATCTCAAAATCAATGAATTTACCGTAGCTCCAAATATTTCACAAAATCAGGGCAAAAGCTATCATGAGTGGTTTATCGAATTCGAAAATACTCCGGAAGATCTCCATGATTTTATCGAAATGGTTGATATGGGTTTGAGAGAAAAGAATGTTTATTATGATGACCTTATCAGTGGCAATATTCTCCAAAAACTCCAGGTACGGCCAGTACGGAAAAACGGGTTCATAGATTATATGAAATCTATAGGGAAACTGGGTGGTCAGAATAAAGTTCCCAGGCTGAGTAACGACAGAAAGATTGCTGACGAATTGAAGCAATTCCTGCTATAATCGTGGTTTTATGGGTTTTGGCTATTATCTTCACGATACTTTGCCTTAATTTGTGCAATCACAGTTTAATTTTTTTTAGTAATGTCTACAATCAAGCGCATTGCCATTTTCGGATCTACAGGTTCCATCGGAACACAGGCGCTGGAAGTTATTGCAGCGAATCCCGATAAATTCTCTGCAGAAATTCTTACCGCTCATAGTAATGAAGTCCTGCTTATAAAACAAGCATTAAAGTTTAACCCCAATTGTGTGATCATAGGGGATGAAAGGAAATACCAGATCGTTAAAAGCGCCCTTTCAAATACTATGATCAAAGTTTTTGCAGGTGAAAAAGCATTGGAAGAGGTGGCTGCAATGGATTGTTATGATATGATGCTTGCTGCAATTGTAGGATTTGCTGGTTTAAAACCAACCATCAAAGCGATAGAAAATGGCAAACCAGTTGCACTTGCTAATAAAGAAACCCTCGTTGTTGCCGGAGATATTGTAATGCGGATGGCTCTTGAAAAACGGGTGCCCATAATACCTGTGGACAGTGAACATTCTGCCATTTTTCAATGTCTAATAGGAGAAGGTAGAAACCGTGTAGAAAAAGTAATTTTAACAGCCAGTGGTGGACCATTTCTTGGCAAGAAACCAAATTTTCTGGTCAATGTAAAACGGGAACATGCTTTAAAGCACCCAAATTGGTCAATGGGTGCAAAAGTAAGCATCGATTCTGCTACATTGATGAATAAAGGACTTGAGATGATAGAAGCTAAATGGCTTTTTAATCTAAAACCCGACCAAATTGATGTTGTTATTCATCCCCAAAGTATCATTCATAGCATGGTTCAGTTTGAAGATGGCAGTATCAAAGCCCAGATGGGGTTACCTGACATGAAATTGCCAATACAATATGCAATGGCATTTCCCCAGCGTATCCAAAATTCGCTTCCCCGCTATGATTTCAAAAAGTCATCTGTTCTTAATTTTGAAGAACCGGACATTAAAACATTCAGAAACCTTGCACTGGCCATTCATGCCATGAATAAAGGGGGCAATTTGCCTTGTATCATGAATGCCGCCAATGAAATAGCCGTATATGCTTTTCTGAAAAACAGAATTAACTTCCTTGATATGACGGCTTTGGTGGAGAAGACATTAGAGAGTATACCTTTTATTGAGCAACCGACTTTGGAAGAATACTTTGATACAGATGGAGAAGCGCGTAATTTTGCAGCTTCCTTGATTGAATTATAATAATTGTTTAAAATTGACACTTACTGAACATTAACTCTGAGCCATGGTCTGTAAATCCTGAACTTTGCAAACCCATAAATACAATAAATGTATTTACATGGCCTGAATCACAAATAAAACAAATCTGAATGTTATTAGTTATTGACTGGAGTATTGCTGGTGTGAAGACATTACAGTTTATCATGTCTTTTTCAATATTGGTTGTCCTGCATGAACTAGGCCATTTTCTTCCTGCAAGGTGGTTTAAATGCAGGGTTGAAAAATTTTACCTTTTTTTCAATCCCTGGTTTAGTATTTGGAAAACCAAAAGGGGAAATACCGAATATGGAATAGGATGGGTTCCTTTTGGCGGATATGTTAAGATTGCAGGCATGATAGATGAAAGTATGGATAAGGAACAGCTTAAACTTCCTCCATTGCCAGATGAATTCAGGGCCAAAAAGCCATGGCAGCGTCTGATTATCATGATTGGAGGGGTCATTGTTAATGTTATACTGGCGATTGTTATTTTTATCGGAATTATCTGGTATTGGGGGGAGGAGAATCTTCCTGCCAAAAACCTTAAATATGGTATTGTTGCAGATAGTCTTGGTAAAGCTGTAGGACTTAAAGACGGGGATTATATCCTGAAAGTCGATGATGCCGAAGTGAACAATGCATCTAAAATTGCGGCCCAAATTTGTATACATGAAGCTAAGACGTTGACCATCCTGAGAGACGGAAAAGAACAACAATTGGCTTTGCCAGATGGACTGATCAGACAATTGAACAAGTCCAAAATGGAAAACTTTGTAGATATCAGGTTTCCATTTATTATCAGGGATTTTAGTAAAGAAGGTAATGCAGAAAAAGATGGCTTAAAAAAAGGTGATCGGATCATAGGAATTGATTCTTTGTCAACACCTTTTTACAATGATGTTAGAAACGCAACAAAGGATTATGCCAATAAAAAGATCCCCGTAAAAGTTATTCGTAACGGTGATACATCGGCAATTCAGGTTTTACTCAATAAGGATGCAAAACTGGGGGCATTTCCTGAATCGGATATGTCTAAACTGGGTTTTGTTCTGGAAACAAAAAAATTCACATTTGCAGAAGCTGTTCCTGCAGGCTTTAAAAAATGCTGGTCAACGCTGGGTAATTATATTACCGGTATCAAGCAATTATTTACAGGCCAGGCTAAAGCCAGTGAATCTCTTGGTAGTGTGATCAGTATCGGCTCCCTGTTCCCGGGCATCTGGGATTGGCAGGCTTTCTGGTCACTGACAGCTATATTCTCTATCATCCTGGCATTTATGAATATTCTTCCTATTCCTGCATTAGATGGCGGACATGCGCTTTTTACACTGGTTGAAATGATTTCCGGAAGAAAACCCAGTGACAAATTCATGGAATATGCCCAAATGGTAGGGATGGCATTGCTCCTTGGATTGATGGCGTATGCACTTGGACTGGATTTTCTAAGATTATTCAGGTAAGATAACCGATATTTACACCCTTACAGTATTGTAACGTTTTGCAAATGGGCCTGTATTGGTTTTGACAGCATCGGTTGCGGTAGGTGTAAGCATGCAGTGCGTTGGATAATTAGCACTTTAATCTGAATATTCAAAACTCAAATGGCAATACACAGTATGCCATGGCTGCCTAATCAGTGATTAGTTAGTCATTAGGGCCGCCGAGCAGGTTTACCTGTTACCACGTTCCGCCGCCGACTCAAAAAAAACACGGGTTGCTATAACAGAAGGCTGTGACTGTTATTTAAGACCATTCAGCTAAGTATCGGATTGGTTTGTTCATTTCCTGCCCGGTACCAACAATCAATAATGAAATAAGCATGTAGAAAACTTATGGTAATGATGTTTGGACAGCGGTTCGATCCCGCTCAGGTCCACCCGAAAGGAGGTCTTTTTTAGACCTCCTTTTTTTATAATCTGCCCGCTTTAATATACAATGGAAAAGTAACTTTTTTCTTTTCCGTTACATCCCAATGTTCCTGGTATGATTGCAATAATTCGCAACCTATTGGGTTGAATTGATGTACTTCTATAAAATGCTGTACTGCACTCCATGTTCCCAAATAGTTGATATAATGGTCCAGTGTCCATTCAAATTCCATGCACATTTCAGGGACTTCAATCTCTTTAAAAGGAAATGGAATGGTTTTATATTGCGCATCTATATGTTTTCTTTCCTTGTCCCAGTATGGACCAACAACTGTACCATAAAAATGGTCAGTCAAGGAATCAATCTGATCATCAGTTCGAAGCAGCCCATATCCGATGATCACAAACAAACCATCCTTCTTTAACGTCCGTTTTACTTCCTTATAGAACTGATCAAAATCGAACCAGTGTATAGCTTGTGCCACAATTATCAGATCAAAAAAATGGTCCGGGAAAGTTGAATGTTCTGCAGGTTCCCTGGTATAAACAATATTGTCTTTCTGCGTAGCATGTGCCAACTGCTTTTCACTGATATCGGTGGCGTGAACAGTTATGAAACGGTTTGATAACGATGCAGCGGCCTGCCCGTTTCCTGTTGCAACATCCAGTGCCCTTTCAAATGAATGCACATGATCGTATATAAAATCAAACATTTCTTTAGGATACTGTGGCCTGAAAACGGCATAGAGTGCCGACTGTTCAGAAAAATTATCTTTCATGCTAAATAAGGATTTTTACAGACTTACCTTTCCGTAAAAATATACCCTTTTATGTGTGCTTTAACTGTTAACAGCATCATTCATCATTTAGAACTATTCCCTCATCCGGAAGGGGGGTATTTTAAGGAAACGTATCGTTCAAAGGATCGTATTCCCAGCCAATACCTGAACAAGCAATTCAAAGGCGACAGGGCTTTTTGCACTGCCATTTATTTCTTACTGGGAAATGGACAGTTTTCTGCATTTCACCGTATTGAAAGCGATGAAACATGGCATCATTATGAAGGAGGAACCTTGCTGATTCATGTAATCCATCTTAATGGGAGACTCGAAACCGTAAAACTTGGTAAATCTGTTTTAAATGGTGAACATTATCAGTTTACTGTACCGGCACGATCTTGGTTTGCTTCAGAACCTGCTCCAGATGCTGATTTTGTATTGACAGGTTGTACAGTATCACCAGGTTTTGACTTTGCCGATTTTGAGCTGGCAAAATCAGCATCACTCATTCATATGTATCCGCAGTACGAAGCCATTATAAAAAGGCTTACCCGTTTCTAACAGCTTTAATTATATTCTAAAAACAACTAAGGCAAATGACGGATTGTTTTTGTTTCTTTTTCACTATTTGAATGCATCTTCAAAACGGCATAACCCAAACATGAAAGGAGTAATATCACAATCACAGCAAAGATAATCCAGTCCATGGATGGAAGTTTTCTTCTAGATTTTTGTTTCTTCTTCTTCGTTGTTTGCCTTTTTAATTGTCTATTCAATTCATCAATAAAACTTTGTACTTTTTGAGTATCATTGAATGCAGCAACTCCTTCAACAGCATCTTTGATAAAATCGGATTCCTGAATTTTTTGTTCTAATATCAGTTGTTCTTCTGCAGTAAGGGTACCTTCTGAATATTTCAGTAGCAGTGCAGCATCCAGCCCATCTTCTTCTTTTAATATATTCAGTATATCATCCATTTTGTATGCTCATTTTTTTTTCAACCATGATCCTCAGATTTCTTTTACCGTTTTGAATATAGCTTTTAACCTGTAAAACAGAGTAGCCCGTTTCGGCTGCTATTTCATGGTAGCTTTTCTTTTCAAGATAAAATAAAATAACACAACTTTTTTGATCAGCACTTAATTGTTCCAGAGATGTTTCAATAAGATGCAGCGTTTTTTCCTTTTCTGCCATTTCCTGGATATTGGATTCTGCTGCCTGTAATTGTATATTTTCATCAGCAGGAACAAATATATTCTTTTCCCGGAGCAGCATAAGACAATGATTCTTAGCCACCATATAGAGCCAGCTTTTAAAATACACGACTTTGTATTTTTTAAGCTCAGTTATGGCTTTCAGAAAGATCTGCTGTACACTGTCTTTAGCCATCTCCTCATTCTTCAGGTATTTCATGCAGGTGCCAAGTAATAGTAAAGTATATCTTTGAAGCAATATTCCCAGCAAGTGGTTATCTCCTGTTTGTTCGAACTGTTCTAACAATTCATTATCGCTGATATGTATATACTTGTCCTGCTTCACTTATTCAAGATAGATATTTTATCAATTAAATGGTTATACATTAGATGCTGAAAACATTCAAATCCATAACTTGAAATAAACTTTGTTCATGAAATACGTTGTATGTACAGTTGCAGTTGCTCCTTTAAGGAATGAAAATGCACACCGCAGTGAAATGGTCAGTCAGTTATTACTGGGCGAATTTGCAGAACTATTGGATATTTCCGGCGATTTTGTGAAGATTAGATGCTTATATGATGGTTATGAAGGGTGGTGTCAAAAAGCACAGTTGCAAGAAACAGATCAATTCTTATCTACTACGGTATTTGTCGTGAAGTCGATCGGTAAAGCATCCATCAATGGATTGGATTGCAGGATCAGTGCAGGAACTCCTGTTTATGCCACAGATCGTATGGTTCAACTTGGCTTATATAATGTGCTTTATCCTTCAATGCACAATGCTGATGCTATGTTACAGGAATTTAATCCTGTCAATATCAGACATCTTGCTTCATTGTATCTTAATACACCATACCTATGGGGAGGAAAATCTGTTTTTGGTATAGACTGTAGTGGTTTCTCACAACAGATTTTCAAAATGCTGGGTATTTATCTGCCAAGAGATGCGTATCAACAAGCAACATCAGGAGAAGTCATTGGGTTTCTGGAAGAAGTGCAATGTGGTGATCTTGCCTTTTTTGATAATGAAGAGGGGAAAATTACCCATGTTGGAATCATGCTGGACCAAAGTTCTATCATTCATGCATCCGGAAAAGTGAGAATTGACAGGATTGACCATTCAGGTATTATCAATGCAGAAACAGGTAACCGAACACACAAGCTCAGACTACTGAAAAGATATAAAAAATAAAGCCCTCCATAGCGGAAGGGCTTTATTTTATGACTTGAATATATTTAAATGATATCCATTCCTTTTGCAAAGTAAGTGGCTGTACCCGGTAATGCAAGCCAGAAAAACTGCCTGAATTGTGGTAAATATAACATGGTAACGATAATAGCGAACCAGAGAAAAAAATAGATCCAGTATTTTCTTGTTGATTTTTGTGCTTCCATTGTTTGAGGTTTGTGCAAAGATAAGGTGGTAAATTATTTTTTCAAATCTTAAGTTTTCAACTTTTCGGTATTATTTGCTGGTGCAGTCTGCTCCGGCAGATCTTTTTTCCTGGTATCAATAAACAATATCTTAAACCCTACTATTATCAGAACGATTGCAAATACCTTTTTTAAGGTCTTATCCGAAAGTGACAATGCCCATTTACTACCAAAATAATTACCCGCCAGAAATGCTAGTGAAACGATCAACACTACCCTCCAGTCTATCTGCCCCTGTTTATAATACTGTATCACTCCAAGTATGCCCACTGGAAGCAATAGGATTCCTAATGATGTTCCCTGAGCCTGTTTTTGAGTAAAAGACAGAAAAAATACCAATGCTGGTACAATAATGATCCCGCCTCCTACGCCTACCATACCACTTAAAGCTCCTGATAATATTCCTAATATGATCAGGAAAACCACCATTAAAATGGTTAGATTCATCTTTTTCAAGTTTATTTATTTAAAAAGTTTACTCTGTAAGATTCAATGGCGTCTTCAATGATCTTTAGGGCAGTTACCTTGTCACTGAAATCTTCAACGACTACCATTTTATTTTCCAATGCTTTATATTCTTCAAAAAAGTGTCTGAGTTCATGAAGGAAATGGGGGGGAAGTTCCTCAATATTGTTATAATGGTTTACACTGGGGTCTTTGGCAGCTACTGCAATGATCTTATCATCTGCGTCACCACTGTCGATCATCTGCATTACTCCAATTACTTTGGCTTCCATCAATGTAAGGGGAACTACCGGTAAACTGGTCAGGACCAGTATGTCCAATGGATCTTTATCATCACCGTACGTTTGTGGAATAAATCCATAATTAACAGGGTAATAGAAGCTTGAATAAATAACCCTGTCCAGTTTCAGTAACCCGGATGGTTTATCAATTTCAAACTTACAACGGCTTCCCTGTGGAATTTCAATAATTGCATTTACAGTTCTTGGAGCATGCTCTCCATAAGATACCCCATGCCAGGGATGTAATACTGTCATCATATCAAATTTGTTTTATAATCAAATAACCAATTAATGTTGCAGCCATGCCTAATAATAAACTACCTGAAAGATAATATGTAAATGCCAAATAACGCTCTTGATGAAGCATATTTATGCATTCCCACGAAAATGATGAAAAAGTAGTAAAACCCCCGCAGATTCCCGTTGCAACGAATAGCCGCCATTCCCCAAATCCATGATGTATCGTTACCATTCCCATAATAATACCTATCAAAAATGAACCGATGATATTTACTGAAAAAGTTGCAAAAGGAAAAGCATCGTGTTTGATAAGCATCGAAAACATATACCTTAATACCGAACCTACTGCACCGCCAACAGCAACCAGTATATAATTTTTTAGTGTCATAGGTTTCCGTCTATAGTATATTTGAAATCGACCAGCCAATTACCATTTTGTAATACGATCTTCACTTTATGCGATTTTCTATCAAATGAATTGCTATAATGAATAATGGTTTCTTTTTCCGAAATATCCTCCACCTGCTGAATAATGATCTCTGCTTGTTTATATTGAGCTTGTTCATCGCCAGACCTTGACTGGAATTTATGCTTATACTGTTCTAAGAGTTTATTGTTTTGATCATCGGTCAGCATATAAAATGCAGCCTTTGGCATGTCATTTTTCAAAAGGGCTTCAATAAATTCCCTGCCTGCATCCAGCGCGTTTTCGGCTTTGGGATAATCAGGATGCCCGGTAGTGCATCCAAACAGAACAACAGACAGAAAGATAAATAGGGTATATTTCATAAATATGCATAAAGATAATGCTGTTCTATTTATTTATTGATAGTTGTATGTATAGCATAGCTTCATTCTTGTAATTATTTCTGATCATTAAGGTCCAGATATAACAAAAGCCGCTTTATGCGGCTTTTGTTATATCTGAGATAGTATACTTAATAACTGATCATTAATTCTGCATCATATCCATTCCACCACTCTGATCTGCTTTTGTATTTTTTCTTTTAAGCAGTCCTACATCAAACTTGCCAAAGCGGAAACTGAAGTTAAGACGTACTACCTGAGGGTCTCTTCTACGCTGACTGGTCTGATCAAATAAAGCACTTTCAGAATATACCCTCTGTAACTGAGTCCTGAAAATATCATTCATTGAAAGTGTTAATGCACCACTTTTTCCATTCTTCCAGGTCCATTCTTTACGTATGGCAGCATCAAAACTGTAACGGGATAATACATAACCCTGTGCTGTTGCAGGAGATCCGCCACCGGGTCCACCACCTCCAAACATAGCACTTCCGCCACCGCCACCACCACCACTGGTATTCTGTGGCTGAACGGCCCTTGATTGGTAATCTCCACTAAACTGAAGGGTTAATCCTTTTGCCAGTTTAAAATTATTGTTCATTTTGCCCGACCAGCTAACCAGTTGGTTATTCAATGATTGGCCCGACACATTTGCATTGATCTGTGAATTATAAAGGTTTGCACTTAAGGTCAGGTCCCACCATTTTGTAATAGCAGTCTTATTTACCAATTCTAATCCATAGGCTAAGCTATAATTACCATTCGTATATGAATTGTAGTAGGCACTGTCTCCGGCTCCCCCGATGGCATTTTTATCGTAATACACATACCTCGTTATAGGGTCAGTTGTATATTTTGCAAATATTGTAGCCAGAAAATTAGAGCCAGATCTGTAAGCATTGTTATAAGACATTTCAAATAGATTGGTAAACTCAGGATGCAAATTTGAGTTACCTATGCTGATATTCTGAGGATCAGAATAGTTGGGAAAAGGCATCAGCTGGAAGAAATTAGGCCTGTTGATCTTCCTGGAATAATTGATCTGAAAATCCTGTGCGGCATCAATTTTATAGGTTACAAATGCACTAGGGAAAAGGCTAATTGGATAAGTAACTTTAAAATTCAGACTATCTGCACCAGAACTGTTTAATAAAGTTCCTTTATAATTGCTGCTTTCAGCCCTTAAACCTAAGAGATAACTCCATTTACTAACTTTGAAATTATAAGTGGCATAGGCTGCATAGACCTGATCGGTATATTTATACTGGCTGCTGATATAAGGGATCAGTACATAATTGTTGGTGGTGTAATCATACAATAACTGATCACTGCTGTTATAAAAATCCCTGATTGCAGCCCTTACACCAGCTTCAAATTTTGAATTGTCGGTAATGGGATTTTCATAATCCGACTGGATCGTATAAAAATGATTATATCCTGATCCAATGGTTTGTTGCAAAAGACCCTGCCCTTCCTGAATCCCTGTGGGATAGTAAGTATAAGTACTCAAATCAGCCGTATTGGTATTAGTACTGGAATTATAATTGAAATCCGCAGTCCAGTCATGCCCGTTTTTGGCAAAATTGTGTTTGAAACTCAACTGTGCACCTTCATTCTGAAACATGGTAACTGCATTACTCAGGATATTGCTGTAACTGGCATAATTGCTATTGATGATAGAGTCTACCAATTCTGTTGCATTATTATTAAAATGGCCCTTTGTATAGGTACCAGTTAAAGAAATGGTGTTCCTGTTATCCAGGAAATAGTCAAAACCACCTCTTAAGAATCCAAAATAACCATCAGTAGTTACTGTAGAGGTTGTATTGATGGTACTTGGTGTATCAAGGAAATTATTGCGATCTATCATGCCATTCACAATAGATTTACGTTGCATATACATACCATTCAGGAAGAAATTGATCTTATTCTGTCTGAAATTAAAATCTCCTCCGGCATTCAGCTTACCCCTTGAATCTACACCTGTTCTTATCCCTCCATTATAACCGTTCTTTTTATTCTTTTTCAGAACGATGTTTATAATACCTGCACCACCACCCGAAGCGTCATATTTGGCAGAAGGATTGGTAATAATTTCCACCCTGTCAATAATATCCGATGGGATCTGATCAAGCGTAAGGGTGGTAGGTCTGTTATCAATAAAGATAGTAGGAGCCGCATTTCTAAGGGTTACATTTCCATCAATATCTACACTAACAGATGGTATGCTTTTCATTACTTCTGTAGCTGTTTGTCCACTGCTGGTCAAATTCTTGTCAACATTAAAGATTTTCCTGTCTATACCCAGTTCAAATTGAGGTTTGGATGATGCTGTTACAGTCACATTGCCAAGGTCTTCAGCAGAGGCTTCGAGTTTGATATTGCCCAGATCTTTATCTACCTGACCCAACATCTGTTGCATGCCACTCATTCCACCACCACCATTCGCATCCTGAGCAACGTTGCTGGTTGCTGCAGAAGGGGTTCCTGTGCCTTTGGCGGGCATTTTAAGATTGAAGGAAAGTGCTTTTTCTATTGGTTTATAACCTACAGCTGCTATCTTAAGTTTGAAATTTCCAAAAAGAGGCAGGTCTTCCAGACTAAAATCCCCATGGTTTTCGGTGATCAGCGTTTTTAAGATTACCTGTCTCAACTGTTTTTTAGCAGTATCATATTTATTTCCTACCAATTGTAATGTTACTCCACCAATTCCTTTATTGGTCTTGCTATCAACAATTTTTCCGTAGAAATGTCCAATATTCATATTCTGTCCACTTCTTCCCGTCTTATTTCCTGCTGCACCTGCACCCATTGGAAACTGTGCATTCACGCTTGCAGCGGCTGTTAATAGAATTAAGAATGTTAAAATTTTTCGCATGTCTTGTGTTGTATTTTGTGTAAAGTTGATTCTTGATTTTGAAATAAGAATTGATAATGGTATGAACGGCTATATGACAATTTTGAATGGATAAAGTTTATACAAATCCGATGAAATAGCCCTAAAAGCCGGTTAATGTGCAATCAGCAGTATACAAACTGCCACTGATCCGGTAATGAATCCGGTGAGTATGCCTGCAAATCTGATCATAAGAATGAGTTTGCTGAATTGCTTGCGGATCATATTTTCTGTTTGTGTCAGATCAAGTTCCCTGATCTTTGCAGTTATAAGCTTTTCAGGGTCAAGATCCGATTGCAAACCCGATACATATTGTTTGATAAGCTCCGGAAAAAGTTCACCTAATTCTTTCATAAAAACAGTTTTGAGCTGTTTGATGGTATTATCACCAATGAACATACTGATCATTGGCATCTGTTCGGCCAGTTTGATTCTCAAAAAATGATCGATCTGGACTTCTGCCAGAGGTAAAATTTTGGCAACACTTTCCGGACTGCTGATCTTTTCACTGATTTTTTCGAAGGGAAAGACCTCTTTTCCCACATACCTGCCCAACGCTGTCGCTGCCGAAAACTGAATGGAAGGCAGGATACCTTGAAACTGCATCCCGGCAAATTTCACCTTACTATGTGGATGAAACAGGATGTAAATGAATAGATTATTGATCAGTAACCCTGTAAACGCGCCAATAAAGGGAATGAAAATATACCAGATTTGCATATTCGATGATTTACATTAAAAAACCCCGGGATACTACTTCTCGGGGTTTCTGAGTTAAACCGGGGAGAACGATGGGTCTCGAACCCACGACCTACAGTGCCACAAACTGTCGCTCTAACCTACTGAGCTACGCTCTCCGTTTTTACTCCCGATTAATTCGGGGCTGCAAAAATAGGGTAAACATGTTTTGCAGGCAAGTGAAATTTAAAGAAATATGCTAAACTATTCTTCAAAAACCTTTGTTAAGCTCTATTCGGCTATATTTGCTGCCATCCTTTTCCAGTATTTTTGAATCTCATTATGCAAAAATTCCTAAGATTTATGAAGAGTACCAAGGGTTTGATCTTGTCGGCCGTGATATTATTTGCGGCATTGTTCTTTGCTTTCACAAAAAATAAAACTTTCACAAGTGGTAATATCTCGCAAAAACAGAAACTTCTGGCTATTGTGGGTACACTTCTTGAAGAACAGCATTACAGCCCTAAAAAGATTGATGATGCCTTTTCGAAACAGGTTTTCAATAAGTATCTGGAAGAACTGGATGCCGATAAGACCCTTTTTACCCAACAGGATATTAATTCCCTGAAAAAATACGAAACGACCATTGATGATGAAATCCATGGTGATGAAATCAAGTTCGAGCCTGCTGTTAAACTAATATATGATAAGCGAATATCAGAGGCCATGGCTACTTATAAAGACATTCTTTCTAAGCCATTTGATTTTTCTCCAAAGGAGACCATCATTGCGGATCCTACAAAATTGAATTATCCTTCCGGGGAACATGAATGGAAAGAAAGATGGAGGAAAAAGCTGAAATATTATACCTTGGAACGGTATGAAGACCTTTTAGAGCTCAAGGAGAAGAATAAACAGGACAGTTCTGTTAACAAGCCGGAAACACTACTGGAAAAGGAATCCAGGGAAAAGGTTTTGAAGATCATGGATAAGGTCTATACCCGCTATAAAATCACAAATACTGATGAAGAACTGTTCAATAAGTTTGTAAATACCATTACCAACCTGATGGATCCTCATACAGATTATTTTCCTCCCGTAGAGAAAAGGGCTTTTGACGAGATGATGAGTGGACATTTTTACGGTATTGGTGCCTTATTGCAGGAAACTGAGGGGGGAATTAAGATTGAAAGCATCAATACAGGTGGAGCTGCCTGGAAAAGTGGTGAGCTGATGGCCAACGATATAATTTTGAAAGTGGCGCAGGGTGGAGCAGAACCTGTTGATATTGCAGGATATGATGTACAGGATGCAGTGAAACTAATTCGGGGAAATAAGGGTACCGAGGTAAGGCTTACTGTAAAAAAACAAAATGGCAGTATCAAAATAATTTCACTGATCCGCGATGAAGTGGTTTTGGATGAAACATTTGCCCGCAGTGCTGTCATTAAAGACGGTAACGATAAGATCGGATATATTTATCTTCCTGATTTTTATGCAGATTTCGACAGGGCTAATGGTGCACGTTGTTCAGCTGATGTAGCTAAAGAAATAGAAAAGCTCAAAGCTGAAGAAGTAAAGGGAATTGTTTTGGATCTTCGTTCCAATGGTGGCGGATCCCTTTACGAAGTAGTGCAGATGGTAGGCCTTTTTGTAGGCCGTGGCCCTGTGGTTCAGGTAAGGGATAGGAGTGGTAAATCAACATCCCTGAATGATAATGAACAAACTGCCATTTATGATGGTCCGCTAGCTGTAATGGTTAATGAAGGAAGTGCTTCAGCCAGTGAAATCTTTGCTGCCGCTATTCAGGATTATAAAAGAGGAGTTATTGTTGGAAGTACCTCTACCTATGGTAAAGGTACAGTTCAGAAAAACATTCCTATTGGTAAACCACTGGATTATTTTTCCGGCAGAACAGACCTCGGAGCAGTGAAACTCACTTTCCAGAAATTCTATCGACTCAATGGTGGCAGCACTCAGCTGAAAGGTGTAGCTTCTGATATTGTATTGCCCGATTATTACGAATACCTCAAAATAAGGGAGAAAGATAATCCTGATGCATTGCCCTGGGATGAGATCAATAAATCTGATTTCAATACATGGAAAAACGGTACACCAGGTTTTGAAAACCTGATAGCCCGTGAAAATGCTGCTATCAATGAAAATCCTGATTTTAAGATCATCAAAGAAAGCAATAACTGGCTGGCAACAAACACAGATAGCCCTATTGAGTTGAACATCGATTTGTATAAAGCGCAGCAAAAGAAGATCCATGATACCAATGAGCAAATCTCTAAACATGTCAAACTGCCTGTTGAAATGGTAGCGGATGTCACTACACTGGATAAGGATAAATATTATAATAACCCCGATAAAGGAAAAGGTGAAAGATACCAGAAATGGTTAAAAAGCGTTAAATCTGATTTATATATCAGCCAGACTGTAAAAATTGTGGATCATATGATCACAGTGCCTGTTGATACAGTTTCAAGGTAAATGAAAGGAGATTTCTTTACTTGATGCCATGTGGTATTGATAAATGCTCCTTTTTGAAGAGGGTTTAAAATGCTTAATCATTGAGAAGTTTAGATTATGCTACAAAAAGAAAAAAAATGGTATGCTGTCTATACGAAACCTCGTTGGGAGAAAAAGATCAACAGCATATTGATCAAGAAAGGAATTGAAAGCTGGTGTCCGCTTCAAAAAACTGAACGTCAATGGAGTGATCGTAAGAAAGTTGTTGAAGAACCGCTATTTAAATCTTATGTGTTCATAAGGATCAATGAAGCGGAAAGACTGAATGTGATGATGACAGACGGTGTACTCAATTTTGTCATGTATATTGGTAAACCGGCTATTATCAGGGATGAAGAAATTGATGCCATTAAAAGATACCTGTCAGATGCAATAGCAAACATCGAGATCATCTCATTGGAAGGATTCAGGGAAAATACAATGGTTAAAGTGGTCAATGGAATTTTTACCGACAGTGATGGTATTGTGATCAGGTCAGGCAAGAAAAAAGTATATGTACAATTGAAAACCCTTGGTCAGGTCATGGTGGTAGAATTTCCGGCTGATCATCTGATTTCTTTGATGCAATGATCTTCTGTTTTCTTTAAATCATAATCAAAAAGCAACGCTTCTTATTTAATTTCTTAAAAAGTGCCAGCAGGAATATCCCCAATTAAATTTGCAATTATAGGATGTGGCAGAATAGCCTGGCGTCATGCAGAACAGATACAATATTTTGGTAAACTGACTGCAGTATGTGATATTGAATTTGGCAAAGCAACCCAACTGGCAAGTCAATACGCTGCCAATGTATATCCATCTGTAGAAATGATGTTGGCCGCAGAAACCCATATTCAAGTTGCTGTCATCTGCACCCCTAACGGGTTGCATGCTTTCCATAGCATCCTTTGTTTAGAAGCGGGTATGCATGTACTGGTGGAAAAGCCAATGGCTATTCTTCCCGATGATGGAAGAGCTATGATAGAAGCCTCTTTGAAAGCCCAAAAATACCTTTGGGTAGTACATCAAAACCGTTATAATCCCCCTGTTGTAGCCCTAAAAAAAGCCCTTGATGCAAAAACATTCGGTACTATATTCAATGTACAGATCAACTGTTTCTGGAACAGAAACCCCGATTATTATGCTGATTCCTGGCGGGGAACCCTTGAAATGGATGGGGGTACTTTGTTTACTCAATTCAGCCATTTTATAGACCTGCTCTGCTGGTTTTTTGGTGAAGCTTCAGTAATTTCAGCACATAGCTATAATTTTGCACACAAAGACTGTATAGCATTTGAAGATGCGGGCATGGTCCTGCTTAATTTTCAAAATGGCATTGTGGGTTCGGTGAACTATCATGTCAATAGTTTTAAGCAGAATATGGAAGGTTCATTGACTGTTTTTGGAGAAAAGGGCACTTTGAAAATTGGCGGTCAATACCTCAATTCACTTGAGTATCAGTGTATGGACAATTATACGATCGGTGAAATTGCGAAAGGAAATCCTGCCAATGATTATGGTAATTATACCGGCAGTATGAGCAACCATTACTTTGAATATCAGAATTTGATCACTGCACTACAAAATGACAAACCCGATATGTTAAATGCCCAGGAAGGATTAAAAACGATAGAACTGATCTCGCAAATCTATCAATCAGCAAAAAAACATTTTTAATGCCTTATCAAAGCAGGACATCGGACATCAGGGAAGTACAATTCGGTGCTAATGTTCAAATCGTTGAACCATGTAATCTGTATGGTTGTTCAATAGGTAACAATTCATTTGTTGGGCCATTTGTAGAAATTCAAAAAGGTGTCGTGATTGGTGATTTTTGCAGGATACAGTCCCACAGTTTTATTTGTGAATTAGTAAAATTAGGTGATCATTGCTTTGTTGGCCACGGTGTTATGTTTATCAATGACCTTTTCCATGAAGGTGGGCCATCCGGTAATCCTAAAAGTTGGAAGCCTACCACCATTGGTAACCATGTATCCATCGGTAGCAATGCTACCATACTTCCTGTTTCCATTTGCGATCAGGTAGTTATTGGTGCCGGTGCTGTGGTTACCCGAAATATTATAAAACCAGGAATATATGCAGGAAACCCTGCTGTTTTCCTTCGAAGTATAGACTAGTTTGAAAAGAACAGCACAAATTCACCAACTTCAGATTGGTCATAACATAAAAACAATCTATTCAACTAACGTATTTTAAGTAATTTTACGAATGTTTTCATTTTTTAGATCTGATAAGAATCAATTACCCGATTTGTCTTTCATTGGTGTAGATATGCATTCTCATTTGTTACCCGGTCTGGATGATGGTTTGCAAACAATGGAAGACACCCTTTCATTTATGCAGTACCTCCGGGATATGGGATACCAGAAATTCATCTGCACGCCACATATTCTGCATGGTGTACATCCCAATTCCCCGGAAACCATTCTACCCGCACTGGAAGCTGTAAGAGCTGCCCTAAAAGAAAAAAATATTGATATTCAGGTTGAGGCTGGAGCAGAATATATGATCGATCAGGAATTTCAGATGGCAGTAGAAAATGGTGACAGGCTGCTTACTTTTGGCAAAAATTATATCCTGGTGGAAATGTCCTATATCACAGACAGTCCTTACTTGCAAAAGGTCATCTTTGATTTAAGGATGATGGGATTACAGCCCATTCTCGCTCATCCCGAAAGATATACCTACTACCATCACCGTTTTCAACAATATGAAGACCTCCGTAACAGAGGCTGTTTGTTTCAGATTAATCTATTATCCTTATCAGGATACTATGGAAAACATGTAAAAAAAGTGGCAGAAAAACTGGTTAAAAACAATATGGTCGAATTTATTGGTACCGATATGCACCATGCTAACCACTTAAATGCAACCATACATTTTACAAAAGGGAAAAAGTTTAAGAAAATACTGGAAAAGACCCAACTGATGAATAAGTCCCTGCTTTAATTATTCCTGATTCCTACAGTATTAACAATTCATATAAAATAGCAGATGCCTGTAAAAGCATTATTTGTAAGCAACAGCGTTGATCCTTTTACCATGATCAGACTCCCCAGATCCATTGCACCTGCTGAATTGCATTTCTTTCATTACTGAATATGGTGCCCAGTAAATTTTTGCGATGAAGGGATTGTTTTTCGTGAAAAGGCGTATCAAACAGATTTTTGATATGTTCCCTGAATTCTGAAGCATTACCCGCAACAGTACATAATTCTTCCAGTCCGCTACCATCCACAGTATGCTTATTGACAATTACATAGCGACCATTAAACAGGGCATTGAGTAACTTCAGTTTAATGCCTGTTTTACTAAAAGATGGCAAAATGTGGATATGCGCTTTTGAAACCATATCCTGCATTTCACGTTCCCCTGGATTGGCGACCAGGCATGTATAGTCCTGTGCATGTGCCATCTTTTCGAGCCTGGCTGATGGATTCTTTCCGGCAATCACAAATGGAACCTGTATGATATTGAATACATTTTCAAGCAGCCAGATCACCGCTTTTTCATTCGTATCTACACTAAGATCTCCATGATACAAGCAATAATTTCCTTTTCCTTCCCTGCATTTGATATCTTGGTTTTCAGGAAGGTAAACGGGCAAGTAATCAATAGTTTTACAACCTAACCTGTTGCGATAAACAGCTACATCTTTTTCTGTCACTCCCCAAAATGCGGTTGCCTTGCTTACGATGCTTTGTTCATATTTTTTAAGCTGGTAACTTTCCCACCTGTAATAGATCTTGTGTAAAAGACTGTTTGCAGATTCAAAAAGCTGGTAATAATAGTCTTGTTCTACATTATGGATCCTTACATAGGTATTTCTATTTGCAAACCTTTTATCATTGAGCAACCAGGTACACTGAACCCCTTCCATTAATATTGGGTAATCATCTTTCAGCAGGTTATCTAACAGCTCTTCATTTTTCCTGCTGGAAACCATATAGGGTAATCCTGGCATAAAGCCCTTATGTCCGATCTGACGGTCATAGTAATTTACAGATACACAATAGTCGTTCAGTTTTTCTTGTTCCGGACGGTTATTTCTAAAACAATGCAAATGTATGCTTACACCTTGTTTATGCAGTGCGGGCAGTTTATAGAAAAGGTCTACAACCCCTCCATAATCTACAGGATAAGGAACCGTCAATGAAATGATGTGCAAATGTTTTTCCAAAATAACTTTAATTTAATTTCTTCTTCCTGCCAGTTTAATAGTTCTCTTGCTTTCAGTGTATTCTTTTGTAATTTTTCATACAGAACAGTATTTCCCAATAAATTGTTCATTGCCTCAACCAAAGTTTCTGTTTGGGTATCAGCTACCATTACTGCAACTTCAAATATATCATTGATATTCTTATATTCAGGAAATCCCACACAGATCTGTGGAATGCCTGCCATTATATAATCGAAAAATCTATTGGAAAGGGAATAGATCTGGTTCAAACCTGTTGCTTCAAATAAGGTTAATCCAAATAATGCATTGGGTGTGAGTAATTTCAACTGATCAGGAGATACATATCCTTTCAGTATTACCTTTTCTGATAAGTCGTGATTCTGTATGAGTTGTTGCAATTTTTCGTAGAAGTTGCCCTTGCCACAAATGACCAATGGAATATTGACTTCCTGCATTGCGGGAATCAGTGTCTCAAAACTCCTGCCTTCATTGACCGATCCCTGGTATAATATAAATACAGGTTGTTCCTTACTACGATTGATTTCCTGTTTTACCGGCAGATTTCTGATCACTTCATATTCAACACCATATCTTCTTTTCAGTTCTTCCTTAATAAAATTGTTAACCGTATATCCATTCTTAAAAGCGGGCACTGCAAGGCGCTCCACCCAAAGCCAAAATTGTTGAACTCTAGGTCTGGAAACGACTTCTTTCTGTTCGGTAAACAATTCATGGGCATCATAAACCCTTTTTTTTCTTCGTATCACTGTAATAGCAAAACAGGGCAATATTGTGTCCAGATCAATTGCACAGATGCAATCCATTTTTGTAAACAGCAGGAAAAAGAAAAGCCGCAGATTGAATTCCAGGTAAAAAATGAGACCCTTCTTAAAAAAGCAGTGCAGTCTTTTTTGCCGGTATGGAAAATCTTTAAGTGGGATACTGTCAGATAAACCCCGTCCTACAAGTAATACGTCATAACCCTCCGCTGCCAGAGAATGACAAATTCGTTGCATTCGCTGATCATAACTCAGGTCATTGGTAACAGTAAAAAGGATGCAGGCCAAGAGGATGATTTTGAAGTCTGCAAATATACTGTTCCCATACCTGAACCATACCATCTTCGTATCAAACCTACCTATAACTTACCTCTAACCTACCTCTGACCTACCTCTAACTTACCTTTATAAGGGTATATTAGGGGTAAGTTAAAGCAGTGTGAAGCTATAAGGATGGCTGCATAAAATAGGAATATATTACTTTACAATAGTAAACAGAACCACTCCAGTTGAGGTCTTTTTATGAACCGTATGACTGATTGCAGCTGTTCTTGTCAAACAAACCGGATCGTTAGGATCGATACATAGAGGAATTATTTGTGAAAGACAAATGCTTGCTGTTTGGCTGTTGAAATACCAGAATTGTTCGATAAATGAGGGGAGATGCCCTTGATGAACTGCTGTTTGATCGTTGATAAGTGTAATTTGTACACTTTTTTTTAATACAGCCCCGGAAATTAGTAATGAAAGACAAATTATGATATCTTTAGCAGGTATTTATTGCAAAAAAAGCCTCATGAATTCAACTTGCCATCCTTGCAGTTCTTTTTCAAGATTCGTATCTATTTCTTATACATTGTTTTTATCTGATGTCAATACTATTTTACGACCAATCAATTACATTCTAACCTCAAACCAATCCTGCCATGAATAAATTAGCACTGGCCGATTACATCATTTTTTTTGTTTACTTCCTTATTGTAGCTTCTTATGGTTACTGGATTTACCTTAAGAAAAAAAGGACCGATATTTCTGCATCCCACGATTATTTCCTTGCAGAAGGCAGTCTTACCTGGTGGGCCATTGGCGCTGCTTTGATCGCTTCTAATATTTCTGCTGAACAGTTTGTGGCCATGGGTGGCAGTGGTTTTAAAATGGGACTGGCCATTGCCAGTTATGAATGGATGTCTGCCGCAACCCTTGTAATTGTGGCCGTATTCTTCATGCCCGTTTACCTGCGTAATAAGATCTATACCATGCCACAGTTCCTGCATACACGTTATAACAGCACGGTTGCCATGATCATGGCTATATTCTGGTTATTACTTTATGTGGTAGTTAATCTTACCAGTATATTATACCTGGGTGCATTGGCAGTAAGCAGCCTCTCTGGAGTTAATTTTTCAGTTTGTATGATCGGTCTGGCTGTATTCGCTATTATGATCACCCTGGGCGGAATGAAAGTGATTGGTTATACCAGTGTTATTCAGGTATTCTTCCTGATCCTGGGTGGTCTTGTTACTACTTATATTGCTTTAAATCTGGTAGCCAAAGAATTTGGTGATACCGGTATCATCAAAGGCTTCGGCTATATGATGTCCAATGCCAATGACCATTTTCATATGATTTTAAGACCCAGCAATCCCAATTATGTCGATTTGCCTGGTATATCTGTACTCATCGGTGGTATGTGGATCGCCAACCTTAATTACTGGGGTTGCAATCAATATATTACCCAACGAGCTTTGGGTGCCGACCTTACAACAGCCCGCACAGGGATTCTGTTTGCAGGTTTTCTGAAACTGCTCATGCCAGTGATCGTTGTCATTCCAGGTATTGCAGCTTATGTTTTATACCAGCGCGGCGGACTCCACCAGGATATGATTCAAAATGGAGAATTGAACCCAGACAGGGCTTATCCTACACTGCTTAATCTCTTACCGCTGGGTTTAAAAGGACTTTCTTTTGCTGCTCTTACCGCTGCTGTGGTGGCTTCACTGGCCGGTAAAGCCAATAGTATCGCTACCATTTTCACACTTGATATCTATAAAAAAGTAATCAAAGCAGATGCTGATGAAAAACAACTGGTACGAATGGGTAAGATTACCATTGTTGTGGCTATGATCCTGGCTATTGTTATTTCCCCATTCCTGGGTATTGACAAAAAAGGTGGTTTCCAGTATATTCAGGAATATACCGGTTTTGTATCTCCGGGTATTTTTGCTATGTTCATTCTTGGCTTCTTCTGGAAAAAGACCACCAGTAATGCAGCATTGTTCGCTACAGTAGGAGGTTTTATATTGAGTATCATCTTTAAATTCCTGCCGATGCTGGTTAATCTCTCTTTTCTTGCCCCTTATGGTTTTTCCATACCCGATACCAATGGGGTATATGCGATCCCTTTCCTGGACAGGATGGGCTTTGTATTTATTCTGAGCGTGATCGGAATGGTTATCATCAGCTTTATTGAAAACCGCAAAGGAGTTAAGCCGCATGCACTTGAAGTGGATGCAAGCCTTTTCAAAGTATCCAAAGGATTTGCTGCAGGTGCTTTGATCACTTTGGGTATAATCACTGCATTATACCTGATGTTCTGGTAATACTTATTGATGCCCCCAATTTCATAAGCACAAAAGCCCGGCTATCAGTCAGGGCTTTTGTGTTATCAACCTTTTCCATTTAAAATAAATGGTGTTTGAATCCCATAAAATGTTGTACTTTAAAAATCTATTTATAACGACTTCATATGAAAAAAATGTTGACAGTACTGCTTATTGGATGCAGTGTCATTGCAGTATCAGCACAGGTTAATGCAGATCATCTTCTTTGTGAAAATAAGATCAATCCAGTAGGTGTGGATATGCAGCAGCCCAGGTTTAGCTGGCAGCTTTTAGCTAATAGAAGCAATATACAGCAAAAAGCCTATGAGATAAAATTGACTGAAGGTAAAAAGACCATCTGGAATAGTGGTAAAGTGGTTTCCGGACAATCTGTTCAGGTAAGTTATGGTGGACCTGCCCTCAGTTCAGCAACAAAATATGCCTGGCAGGTTAGGGTTTGGGATGATCAGGAAAAAGAATCTGCATGGAGTGCCCCTGCTTTTTTTCAGACAGCCTTATTGTCCGTTTCCGATTGGAAAGCATCCTGGATCAGTCCGGGATACACTGAAGACAAGCTTCGGGCAAGTCCCTTATTCCGCCTCCCTTTTAAGACCGAAAAGAAAGTGGTCTCTGCAACAGCTTTTATCACTGCCCACGGTTTATATGAAGCCCGTATCAACGGTAAAAGGGTAGGGGATGCCTATCTTACACCCGGATGGACTTCTTACCATAAAAGGCTTCAATACCAGCAATTTGATGTAACAGCATTATTACAGAAAGGAGAAAATGTAGTAGCTGTAACCCTTGGTAGTGGCTGGTATCGGGGTACTATTGGTTTTACAAACAGTGTGAATGTCTATGGTAAGGATATTGCCCTTCTTTTTCAATTGGAGATCACTTATAGTGATGGTTCAAAAGAAACCATTGTGTCGGACCGGAACTGGAAATCTTCCACAGGGCAAATCGTATATTCCGAGATCTATAATGGCGAAACCATTGATGCCCGCAAAGAGAAAAAAGGTTGGGATCTGCAGGGGTATGACGATCATGAATGGATGCCAGTGATGGTGGATGATTTTTCAAAAAACAATCTGGTAGCTACAGAAAATGAGCTGGTTAAAAAACACGAAAGCTTTAAACCGGTAAAGATTTTTACAACACCCAAAGGTGAAAAAGTGATTGACTTTGGACAAAACCTGGTAGGATGGGTTACACTAAAAGTTAAGGGAAATGCAGGTGATCGTATTGTATTATCCCATGCGGAAGTACTGGACAAACAGGGAAATATGTATACCGATAACCTTCGTGAAGCTAAAGCACAGGATACTTATATTTTGAGTGGAAGTGGGGAGGAAATTTTTGAGCCGCATTTTACCTGGCAGGGTTTCCGTTTTGTAAAAGTGGAAGGTTATCCCGGTGAATTGAAACCTGAAAATTTCACAGCCGTTGCATTATATTCAGCTATGGAACAAACTGGAAATTTCACTTCCTCTAATCCCCTTGTTAATCAGTTGCAGCATAATATTCAATGGGGACAAAAAGGTAATTTTCTGGATGTGCCAACTGATTGTCCGCAAAGAGATGAACGTCTGGGATGGACTGGTGATGCCCAGGTGTTTTCAAGGACTGCAACCTTCAATATGAATGTCAATAGTTTCTTTTCTAAATGGTTGAAAGATGTTGCAGCAGATCAGCAGAATGGGGTTGTACCGTTTGTAATACCCAATGTATTGGGTGCAGCTATTAACAGTACAGGCTGGGCTGATGTGGCCACCATCATTCCCTGGAATATGTATCTGGCTTATGGTGATAAACAATTGCTACAGCAACAATATCCAAGTATGAAAGCCTATGTTGAAAGTATTCGAAGGATCGCAAAAAATGACTTATGGAATTCTGGCTTTCATTTCGGCGACTGGTTGTTCTATCGGCCGGAAGATGATAATGATGGCAGGGCTGCTGTAACCGATAAATACCTGATCGCTCAATGCTTTTATGCCAATAGTACAAGTCTTTTAATCAAGGCAGCCAAAGTCCTGAATCAGACCGACGATATAGCGATGTATAGCGCATTGCTGGAAAAGATCAAAACAGCATTTGAAAAGGAATATCTTACTCCCAATGGCAGGCTGGTATCCGGAACCCAAACAGCCTATACCCTTGCATTGAATTTTGATATGCTGCCGGCATCCTTAAGGCAGCAGGCTGCAGATAGACTGGTGGATAATATAAAGAGCTACGGAAATCACCTGACCACCGGTTTTTTGGGAACACCCTATTTATGTCATGTGCTTACACGTTTTGGCTATACAGATATCGCGTATAAATTATTACTGCAGGATACTTACCCATCCTGGTTATATCCTGTAAAAATGGGCGCTACTACCATCTGGGAAAGATGGGACGGACAAAAGCCGGATAGCAGTTTTCAAACGCCCGGTATGAATTCTTTTAACCATTATTCTTATGGGGCAATAGGTGATTGGATGTACCGTCAGATGGTGGGTATTGATACTTACACGGATGGAGTTGGGTATCAGCATAGCAGCATAAAACCTCATATTGGCGGAGGGTTTACCCATGCTGCCGCCAGTTTGCAGACTTATTACGGATTGTTGAGTAATGAATGGACCATTACCGGAGACAGTATTGTTATGGAAACAGTGATCCCTTCCAATACCAGGTCTACAATTTTTATACCTTCATCGGACAGTTCAACTGTAACAGTAACCGAAAGCGGAAAACCCTTATCGATTGCAAAAACCATATTTACGGATGAAAATGCTGCATCGTATGTAAAACTGGAGCTGGGCTCCGGGCATTATCGTTTCACAGTGTTGCAATCAAAAGAAGTGAATAGCCGAAAAGACCTTGCAGATTATGCTGGTGTTTATAAAGTAGAAGGTGCCATGATCACAAAGATTGAAATCAGGTACCAGAAAGGAAAGCTGATCGCTAGTATTTATAATAATAGTGGTGATCTGGAGCCGGTGAAGACAGACCGGGATCAGTTTACCAGTCCGGACGGATCCACAGTTCATTTCATACGAGATGCCAATGGACAGGTTGCAAAAATAAAAATGGGTTCACTGGGAATGGTCTTTGAAGGTGTCCGCCAGTAAATCTCAGTTTAAAATCAAATAAAACTTATACGATGCGTTTCATACTCTTAGTACTTTTCCTGACTGGCACCATTTTCGGTCATACTCAGGAAGAAAAGAAAGTGCCTTTTTCCAATATTTTAACTATCATGGGAAAAGTAAAAAAGGAGGTTCGGATAAGTATGCATGATCTGGCTTCCTTGAAAGACAGCAGTTTGGGTAATATAGATATTGTTAACCATAAAGGGGATGTACTAAAACAGTTTAAACAGGTGCAGGTCGTTCCTTTGAAGACAATACTCGAAAAAGCAGCACTCGATTTTGTAAAATTCAAGGAACTGTTTGGTTATTATTTTGTTTGTAAAGCTACAGACGGTTATACTGTGGTTTATTCCTGGAATGAACTGTTCAATGGCAACGCAGGCAAAAATATTTACCTCATCACAGCTCATGATGGGGTAGGACTGGAAGCCATGGATGAAAGACCTATATTACTTGTTATGGGAAATGCTACATCAGGAAGGATATCTCTTAAAGGGACGGCAGTTATTGAGGTGATGAATGCTGTTCAATAAGCGTATCCTTTGTTCCAGTAAAAGATGAGAAATGTCAGACAACATAAAAAGTGTTTAAAGTATCTTCATCAGGATATACCGCTAACTTAGTGAAACGATAAGTTGATTGTATTGTCAGCATCTATTGGTTTTAAATAACGGTCTGATCAAATTTTCATGAAATATATTTTTTATTGTCTTTTTTTAATAAGTACCAGCCTTCATGCCCAAAGCTTTTCCAATAAGGGAACAGATTTTTGGGTCACTTATCCTGCTCATATAGATACCACTTCATCTATTATGGGTATCTATATCACATCAAATACAAATGCAACTGGTTCTATCAATGTTAATGGAACTGCCATTCCATTTAGTGTAAGTGCGGGTTCCGTAATTGAAAAGTTTATAGGTTCAACAGTTGCTGCAGACGCGAGTAACAGTTATGTGTATCTGTCTGCCAATGGGATCAAAACAGGTGCTGCCATTCATATTGTTTCCAATGATAACCCAATAGTGGTCTATGCACATATTATACATAGTGCAAGGTCAGGAGCAACTTTATTACTCCCTTCTAATGTATGGGGAAAGCAATATGTAGTGCCCAGCTATTCCAGTATTGGCAATTCCAAAGGACAGGGTTACGGAACTATATCTGTGGTTGCTGCAACTGCCAATACCAGTATCCAGATTACCCCGGCTGCAAAAACACTGGATGGACATACCGCAGGTATAGCTTATACGGTGCAGTTGGATAATCCGGGTGATGTGTATCAGATGGAATTTCAACAGAATGCGGATATTTCAGGGACGGTAGTTCAATCCATTTCCAATGGAGGCAGTTGCCAGAAAATTGCAGTTTTTTCAAGTACCACCTGGAGTGCTTTTGGATGTAGTTCTGCAAGCAGTGGTGATAATCTTTTTCAGCAGTTATTCCCGGTTACATCCTGGGGGCAGAATTTTGCTACAGTACCTGCGCTTACCAGGACTTCAGACGTTATAAGGGTCTATGTGACCGATCCAAATACCATCATTACAAAAACAGAAAATGGCGTTGCTTCTGTTTTGACAGGCATGGTAACCAGTGCTGTTGCCAATAGTTATTATTATGAATATAAAACAGGTAATGCTACATTTTTACAGGCCAGTAAGCCAGTTTCAGTAGTTCAATATTTTACAACAATGGCTTGTCAGAATGGAGCAGTGATCGGTGATCCGGAAATGATCGTACTGAATCCTATCGAACAGACCATTAATAATATTACTTTATTTTCTGCACATCAGAAATGGATCAATGCCAGGTTTGCAGGTCAAAGTAATATTACAAACTGTTATCTTAATATTGTTATCAGCAATAACTCAACTTCCAGTTTTACTATTAATGGCATTGCACAAAGCGGTTTTATTCCTATTACAGGAACACGGTATTCTTACCTGCAGGCAGATGTTACCAATATCACCCTATCTAATCCGGTACAAACCCTTGCTGCTGATTCTAACTTCATTGCCATTGCATATGGTTTTGGAAATGTAGAGAGCTATGGTTATAATGCCGGTACCAATGTTAAAGATTTTTCGCAGTTGGCCGTCTTTAAAAATTCATTTGCCATATTGGATTCTCCAATTACCTGTATCAATACCCCATTTCGTTATTCTGTACCCTTGGGTTTTCAACCCACTTCTATTACCTGGGATTTTTCAGCGGCACCAGATATTAGTCCATCTACTCAAATAACTCAAAATGCGCCATTAGGTGATAGTATTTCTACATTGAATGGAACAAACGTTACATACTATTCAGATAGTATTACGTACCATTTCAATGCCAACAATACATCTGTTTATGCTGACACTTTAAAAATCTATACCAATTCTGCCACTGCAGATGGATGTGGCAGTACCAGTCAGATCTATACAGTTCCTGTAACCATTATTCCATTACCAGTTTCAGCATTTAATATTAAATCAACAGGTTGTGTTACTGACTCGGTTCATTTTACAGATGCCAGTATTAACACCGGCAATGCGAGTACAATTTCAGGAATCTGGAATTTTGGTAATGCTGTTATTGATACTTCATCCAATCCTGTATATAAGTACGATATTCCCGGCACTTACACTCTTCAGTATCGGTCCATTAATTCATATGGATGTGTAGGGGATACATCAGGCACAATCTCGCTATCCTCATTGCCTGTTGCAGCATTTTCAATTTCAGATACTACTTGTACTAATTCGCACATACAGTTTATGGATGCATCTACTATAGATAGTGGCCGTATTTCCAGCTGGTATTGGAATCTAGGCAATCAGGTTTACGACACATTGTATACCAGTGCTACCGTTAGTAACAGCTATGCGAATCCAGTCATGGATTCAGTCTCCCTAACTGTAGTGAGTAATACAGGATGCACGGTAATCAATCGTAAATTATTGATTGTTCATCCTGTACCCGAGGTTGCATTTACCATACCCCAGGTTTGTCTGAATGATGCATGGGCTATATTTACAGATAGTTCTACTATATCTGACAGTTCAGAATCGCAGTTTAGGTATCAGTGGAATTTCAATGTCGGTAATCCCGGCATATCACCAGGTCCGCAACCTTCTATTGACAATACAACAGCAACAAAAGACAGTGCCCATTACCAAGCTTATGGCAATTACAAGGTATCATTAATGGTCATTTCAAAAGATGGTTGTATCGCTTCTGATACCGTTGCTTTTACGGTTAATGGTTCCAAGCCACATGCCTATTTTGTGGTGCTCGATTCAGCGATGCTTTGCAGTAATCTCCCGGTTGTGATCAGGGATTCTTCGACAGTCGATTTTGGAAACATCACTTATGAAAACATTTATTGGGAACCTATGATCGACAGCATTGTTCAGCAGCCGGATAGCCTTCATCTAAAGACCAATTCATTCAGTTATCCCTCCTTTCAAAATCCCGCAATTCAGCAATACACTATAAAACTAATAGCTCATTCAGGATTGTCTTCTGTTTGCGAAGACAGTCTTACTCAAATCATCACCTTACATCAAAGTCCAGTCGTACAATTCGATGTATTGCCGGGTATCTGCAGTGATACAACTGCCAGACAGATCACACAAGCTTATGAGACTGGTGTTCCTGTCGTGCCCGGGTCTTATCTTTTTTCTGGAGCTGGTGTCAGTTCAGCAGGGTTGTTTACACCCGGTTCTGCAGGTACTTATCCATTGAAATATGTGTATAGCAGTGCAATATATGGTTGTAAAGATTCTGCCAGTCAAACACAAACAGTCTGGCCCCTGCCCAATGCCCGATGGGGTATCAGCAACCCGCAATGCGAAAAGAACAATATCAGCTTCACGGATTCATCAGTAGCAGTATATGGGCAGATCGTTTCCTGGTTCTGGAATTTTGGAGATGGAACAGATACATTGCTAAATCGATCTGGATCTTTGATAAAAGTATATGATAGCGCAAAAGTTTATCAGGCAGGATTAACTGTAGTAACAGATAGTGGCTGCAGTAATAATGATGTGCAGGCTATTACTGTTCACTATTTGCCGGCTGTTAATTTTGGAATGCCGGCTGTGGTTTGTTTGCCAGCGGGAAATGCCGTCTTTACCGATTCTACCTCTATTGGAGACGGGTCACAGGCCCTTTTCAGTTACTTGTGGAATTTTGGTGACAGTACCAATACCACTCCATCTGTTATTCAGGATCCTACACACCATTACAGTGCAACAGGTTCTTATCGGGTAAGTCTGAAAGTTACTTCAAAGGACAATTGTACTGATTCGCTTACACAATTGTTCAGTAATATTTTCCCCCAGCCTCGGGCAGGGTTTTCTGCTTCAGCATACACCATCTGTTTGAATGATAGCATTGCTTTTACAGATACAAGTAAAGGTATTAGTAGTGATCCGATTAATTGGAACTGGTCTTTTGGTAATGGCACTGTTTCGACCGTGGAAAATCCGGTTGTGCCATTTAGTGATTCTGGTACATTCATCATCAGTCTTTATTTCTATAACCAGCAGGGCTGTATCAGTGATACAGTATCACAATCTGTATTGGTCAACCCTTTACCACATTTGCAAATGGAATCGGGGCCTATAATTATTCAGGGAGCACAGGCTGTATTGCAACCTGCCTATTATTATGGAAATGACTTACATTTTTTATGGTCACCAGCCTCATTCCTGAGTAATGATAGCATCGTAGAAACAATTGCCAGTCCGCCGGAGGACATTATCTATACCTTGAAACTAACAGGAACTGGTGATTGTTCTGTAAGCGGGGAAGTGAAAGTAACCGTGCTGAAACAATTGGTGATACCCAATGCTTTTTCGCCTAATGGAGATGGGATCAATGATGTATGGCAAATACAGTATCTGGAAAGTTATCCCGGCATTACAGTGCGTGTGTTTGACCGTTCTGGTATGATGGTTTTTACATCTGATGGGTATGCGCAACCATGGGATGGAACCTATAAAGGGAAGCCTTTACCGGTAGGGACTTATTATTACCTGATTGATACGCCAACGGGACATCAGAAATTAAGTGGTAGTGTAACAATCCTCAGATAATTGTTGAAGTACATATAAGATCATTGGTTAAGGTAGCAATTAAATAGCCTGATTGTGGCAGGTATGATTGGGTATGAATTATGTGATAGGCGGTTATTATAAAAGCTTATTTTTTGTATCTTTCCTGCTGTGCCGGCAATTGCTTTCCTGTATGAACAGCGTTTTGGATGATCCCAATCCCTGCTGCATGAAAAATAGCCTTTAACTGCATTTATTTAGAAACAACCCATAATTGTATGTACAGATTAACGATTCTGCTTAGCATGCTTATGCTATTTTCCCTTCATAAAAGTTTTGCACGTCAGATGAAACAGGAACAACTATCAGGTGCTGAGCATATTAAAGTAGTTTGGTCTTTTGAAGAGCTTCCCGGTAAATCAAAGTCTGTTTCAAAATTTATATTCTATAATACCAGTTCTGAAAAAGCATTGAAGGAAAAATGGTCATTTTATTTTAACTGTTTGAAAGATATTGATACGGCTACTATCACCAAAGGTTTCAAATTGAAACATATTGCAGGTGATCTTTACAGGATCTATCCTTCAAAAAATGCAGCTATTCAGCCTGGCGATTCCCTGGTCATTACTTTTCTGTTTGGAGGAAGGGCTGTTAATTTTACGGATGCACCTTCCGGACTATTCTTTGAGGAAAATAATAAGATCAAAACAGTAAAAAATTATACTGTGAATGATCAGGCTTCGAGCATAAAACGTGTATTGTCTGCAGAAAAGTTGTTTACAAAATACGATAATATTAAAAGACAAGAGCAGCAGCCTCCTGTTATTATTCCTACACCCTTAGTATATAAGACAGGTGCAGGTAGTTTTGAACTGAACAGCAATACAGTATTGGTTTCTGATGCATCATTCAGTAAGGAAGCGGATTATCTTTTTGAAGAACTGGATCAGGTTCTTGCTGTAAAAATTAAAAGAACACAAGTCGCATCAGTTAATTGTATACAACTGAAAAAAGCAGCACTCCCCGAACATGAATATCGGTTATCCATAACTGCTGATACTATAACAATTTCTGCTGCAGATAACCAGTCTGTTTTTTATGGTATCCAGTCATTGAAAGCATTATTACCGCCTGGATCATGGGCACAAAAAAGCGAAAGGGTACAAATTCCTGTTACCGAAATAATAGATAAACCCAGGTTTGGATACCGTGGACTGATGATTGATATTTCCAGAAATTTTCAATCCCTTCCGCAATTGCTGAAAGTGATCGATTTGATGGCTTTTTATAAATTGAATGTACTGCATTTTCATTTTGCGGATGATGAAAGCTGGCGGCTTCAGATACCCTCTCTTCCTGAGCTAACAGAAAAAAGCAGTAAACGTGGCTGGCCTGATGATCAGTCCACCAATCTTGCAGCAGGCTTTGGCTCAGGACCCGATCCTGCACCCGGTCCGGATAATGGTTATTACACCCGTGAACAGTTTATTACTTTGTTGCAATATGCCCATCGCAGACATATAACAGTGGTCCCTGAAATTGAAACACCGGGACATGCCAGGGCAGCCATTAAATCGATGGACCTGCGCTATGATAGATACATGAAACAAGGGAATCGGGAAGCCGCTGAAAAATACCTGCTAAGAGACAGGAATGACCAGTCCAAATATTATTCAGCACAGATGTTCGATGATAATGTTCTTTGTGTTGCATTGCCTTCTGTATATACTTTTCTGGAAAAAGTTACCGATGAATTGGTAGCCATGTATCATGATGCCGCTGTACCATTCACAAACATTCATTTTGGAGGTGATGAGTTACCCGCAGGAGCCTGGACGCATTCACCTGCCTGTAAACAACTGATGTCGGAAAATAAGCGTCTTAAATCGACGGATGATCTTTGGTATTATTTTATAGATAAGGTAAAGACTATAGCTCAAAAGAGGGGACTCGTTTTTTCAGGATGGGAAGAAGTGGCGTTACGAAAAAATTACAAAAATGGCAAGCTGAGTATTGATCCTAATCCAGATTTTTTGAAGGACAATTTTAAAGTCGATGTATGGAACAATGTAGTTGGTTATGGGATAGAAGACCTTCCGTACCGACTGGCCAATGCCGGTTATAAAGTCGTGATGACCTGTACAGGCTATTTTTACATGGACCTGGCGAATGATACTTCTTACCTGGAGCCCGGTCATTACTGGGGTGGCTTCATTGATCCGGCTAAAGTCTATTCATTTATCCCCTACAATTATTACCTGAATACAACCACAGACTACCAGTTCAATCCGATAACACCCGATTATTTCCTTCATAAAGAGCGTCTTACCGAACAAGGTAAATCCAATATACTTGGACTAAAAGCAACATTATTCAGTGAAAAGATCAAGACTGCAGAAAGAATGGAATATATGTTGCTGCCCAGACTGATCCTGGTTGCTGAAAAAGCTTGGGCTGAAGAAAGTGCATGGGAAACGATTACGGATCCTGTTGCAAGAGATGCTGCTTTTGGGTCAGCCTTTGCCGGATTGATACATACCATTGGGGCAAGGGAATTACCCAGGCTGGATTATTATCACCAGGGCTTCCATTACCGTATTCCACCTCCGGGTGCGATCGTAAAGGATCATGTTGTACAAGCTAATAGTTTGTTTACAGGATATACGATCAGGTATACAACTGATGGAAGTGAACCCGATCGTAACAGCAAAATATATGTATCACCCCTTATTGACAATGCCCTCATACATTTGAGGGTGTTTAATCAAAAAGGATTAAGCAGTATCAGTACCATTATTGATAACCGGTATTAAGTTATTTATCACATAGATTTGTAAGGATAGAGACTTTAATTGAATGTACAAATCATTGTTTCTGAAAATGGGTGCTATAATCTTAAAGGTGAGTATGGATGATTCACTGACACACTTAGAAAAATTAAAATGATTCTTTTCCTGATCGTATTTTCTTGTTTGGTCTTATTGATTCTGCTCATTACCTGGGGCAGACTCAATGCCTTTCTGGCCTTTCTGGTCATAGCACTGCTTACTGGTTTTTTATTGGGTATTCCAGTTGGAAAGATTGTAAAATCGGTACAAAATGGAATAGGCGATACGCTGGGTTCACTGGCGGGTATCATCGTATTGGGTGCCATGCTTGGAAAATTGGTAGCTGTTAGCGGTGCTGCACAGCGAATCGCTTCTACACTTATGAACCGGTTTGGCAAACAAAATGTGCAATGGGCATTGATGGTGGCAGGATTTATAATTGGCATCCCTCTTTTCTACAATATTGGATTTGTACTGATGGTACCACTAATCTTTACAGTAGCGTATGAATATAAACTACCAGCAGTTTATCTGGGATTGCCTATGCTGGCTGCATTATCAGTAACCCATGGGTTCCTGCCTCCCCATCCATCTCCAACAGCCCTGGTTCAGCAATTTAAGGCTACTATGGGATTGACACTGGTGTATGGTGTGATCATTGCCATTCCGGCCATTGTAATAGCTGGTCCATTGTTTTCGCTGTCATTGAAAAATATTACCGGTACATCACAGACCATGTTCAAGCCACATCATGAACCAGATGCTGCATTGCCGGGAATTGCTTCTAGTTTTATAACTGCACTGTTGCCTGTATTTCTGCTGCTTACCACAACATTTATTCAATTAATTTCCAAAGGACAATTGCCTTTATTACAGCCATTGATACAATTTATTACCGAGCCATTGGTTATCATGTTATTGTCGGTACTGGTTGCCATATTTACTTTAGGAATTTCAAGGGGGTATACAGTTCGGAAAGTGATGGATATTTATGGGGAAGCAACCAAAGATATTGCCATGATCATCCTGATCATAGCTGGTGCCGGTGCCTTAAAACAGGTGTTGGCTGATAGTGGTGTTAGTCAATCTTTAGCTGCAGGGCTACAAACTGTACCCATCCATCCACTGATTCTGGGATGGCTGATGGCAGCCGTGATCAGGGCAAGTATCGGATCTGCAACTATTGCAGGTTTGACTGCCGCCGGAATCATTTTTCCATTGATGGAAAAAATGCATACCAATCCCAACCTGATGGTACTGGCAGTTGGTGCCGGAAGCCTGATGTTTTCACATGTAAATGATGCAGGTTTCTGGATGTTCAAGGAATACTTTAATTTGAGCCTTAAAAACACTTTTAGGACCTGGTCAGTTATGGAAGTGATTGTGTCCCTTGTGGGATTGGCGGGAGTGTTAATACTGAATCTTTTTGTATCATGACATTGTAAACGCAACCTATGAGTTATAAAAATCCTGAAGAACAGCTGGAAAAACTTGCACTTCTTTTGCCACCAGCACCAACACCTCTTGGCGTGTATAAACCCTGTTTGATCGATGGTAAATATTTATATTTATCGGGTCATGGGCCCATCCAGAATGACAAGTCTTTCATTATAGGGCGTATCGGACTGGAGCTGGATGCAGAAGATGGTAAACTGGCTGCAAGACAGGTTGGATTAGCGATGTTATCCACTATACGATCACAGATTGGCAGCCTGAATCAGGTAAAAAGGGTAATCAAGATTTTGGGTATGGTAAACTGCACACCAGATTTTGAGCGCCATCCATATATAATCAATGGTTGCAGTGAATTATTTGCAACGATCTGGGGACCTGAAAATGGAATTGGGGTAAGAAGTGCTGTGGGTATGGGCTCATTGCCAGATAATATACCTGTAGAAATAGAAGCAATGTTTGAGCTTCACTAAATGTAATAAACGAAAACTCACTATAATCAATTCTAAATGGGAATACAGGAAACTACCGATGAATGGTACCAGGTCAGCAATATTGATACTATTGATTCTCCGGCCTTACTGGTTTATGTGGATAGGGTAAAAGAGAATATCAGGTTATTAAAAAGTATGGTCAGGGATACAGCCCGCCTAAGGCCCCATGTAAAGACACATAAGATGGCTGAAGTAAGCCAATTATTACTGGAACAGGGTATTACTCAATTCAAGTGTGCAACCATCGCAGAAGCAGAAATGTTGGGTATGGTAAAAGCACCTGATGTATTAATGGCATATCAGCCTTTTGGTCCCAAATTAGAAAGATTGATCAAGCTGATCAAAGCATTTCCAGATACCAGGTACTCCTGTTTGGTAGACAATAAGAATTCTGCCATTGCCATGGATATTGCTGCTGGTATGAACGGATTGGTCCTTGAAGTGTGGATAGATATCAATTCTGGAATGAACCGTTCAGGCATATCCCCTGCTGCAGCTGAACTATTAATCGATGATCTAAATACACTTAATCATGTAAGTCTGCGGGGATTGCATGCTTACGATGGTCATATCAGGGATACCGACCTAAACACCCGCCAGCAGAAAAGTGATACAGCATTGGGTGATGTATTCAGGCTAAAAGAACAAGCCAAAGCAAACTATCAATTAGATCTGGAAATCGTTGCAGGAGGATCCCCCAGTTTTCCAACGCATGCACACAGGGATAAAATCATCTGCAGTCCGGGTACTTTTGTATTCTGGGACTGGGGCTATAAACATATCGTTCCAGATGAACCCTTTGATTATGCTGCCTTGGTAGTTACCCGGGTGGTTTCAGTTATAGATGATCATACCATATGTGTTGACCTGGGTCATAAATCTGTTGCCGCTGAAAACCCATTTCCAAGAGTACATTTTCTAAATGCACCCGGTTTAACTGCTATTAGTCAGAGTGAGGAGCACCTGGTTCTTAAAACTGGAGATAAGTCAGCATTCCATGTTGGAGATGTATTGTACGGAGTACCTGTACATATTTGTCCCACCGTTGCATTGTACGATAAAGCCAATGTGGTGGAAAACAATGAGGTGACCGGAACCTGGAAAGTGATTGCCAGAGACAGGACCATTACCATTTAAATCGTAGGTATGTTTACAATGGATGCCCATCTGGACCTGGCCATGAATGCAATGGAATGGAACAGGGATCTGAGCTTATCAGTTGAAAAGATCCGAGAAAAAGAAAAGGATATGACAGATCTTCCAGACAGGGGGAGGGGAACTGTATCATTACCTGCATTGAGGAATGGGAATATCGGTTTAGTAGTAGCCACACAGATTGCAAGGTATGCTGCACCCGGGCATCCCCTCAGTGGCTGGAATTCGCCTGAACAGGCCTGGGCACAAACACAGGGGCAGCTGGCCTGGTATAAAGCAATGGAAGCCTGTGGTGAAATGATACAGGTAAAAGATAGAGCAGGGTTAGAAAACCACCTCTCTTTATGGCAGGATGGACAGTCCAATAACAATAAACCCATCGGATATATCCTTAGTCTGGAAGGGGCTGATTCCCTTGTTTCACTCCATCATCTGGAAACGGCATATGGCTATGGATTAAGGGCTTTAGGCCCTGCCCATTATGGGCCAGGTAGGTATGCATATGGAACCGACTCAGATGCTTCTCTTTCCGTACAGGGAAAATCTTTATTAATGGAAATGGAAAGGCTGGGTATGATACTGGATGCCACGCATTTATGTGATACTGCATTTTGGGAGGCATTGAAACTCTTTAAAGGGAATATCTGGGCCAGTCATAATAATTGCCGGGCATTGGTTAACCATAACCGACAATTCAGTGATGATATGATCAGGGCATTGATAGAAAGGGGTGCAGTGATCGGTGCTGCATTGGATGCATGGATGATGGTTCCCGGATGGGTTAGGGGACTGTCCAATCCAAAAGACATGCAATGTTCCCTGGAAACCATGGTAGGCCATATAGACCATATCTGTCAGCTGGCCGGTAACAGTTTGCATGTGGGTATTGGTACCGATCTGGATGGGGCGTTTGGAAAAGAACAATGTCCTTATGATCTGGATACCATTGCTGATCTGTATCAATTACCAGCCTTGTTTTCAAAAAGAGGATATTCAACCAATGACATAGAGAACCTGATGTCGGCTAACTGGATCAGGTTTTTAAGAAAAGCCTGGTCCTGAATAATTCCTGATTGGGAAAGATTTTCATGAAACTGATTTTTTTCATATCCCACATTTTCCATTCCCCAATAGTTTAAGATTTGGACCAAATGTTAGACTCGGATTTCCACTTGATTATCCCTGTTGATCGCATTCTTTTGTAGATTGGTCTCAAATAGTCTTTTACATAACTGCAGTCGTAATAGTATTGTGTTAGATTTTAACCGGACATTATTCAAAGTGGTTTCCGGTCAATCCAAATTATATTGATTAAGACAAATTCAGATTATGTCAAGACATTATATATCAGTATTCATGTTGTTCAATTTGCTTTGGGCTGGTGCACTCATGGCTCAAGACAGTACTAAAGTAGTAACACAATCATGGACCCTTCAGAACTGCCTGGATTATGCCAAACAGAATAATATTACACTCAATTCATTAAGACTTACTTCTAAAAGCAGTGCACAGGACCTGATACAATCCAAAGCTGCAAAGACGCCCAATCTTACAGGTTCCGTCTCCCAGTCCCTGACCAATTATAACTATGGTGCATTACCCTCCAGTGGTTATGGTGTAAGTTCTTCAGTCACCTTGTATAACGGGCATTATCTAACCAATGATATAAAGGAAAAACAGCTTGCAATTCAAGTGGCAGACCTGAACCTACTTTCTTCTGAAAATGATATTACACTCCAAATCACACAGGCTTATTTGAATATATTACTCGCCAGGGAAAATATCGTATACCTGCAAGATCTGGTAACCACAACACAGGCAGAAGTAACACAGGGACAACAACAGTATGATGCGGGAACCATTGCACTAAAAGACCTGATGGAATTGAAAGCCACACTGGCAACAGATAAATACAATCTCGTAAATGCTGAAAATACAAAGCGTCAGTATATCCTTGCGCTGAAACAAATATTGGAATTACCTTCTGGAACTGCATTCGATATTACAAAAACGGATTCAGTTTCAGATACTATCCAGGTGATCCCATTAAAAGATGCCCTGTATACTGCTCTTCAAAACAGACCCGAGGTAAAGAGTAGCGCATTGAGTGTAGAAGAATCCATATTCGAGATAGAAAAGGCAAAAGCAGGTTTGAGACCATTACTAAGTCTTGGTGGATCCGTTTCCACCAGTTACCTCAAAGAACCGGGCTATTCTTATGGATACCAGCTTAATAGCAATTTCAATCAAATGCTGGGATTGACACTGAGTATCCCCATTCTGGACAGGAAGGTTACCCAGACCAATGTAGCCAAGGCGAAGATCCAGACCGATCAGGCAAAGCTAACCCTGCAGAATACAAAGATGCAGCTATCGCAGTCTGTTGAACAGGCCTATTTGAATGTGGTCAATGCACAGAGCCAATTATCAGCAGCACAGGAACAATTACTATATTCAAAAGAGGCATACCGTATTGCCAATGAACAATTAAAGATTGGCACCTATAATATCGTGGATTTCTTACAACAGAAAAATATCTACATACAAGCACAGCAGTCTTATATACAGGCTAAATATGCCACTGCATTGTATGATAAGGTCTATAATTTTTATACAGGGATACCCGTAACCCTATAATCAACAGCAACAACATGAAAACTTTAAAAACTGTTATTCCGGTCCTGCTGATTCTCCTTGCAGGTACATCTGCCTGGTATTTCATCTTCAGGAAAAAAGAAGATCTCGTTCAGCTGAATACCGAACAGGTTAAGCGAGCCTATATAGCTCAAAGTGTTACTGCTACCGGCACTATACAACCTGTGGATACCGTAGCAGTAGGTACCCAGGTGTCTGGAACTATCAAATCTATTTATGCAGACTTTAATTCAGTTGTGAAGAAAGGACAACTGTTGGCCGAGCTGGATAAGACTTTATTTATAGCTTCAGTAGACCAGTTCAATGCCAATCTGGCACAAGCTGAAAGTCAACAAGTGTATCAACAAGGCAATTACGACCGGCAAAGCCAGTTATATAAAGTAGGAGCGATAAGCAAGGCTGATTATGATAACGCATTGTACGGACTTAATTCTGCCAAAGCCAATAAAGCAAGTCTGATCGCTCAGTTAAAATCTGCCCAGAAAAGTCTTGATCTGGCCAGCATTTATTCGCCTATTGATGGAACCATCCTGTCCAGAAATGTTAGTGAAGGGCAAACGGTAGCTGCAAGTTTTAGTACACCTACTCTATTCACAATCGCTAAAGACCTCACCAGGATGCAGGTAAGGGCTGCAGTGGATGAAGCAGATATTGGTAATATCAAGGAAGGTGAACATGCGAATTTTACAGTAGATGCATTTTTAAATGATGTATTTAAAGGTACGATCAGTGAGATCAGGTTAAGCCCTACCACATCTTCCAATGTTGTGACTTATACAACCATCATCAATGCACCTAATGATGAGAAGAAACTAAAACCCGGTATGACCGCCAGTATAAAGATTTTTACCAAAGAATCAGACAGTGCACTAGTCATTCCTGTAAAAGCATTGAAATATGCACCAGATTCTTCAATGACCAAACAATATCTGATCATAGTTGATCCAAACAGGACTGAAGCTTTGCCTAATGATGAAGCCTGGGTATGGATTAAAAGGGGTAATCAGGTGATTGAGAAAAAAATAAAGACCGGTATCAATGATAATACCCATGTTGAAGTGCTTGAAGGGCTTACTGAAGCTGATGTTGTAATAACAGGGGCACAGAAACTCAATCCCGGCGACATGAATAATGATCCAACCGGCAGCAGTCCATTTATGCCTAAACGCCCAGGTGGCAACAATAAGAAAAAATGAGTAAGATCATATTAGACATACAAAATTTGAAACGCGAATTCTTGATGGGCGAAGAAACAGTGCGTGCCCTTCGGGGAATCTCTTTCAGTGTATCTGCTGGCGAGTTTGTCACCATCATGGGTAGCAGTGGATCGGGTAAGACCACTTTATTAAATATCCTGGGTTGCCTTGATAAACCATCTGAGGGCGATTACCTGCTGGATGGCGTGAATGTAAAAAAATTGAGCCGTAATGAACTGGCCGGTCTGCGGAATACCAAGATAGGATTTGTATTTCAGGCATATAATCTTTTACCCAGAACATCAGCACTTGAAAATGTGGAGCTACCCCTCTTTTACAATAAGCAATTCAATAGTGATCAACGCAGGGAAAAGGGAATGAAAGCATTGGAAGCAGTAAAATTATCCAACAGGGCCGATCATACACCCAACCAGTTATCCGGAGGCCAGCAGCAGCGTGTAGCTATTGCAAGGGCACTGATCAATGATCCGGTTATGATTCTGGCTGATGAAGCAACAGGTAACCTGGATACCAGGACCTCTTATGAAATCATGGCCTTGATGCAGGAATTGAATGAAAAGGGTAAAACGATCGTGTTTGTGACCCATGAACCGGATATCGCAAGTTTCAGCAGCCGGACCATTATCCTGAAAGATGGCAGGATCTTAAAAGATAGTTTAAATGAAAACAAGCGTTCTGCGAAAGAGGCACTGGAAGCTTTGCCTGTTTCGGATGACCAATAATTTACGATCATGAGCATACTGAACCTGATTAAAATTGCATTGAAAGCATTGCAACGCAATAAGCTAAGGGCTTTTCTTACCATGCTGGGTATCATTATTGGTGTCGCAGCTGTAATAGCAATGATGGCTATTGGCCAGGGTTCCAAACAAAGCATACAGACTTCCCTCTCCGGAATGGGTTCCAATATGATCAATATTATGCCCAAGGGAAATGAAATGGGTGGTGTTCGTATTGGTGGAAGCAGCTTTCAGACATTGACCATGCTTGATGTGCGCGCCATTCAAAGAGATGCTGTAGGTATTGATGGGATATCCCCTTTAGTATCTTCAAGCGGACAGGCTATTAAAGCTGCAAAAAACTGGCCTACTACCATTACAGGAGTGAGTACAGATTATTTGCATATCCGTCAGCTTACCCTGCAGGATGGAATCATGTTTTCCGAAACGGATATTCTCACTTCTGCTAAAGTATGTCTGTTGGGCAAGACCGTTATAGACAACCTCTTTGCCAATGGTGAAAATCCGATCGGTCAGTATATCCGCTTTAATCAAACTCCCTTTCAGGTAATAGGAATTTTAACCCCTAAAGGACAAAGCAATTTTGGGCAGGATCAGGATGATATCATACTAACCCCATATACCACAGTTCAGAACAGGATCACTGCCAGTACCATTTATCTGCAGAGTATCCTTGTTTCAGCAGTTAGTCTGGCTGCCAGTGATTCAGCTACTGCAGGTATCAAAACAATATTGAGGGAAACGCACCGGTTAAGACCAGATGAGGATGATGATTTTGATGTAAGGACTCAGGCAGAACTGATCACTATGATTTCTTCCACCAGCAGTATGATGACCGTTTTACTTACCTCTATAGCTGGGATCTCTTTGCTGATAGGTGGTATAGGTATCATGAATATCATGTATGTATCTGTAACTGAAAGAACCCGGGAAATTGGATTGCGCATGTCAATAGGCGCCAGAGGCATCGATATTCTGATGCAATTTCTAATAGAAGCCATCATGATTAGTATCACAGGTGGCTTAATCGGTGTGTTGCTTGGAATATTGGCTTCTCAGTTTGTTGCATTGTTTATTCACTGGCCTATTCTCATATCCGAAAGCTCAATTGTATTGTCTTTCTTTGTTTGCGGTATAACAGGCATTTTCTTTGGCTATTACCCTGCACTCAAAGCTTCCAAACTGGATCCCATTGAAGCACTCAGGTATGAATAACCAGCCCTTTTGAATACCTTTTACTGCTTAATTTTATAAAGCAATGAAACCGCTTAACTTTTCGAATAAATGGATCAAAACGGTTATCCACTTGATCATATGGGTGATCATATTCACTTTGCCCTTCATACTGTATCAAAATAATGACCATCCAAGACATCAGCTTACCGATTCTGAAATGAATCTGTTCAGGTATATCGCTATTGGAACTGATTTTCTATGGGTTGCTGCGTTTTACCTGAATGCCTTTGTATTAATGCCCAGGCTTGCCCAAAAGAAAAATATCACCCTGTATTTTTTTAGTGTCATAGTACTTTTTCTGGGTTGTATATTTTTACATTTCTTATTATTTGTGTTTGTCGTTGATGGCCATGCTTTTAGTTTTATCAATGCAGTTCAGTTTAATATGGCACCCTTTCTGTTGTCTGTAGCCATCAGTTCTATATGGCAGATGTGGACCGAAAAACAGCAAGCCGAAAAATGGATGATGCAAAAACACCAGGAAACTCTAAAAACTGAATTGTCTTTTTTACGTTCCCAGATCAGTCCCCATTTTGTACTCAATGTACTCAACAACATAGTGGCACTTGTGCGGATGAAAAGCGAAAATCTCGAACCTACCGTAATGAAGCTTTCTGCCCTAATGCAATATATGCTGTATGAAACCAATGAAGAGAAAGTGCAGCTGAAATCAGAAACAGAATACCTGCAGAGTTATATCGACCTGCAGCAACAACGGTTTGGTAAAAAGCTCCAGTTGCATACAGATATCAGTACAGATAATGACTGGTATGAGATTGAACCCATGTTACTGATACCCTTTGTGGAAAATGCATTTAAACATGGTATTGGATTGATTGATCATCCACAGATAGATATCAGTCTGAAGGCCGGCAATCAAAAATTAAAGTTTACTGTCCGGAATAGGTATAATCCAGATAGTACAGAGATCAAAGACCGTACTTCTGGTATTGGATTGGTTAATGTGAAACGTCGGTTGAAACTATTGTATGGGAAAGACCATGATTTGATGATCGTACAACAGGATGGCTGGTTCATTGTTTCATTAACCCTTAACTTACGTACATGATAAGATGTATCGCAATTGATGATGAACCATTGGCACTGAGTCTTCTCTCAGACAATATCAGCAAGATCCCATATCTTGAACTTGTCGAAAGCTGTGATGATGCATTCGCTGCTGCTACTGCATTGGAAAAGCATGCCGTAGACCTGATCTTTATCGATATACAAATGCCGGGCCTTACAGGCCTTCAGTTTATAGAAAGTCTGGTCGTAAAGCCCATGGTGATACTCATAACAGCCTATAAACAATATGCAATGGAAGGGTATAGCCTGGATGTGGTAGATTATCTCTTAAAACCGGTTGCGATGGACAGGTTCATGAAAGCCTGTAATAAGGCTAAGGAATTTCATGAAATGAAACAAAAAAGTAAGCAGGCAACAGGCTATGCTCCGGATTTTATTTTTGTGAATGTGGGATACAGTCTGCTAAAAGTTTCCTTTTCCGATATTGAATATATCGAAGGCCAGAAAGATTACTTACTGATTCATTTGAAAAGTTCACCAAAGCCAGTAATGGTAAGAATGAGTTTCAGAGCAATTGAAGAAATGCTTCCGCCAGCTTTATTTTTAAGAATCCATAAGTCTTTTATCATACCAGTACACAGTATTACTTCTGTCCGTAAAAACAGTGTGTTTATAGGTGATAGGGAATTTGCTGTTGGTGATACTTATAAGGATGTAATTGCCAGACTTACCCATGGAAACAATGGATGAGACAATGTATGTGGCAAATCATTATTTTTTATAACATTATCATGGATCCAGGTGTTCATCAGGTCCAGTACTTCTGCTGCAAAAGTTACTTCGAATTTGGTATAATCAGGTCCCGTATATTGTACACAGTGCTTGAAATAAAACTATCTAAAACTTATTCATTAGATTGAAGAACTGGTTCCAACAACTGATTCCTGTATGAAGATGGGGTACATTTTTTAACAGCTTTGAATTGTTTGCTGAAATGGGCCCAGCTATTGTATCCACTTTCATAGCAAATATCCAGGATCGGGGTATCAATTGTATGTAATAATTTACAGGCATGACCTACCCTAAGTTCCCGGATAAAGTCAAAATAGCTTTTCTTGATATTCTTTTTAAAAAACCTGCAAAATGTGGGTATGCTCATATCCGCAATTGCTGCAACTTCTTTCAAAGTAACCTTTTTAAGATAATTTTTGAGGCTGTAATCCAATATATCCTTGATAGAGGAATTTTCATCAATACTGGAAGTATAGGTAAACCGATCAGTAATAACTTCGTAAGCAGATGGTTTACTGATCTTTTGCAGACATACCATCAGTTTATAGATCCTGTCGATACCTTTTGCTGATTCCAGCTCTGTTAAATTTGCTGCTATTTTCTGTTCAAGCCCTGCATTTATTTTGATTCCTATATCTTCTTTGCTGAGGAGTTTATGGATATCCTTCATCTCGGGTAAAGCAAGGAATGCCTCACCCCAGAAGTCTTTTTTGAATTGTGCAACCACTGCAGTTCCTATCATCTTTTGTTCTGATTTTCTAAACCAGTGAGGCAGGTTCCCGGCCATGAAAAACACATCACCGGGCTTATAGTTTCCAATATAATCTCCAATTAAAGCAGTGCCATGTCCTTGCGTAATTAAGATAAGTTCACATTCTTCATGTTTATGCCATTTTGTTTCAAAATGCGGGGTTTTGTATGTTCTGCAGGCAAAGGAATTATGATCCTCTACATGTACTTTCTGAATGATGGTATACATTCAATAACCTTTATTTGTACAATTTAGTGCCGATCTTCTCTAAAATATTGATAAGATAGCATATTTATTTTAAAATATAGCAGTTGAGTTCCAGGGTTTAAAAAATTAGGTTTGTTATCTCATCTAATGATTGCTTATGTTGCTAATGGGAATTGATATAGGAACCTCTTTCATTAAAGTGTCTGTTGTTGATGCATCTTCCAGGAAACCAATAGTATCTGCTCAGTATCCTGAAAATGAATCACCCCTTATAACCCACCAACCAGGATGGGCAGAACAATCACCGGAAATGTGGTGGCAAAATCTACAACTGGCCATCCATAAAGCCCATGCACAAAAAAAATATGATCCATTTGATATTGTGGCTATCGGTATCGCTTATCAGATGCATGGATTGGTTTTGGTAGACAAAGACCAGCATGTGTTAAGAGATAGTATCATCTGGTGCGACAGCCGTGCAGTGGAAATTGGAAATAATGCATTCGAATCAATTGGGAAAGACAAATGCCTTACTCATCTGTTGAATTCTCCCGGAAACTTTACCGCATCCAAACTGGCATGGGTAAAGGATAATGAACCCGATGTATATGATCAAATTTATAAGGTCATGCTGCCTGGGGATTATATTGCCATGCGACTCACTGGGTCTATTACAACCAGTATATCTGCATTGTCTGAAGGCATTTTTTGGGACTTCAAAAAAGGTCAATTATCTGAAGATATATTGAACTGTTTTGGTTTTGACAAAGCGTTATTCCCTGAAATTAAACCTGTTTCGGCTATTCATGGGCTGCTAACTACCGGTATCGCACGATCTCTTTCTCTTAAACCAGGTATACCAGTAACATATAAGGCAGGTGATCAACCCAATAATGCCTTATCGGTCAATGTATTTGATCCGGGTGAAGTGGCTGCTACAGCAGGCACATCTGCTGTGATCTATGGGGTTAGTGACCGTATCACAACTGATCCGCAATCTCGAGTGAATACATTTGCCCATGTTAATCATACCGAATCACTCAACCGGCTGGGAATATTGCTTTGTATCAATGGGGCCGGAATCATGAACAGCTGGATCAGGAAAAACGTTGCAGGGGGAAACGCTTATCAGCAAATTGATGCTGCTGCTGCCTCTGTGGAAGCAGGCAGTGCTGGTTTGCAGATACTCCCTTTTGGTAATGGGGCAGAACGGGTTTTAAATAACAGGAACCTGCATGCCCGGTTTTACAATATTGATCTTAACAAACACAGTAACGCCCATCTATTCAGGGCATCGCAGGAAGGTATTGCTTTTGCATTGCGGTATGGACTTGATATTATGCGCAGTAATGGCTTGGAGGTCACAACCATCAGGGCCGGAATGGCCAATATGTTTAAGAGTGAAGTGTTTATCGATGCATTTGTCAATACTACTCAGCTACCATTACAACTCTATCAATCTGATGGAAGTGTTGGTGCTGCTATCGCTTCGGGAGTTGCTGCAGCTGTATATACCAGTTTCAAACAGGCTTTTGAAGGGATGACTGCATTAAAAGTGGTGGAACCTTTCAATACCGATAACTATGAAGTGCATTACCAAAAATGGAAAACCTTGCTCTTATCAGAATTAAACATTCAGGATACACATTAAATATAAAAATCTAACAGCCATGTCAGTCTTAATTGGAGAAAAAGAATTTTTTAAGGGAATCCCCCCTATTGATTATGAAGGTTTGGAAACCGATAACCCATTTGCTTATCGATGGTATGATGCAAACAAGGTCATCGCCGGCAAACCAATGAAAGATTGGTTTCGGTTTGCAGTGGCGTACTGGCATTCATTTAACGGAAATGGAAGTGATCCTTTTGGAGAACCCACCCATTTGTTTCCCTGGAATGACCAGGCAGATGTTATTGTCAGAGCGAGGGATAAGGCAGATGCAGCATTTGAATTCATCACGAAACTGGGCCTGCCTTACTACTGTTTTCATGATGTAGATGTGGTTGATTACGGCAATAATGTTCAGGTCAATGACGAACGTTTGCATACCCTCACAACCTATCTGCAGGAAAAACAAAAAGCTTCAGGGGTTAAACTGTTATGGGGTACTGCCAATGTATTCAGTAACAAAAGATATATGAATGGTGCAGCAACCAATCCCGATTTTCATGTACTTACCCATGCTGCTGCACAGGTCAAAGCTGCCTTGGATGCCACCATCGCTTTGAAAGGCGAGAATTATGTTTTCTGGGGTGGAAGGGAAGGTTATATGACACTACTGAATACAGACATGAAACGTGAGAAAGAACACCTTGCGAGGTTTCTGCAAACAGCCAGAGACTATGCCCGTAAAAATGGTTTCACAGGTACATTCCTGATAGAACCCAAGCCCTGTGAACCTACCAAACACCAATACGATTATGATTCTGAAACTGTAATAGGCTTCTTACGGCAATATGATTTGCTGAGTGATTTTAAACTCAATATTGAAGTCAATCATGCAACACTGGCCGGTCATACTTTTCAGCACGAATTGCAGGCAGCCGTGGATGCTGGGGTACTGGGCAGTATTGATGCCAATAGGGGTGATGCCCAGAATGGCTGGGATACAGACCAGTTTCCCAATAATATCAATGATGTTACAGAAGCCATGCTAATCATTCTCGAAGCAGGTGGCTTTGGAAGCGGGGGTGTTAATTTTGATGCCAAGATCAGGAGGAACAGTACAGATCCTGCAGACCTGTTTTATGCACATATTGGTGCCATTGATGTGTTTGCAAGGGCATTGATCATCGCAGATAATATCTTACAGCATTCCAGTTATAAGTCATTACGGGAATCTCGCTATGCAAGTTTTGATACCGGAAAAGGGAAGGAGTTTGAAGCAGGTAAACTGTCACTCGAAGACCTTCGGAATTATGCCGCTGAAAATGGTGAACCTTCTGTGATCAGTGGTAAACAGGAGCTTATCGAAAATATGATCAACAGGTTTATTTAATGGCAGGATAGCACTATCAAAAAGGATACGCATTTTCGTATCCTTTTTGATTTATGGTTGCATATAGTCAGCAATAGCCCTTAAATGAATGAATTCTCCATTGGTATGGTCCAGCATCATCGTATAGGCAGACCGATTGCCGGAGTGCTCCAGCAGCATGCCTGTTAAGCCTAATGCAAATTGAGCACCGCGCATATCAGCATTACTTGGTAAGGTCTTTACTTCACCTGTGAATATAAAATCTTCTCCCAGTTTATCCAGTTTATAAAAACCGTATTGGGTTGCAATAAACAGAAAGCCCTTTGCTGCAATTGCATATACATCCTTTGACTTTAGCTTTGTTTTATTTCCATTTGCATCGGTAATCCTTATAACCGAAATATTATTATCCCTGTTTAGTTTAACCTCTGCCTGCTTATCGGGTGTCTGGTTAAAAAATGATGTATAATTAGTATAGACCCCATCTTTAAAAATCTCAGTCGTATATAAGGGGATCTTGCTTTTTTCAATGCTGTCAATCTGTTCCACTTCCTGCTTCGTCAACACTACACTGTCAACAGGATCTTTTAAAAGAGATTCTGAAATTAATTTCCCAACCTTATCACTGATGACATTAGTGAGGTAACCAAAAACATCATTGATGGTAACAGGGGTAACTGTATTGATAGTGGAAATTACCCGGTATCCATCACCGGATTTTGCATATAGGTGGGCCCTGAAATAACAATACCGGGTTCCATATTTTTCAATAAAATTGAACCTGTTCAACTGAAACAATACTTCACCCTGTCTTGCTGTTATGTCCGTAATAGTGTCCATGATCTTAGTAAGCTGAACACCAAACGGTACTTTCAAAACAAGACTGGCATCAGTATTTCTCAATATTCCGATCTGTATGATACCGATCTGTTTCTTTTCATTCCTTGAATCAAGGTAGCTTATCTGATTATAATGACTTTTATATACTTTATCCTTGGGTAGTTTCAATTCAAATCCTTTGGTGATGTCCTGTGCATACAGGCCATTACCAATTAACAGGAGAAGGAATAATAACAGATTTCTGTTGTTCATGCTTTATGTATTGCGTAACTTAACTGGTTTGATCATTTAAAGATCTAACTTTTTTCCTGTAATTGGCTCTACAAGAAAAGCACCCAAACAGGAGCATCAATCAAATATCCAGTTCACTTTCATAAAGTTCATGATGCACAGCAGCATCTTCTATTTCCTTGGCCAGCATACTGTTTATGGCAGCAGCAGCCCTGCGGCCTTCACCCATGGCTAATATTACGGTTGCTGCACCCAATACGATATCTCCACCGGCAAATACCCTGTCCAGACTGGTTTTCTGCGTTGCATCCACTACGATATTGCCCCATTTATTAACCTGTAACTGAGGAGTGGTCTGACTGATCAGTGGGTTACTTCCATTACCAATGGCTACGATCACCGTATCTGCATCAAGCAGGTATTCACTGTCTTTAATTACAATGGGTCTTCTTCGTCCTGATTCATCAGGCTCACCCAACTCATATAACATGCATTCAATTCCTGTTACCATGCCCTGTTCATTACCCAGTATTCTTTTGGCGTTACTGAGAAAACAAAATTCAATGCCTTCTTCTTTGGCATGATGCACTTCCTCTTTTCTTGCAGGCATCTCATGTTCGGTCCGTCTGTAAATGATAACGACTTTTTCCGCACCCAGCCTTTTGGCCATCCTGGCTGAATCCATTGCCACATTACCA
>Ga0364880_10042_pt3 | contig 72190 bp, 56 predicted proteins | sample ExccelJu500001D3_5_FD_206927 | JGI IMG/M metagenome (GOLD analysis project Ga0364880, IMG submission 206927) | Enriched cells from Trout Bog Lake Hypolimnion, Wisconsin, USA - BchlTB.July30.5000.01.D3 | ecosystem: Environmental > Aquatic > Freshwater > Lake > Hypolimnion/Profundal zone | place... | reverse complement strand
CTCCGTGCCGACTGATGTGGCACGCGTAGAAGACCGCACCTTTATCTGTTCGCTCTCGAAAGACAACGCCGGGCCCACCAACAACTGGGAAGACCCCTTCGTGATGCGCAAGCGGATGAAGCAACTGTTCAGCGGCTCCATGCGCGGGCGCACGATGTACGTACTTGCCTTCTCCATGGGACCGGTTGGCTCACCGATGTCGCAGATCGGCGTGGAGCTGACCGACTCTGCCTATGTCGTCGTCAATATGCGGATCATGTCGCGCATCGGGCTGCCAGTATTGGCTGAGATTGATAAGGATATTCATCGCATCACTCCCTGCATGCACACGGTGGGCGCGCCACTGGAACCTGGGCAGAAGGACGTTGCATGGCCGTGCAACGAGACGAAATATATCGTCCATTATCCGGAGACGCGCGAGATATGGTCGTACGGATCTGGCTACGGCGGCAACGCCCTGCTGGGCAAGAAGTGCTTCGCGTTGCGCATTGCCTCCAACATTGCACGCGACCAAGGCTGGATGGCCGAGCATATGCTGATCGTCGGCGTGGAGACGCCGCCTGACGCCAACGGCAAGACCGAGAAGACCTATCTTGCGGCTGCATTCCCCTCGGCCTGCGGCAAAACCAATCTCGCCATGCTGATTCCGCCCGCCGGGTTTGATGGATGGAAGGTGTGGACAGTGGGCGACGACATTGCCTGGATCAAGCCCGACGCGACGGGCCAGTTGCGTGCGATCAATCCCGAGGCAGGATTCTTCGGTGTGGCTCCGGGCACTTCGCATAAGACCAACCCGAACGCGATGGCGACGCTGAACCGCAACACAATCTTCACTAACGTCGCATTGACCGTGGGGGCAGACGGCAAACCAGACGGCGGCATTTGGTGGGAAGGCATGACCGACACCGTGCCCAAACATCTGATCGATTGGCGCGGCAATCCCTGGACCCCAGAGAGCACTACGCCTGCTGCCCACCCCAACGGGCGCTTTACGACTCCTGCGAGCCAGTGTCCTGTGATCGACCCCGACTGGGAGAATCCGCAGGGTGTTCCCATCTCCGCCTTCATCTTCGGTGGCCGCCGCCCCTCCATCATCCCGCTCGTGTACCAGGCCTTCAACTGGTCTGCCGGCGTCTATACCGGGGCAACAATGGGCTCCGAGACTACCGCAGCCGCGGGAGCGCCTGTGGGTAAGGTCCGCCGCGATCCCATGGCCATGCTTCCCTTCTGCGGATACCATATGGGCGACTACTTTCGCCACTGGATCAAGATGAAGCGGCTGATCACAGCTACGCCTCGCATATTCCAGGTCAACTGGTTCCGCAAGGACGCGGATGGACGCTTTCTGTGGCCTGGATATAGCGAGAACATGCGTGTACTGAAGTGGATCGTCGACCGCGTACATGGGCGCGCACAGGGCAAAGAGACGCCCATCGGCTGGGTGCCCTACTTCGAAGACATGCACTGGAAAGGGATGAACAAGCCGGAGTCCGAGCTACGTGCTACCTTCGATCAGTTGATCCACGTCGATACCGACGCATGGAAGCGCGAGGTGATGGACCATGAAGAACTCTTCATCGCCATTCACGACCACCTGCCCGCGGAGATGATCTTCCAGCGCGAACTGCTGATCTGCAGACTGTAGCCCGAAGAGGGCCAGTGGGAGAATATCTCAGCGGTATCTGCACTCCGCCTGGGTCAAATCCTCTAGTGTGTCGATGTCCAGATCGCCGCCCTCAAGTTCCACAGTATCGGCATCACGCAGCAGATTGCGTGCGCCGGCATCGCCACGCAGTTGGATCAGTTGTGCAAACGCGGCTGCGGGAAGATACGCCGGAACTCCACGCCGCCGAGCATACGCAGAGGCAGTTACCTTGCGCGAATGCATCAACGCTTGCAGATGCTGGGACGTAACTGCGGGCTGGTCGCAAGCCATCAGTACCACACCGTCCATATCGTTGGCGATTGAGCCAAGCGAGCAAACGCCTTGTCTTATCGAACTCGCCATCCCCTGGCGCCAGTCATGGTTGATCACAATCACAGCATCGCTCAGATTGCATTGAGCACGAATTTTATCTGCCTCAGCACCAAGTACGACCACCACCGGCGAACAGCCTGCCTCGCGTGCCGCCCTCACAGCTCGCTCCAGAAGCGTTTCACCGGCGATTCGCACCAATTGTTTCGGTTCGCCCAATCGCGTGGATGCGCCGGCTGCCATGATTACAGCCGCGATCATGGATGAACCTCACTCAATGCACACTGCGTCTGAAGATAGCGCGTGGCGTTGCCTAACTCCATCTGGCGCGCGACTTCCTGCGCGGACAGCTTGCGTGATACGCCCAGCTTACCCTGCTGCCATGCCTGCACTTCGGCCATAATGGCGAGCGCAATTGCCTCTGCGCCATCTCCGCCCAGGTCCAACCCGACGGGGGCATACACCCGCTCGCAACACTCTTCCACGCTACGTCCGAGTATTGTCGCCACATTGCTGATGAGCAGACTGCTGCGATGCGCTGCTCCCAGAAGTCCGATATATCCCGCTGACCCAGCAAGCACTTCCGTAAGAAATGCACGGTCTTGCTCATAGCTATGCGTCATGATAACCACTGCATCTTTCGCAGCAATCTCCAACTCCGCTATGGAGGCAATTGGAAGCACACGCTCGGCGGTGGCGAAGCAATCGGGTTTCGCCAATTGTGCACGTCCGTCCGCTACCGTCACACTCCAGCCAAGCAACGATGCCATCGTCACTAGCGGTTTCGCATCTTCCCCAGCACCAAGCACAAAAAGTCGCTGCGGAGGAGAGAGAGTTTCGATGTAGACCTCGGAGTCGCACTCGACCGTACTGAGACTGCGTGTTGCTATCGCCTCAATATCAATCGTACTCAGAGAGTCGCTGCGAAATACCACCGTACCATCCGCAGCAATAACTGTGCGCCGCAGAGCGTGGCGACTCGCAGGCAGCCATGTGACCACGCTTGATTCGTTTCCGTGCAGCGAGGCTTCCATCGCAGACAGTAACGCTCGGCACTCCGGCGTATCTACCGGCTCAAGCAGAAGATCCACAACACCGCCGCAGCCAAGCCCATATGGAATTTCTGTCGTGTCGTCAAAAAGCGTGGAGTATCGTTCCACTACAGCGCCCTCGCGCACCATCCACAGCGCACGACGCACTACCTCTGCCTCCAGGCAGCCACCACTGATGCTTCCCACGCATTCACCGGCTGCGCCAATCAGTAGATGCGCACCCGTCCTGCGGTCCGATGAGCCCTCAACGCGAACCAGCGTTACCAGCGCCTGCGCGCCGCCCGCATTCCACAGCCGAACAATCCGTCTACGGTCTACCATCGCAGCCCCGTCTTCGCTTGCACCTGCGAGAGGAGTTTATATCTTTTCAGAAAAAGTATGAATGCCGCACTCCAGCTTCTTACCGCCCCAACGGCCAGCACGGGGGTTTGACGGATCCTCTGGAATCGCCGTGCATGGCTCGCAACCGATACTGGTGTATCCGCGCGCATAAAGTTCCAGCTTCGGGATTGCATGTGCCTCAGCGTACTCGTTCACCTGCGACATCGTCCAATCCGCCAGGACACTCACTTTTTTCATGCGCTTGCCGGTAGGAGTCTTGTGGTCTTCTACCTTTTTCAACCCAGCGCGTGTCGGCGATTGCTCGCGCCGCAAGCCGGTGAACCACCAGTCGAACGGCTCCAGGTGGCGCATCAACGGCTCGACTTTACGAATCTGGCAGCACTGCGTTGGCTGCACAATATGCAGCAGACCGAACTGCGACTCGTGCTCCGCCAGCGTGGTCAGAGGCAGCGCATTGACCAGGTTTAGCCTCCACTCGGCAGTCATCCGATCGCGATACGCCAGTAACTCCTTGAAGTGATAGCCCGTCTCCAGAAATATCACAGGAACATCCGGCAGAAGTTGGCGCAGCATGTGCAGCACCACCATGTCCTCCGTCTGAAAGCTGCTCGTTATGCACACCGGCGCACCCGCAGCCTGACGAACAATCTGAGCAACGAGATCCTCTGCGGTGAGCACCTCATAGTTTGTAACTGTTTCAACACCATTCATATATTCACCGCGAGAGAATTTAGAATTTCCTCTTCGCCTCCATGCTCCACTGCGCGCACTGCGCCTGGCGCAAATTCTTCAACCTGTGCAATTACATCCTGCGGAATAGCACGCGAGGAGATGGCAATGACTCCTGCAAGATCCAACGCTCGGACCACGGCAGCCAAAGTTGAAGCTGGGATCAGTGGATCGTCAATCACCACTGCGTGCTGTCCGCGTGCTATCAACACATCGCAAACCTGCTTAGCAAGCCTCGACTTGCCCTCCAAGATAATCAGCGCAGGACGCTGCACACTACTAAGCGAAGTATTTGCGCTTTCTGTCGCAGCAGTCGATGCCACTGGGCCTACAATCATTGCTGCGCCCACCGTGGCATTGCTGAAAGCGTCGATCAAAATCAGCGAGCCTGTCCATCGGCACGCGTGATAGCTGTCGAAGAATAACGGCAGATTAGTCTCGAACTCCACTTCGGCAATCTCGTTCATCGCAATCGCATCAGAAGTTTGCTGGTCGAGCGAGTTGACATCCACGCGAAAGTCAATCTTGCGCACCGTGGCACGAACCGTTCGTGTCGTATGCTTGGCGAAGTAAGTTTGCCCAACCGTCAGTGGCTGTTCGTGCATCCACACGACCATCGCGCGAAATCGGTTGCTTACATTGGGCAGTGCCTCCTCTGCATTGGCCTCCACCAACATCTCGCCGCGGCTGAGGTCGATCTCATCTTCCAACTCTACGGTCACGCTCTGCGGATACGACGCCGCTGCAAGGTCGCCATCGTAGGTCACAATGCGCCGCACGGTCGACTGGCGCCGCGAGGGCAACGCCATCACACGATCGCCCGCACGCAGCGTACCGCGCGCCACCTGCCCTGCGAAGCCGCGAAAGTTAGCGTCAGGTCGCAGTACAAGCTGCACCGGAAAACGCATCGGCCCAGTTGTTTCTGCCAAGGCCAACGGCGCTGTCTCAAGATACTCCAACAGCGTGGGCCCCTTGTACCAGGGCATGTGAACGCTGGTCGCTACAACATTGTCACCCTCCAGCGCGCTGACTGGAATTGTCACGACGTCCATTAGGCCAAGATGTGCGCACAGCGCGTTGAACTGCAACCGGATGGCCTCGAAGCTCTGCTGCGAATATCCGGCCAAGTCCATCTTGTTCACAGCTGCAACAACATGTGGAATACCCAATAGCGAAGCAATGTAGGTATGCCTACGCGACTGCGGTAGAAGTTTGCCAGCCTTGGCAAAGGCATTCGCGTCGATCAGAATAATCGCCACATCCGCGGTTGATGCACCGGTCGCCATGTTGCGCGTGTATTGTTCGTGGCCAGGCGTATCCGCAATGATGAACTTTCGGCGTGCCGTCGAAAAATAACGATACGCTACGTCGATGGTGATCCCCTGCTCGCGCTCCGCCTTTAACCCATCGGTCAGGAGTGAGAAGTCAACATGCCCGTTGGCTGCGCGGTTCACAGGGCTCTTTTTCACCGCAGCAAGCTGGTCTTCGTACACGCTCTTAGTGTCATGCAGCAGACGACCAATTAGGGTCGACTTGCCGTCGTCTACGCTTCCCGCAGTGGTAAAGCGCAGCATCTCCTGGCCCATATGGGATTCCAAAAAATCCTCGAAGGTCCGCGTCTGCATGGTACCTACACCCTGTCCAGCCTCTTCCAGTGATGCAGCGATCAGTGCGCTCATTAAAAATATCCCTCCCGCTTCTTCACTTCCATCGAACCCTCTTCATCATGGTCGATGGCGCGGTTCTCACGCTCGCTGCGGCGAAACGTAATCAGCTCTTCAATAATCTTTGGCAGCGTGTCTGCGTCGCTGCGCATCGCTCCCGTGCATGGGGCACATCCCAGCGAGCGCATCCGCACTTTCATATGCTCCACTTTCTCACCCGGAAATAATTTCATTCCCTCATGGACGAAGGTCAGCGCACCGCCGCGCACCACAATCGGCCTCTCCTGAGCAAAATACAGGGGCACAATGGGAATCTTCTCGGCGTACAGGTAGAGCCACACATCCAGTTCTGTCCAGTTGGATAAAGGAAAGACACGGATACTCTCGCCCTTGCGCAGACGTGAGTTATACAGGCTCCACAACTCCGGGCGCTGGCTCTTCGGGTCCCACTGCCCGGCACCGTCTCGAAAAGAATATACGCGTTCCTTGGCGCGGCTTTTCTCCTCATCACGTCGCGCACCGCCAAATGCCGCGTCGAACCCACCCTCTTCGAGCGCATCCAGCAGGCTACGCGTCTTTAGCAGTCCGCAGCAGTTTTGTGTACCCAGTTTGTATGGGCTGGCGCCAGCCGCAATTGCCTCTTCATTGCGATGCACAATCAGCTTCGCGCCAATCTCGCGGGTGTACTCATCGCGAAATTTAATCATCTCAGGGAACTTGTAACTGGTATCCACATGGAGCAGAGGAAACGGAATCTTCCCCGGGTAGAATGCCTTCTGAGCCAGCCGCAGCATGACCGACGAGTCCTTACCAATGGAGTACAGCATGACGGGCCGAGCAAACTCCGCCACAGCTTCACGCAGGATTGTGATGCTTTCCGCCTCCAATGCCTGCAGGTGGTTCAGTCGCGCCGCATGGATCTGCTGCGTCTCGTCTTCGGTATGTGCCAGCATGCTCATTCTGGAAAACTCTCCCCAGCGTCCGGATCGTCGCGCCCTATAGATAGAGATGCGGCCCACGATCGCTAAGAATCAAATGTTGTAATTGGAAGGGTGATGCAAGAGATGAATCCGCTAGCGTCGACAGCGGCTGTACCCGATCGTCTGGCTACCAAGCATGCGCTGATGGAGTGAATTCATCATTTATCGATTGTATCCGGCAACCTTGTCAGCCGCAATGCCGTCCCGTTAGCTTGCCGAACGCGTGTACTGTAACTCTGCTAAAATGCTTAAGTTGGCAGCGCAATACATGCTCCTCTCGGATCATGGATTGCATCCCACTAGCCAGCGTCCACTTGGCAACACGTTCGGGGCGTAGCGCAGTCTGGTAGCGCACCTGGTTCGGGACCAGGGGGTCGGAGGTTCGAATCCTCTCGCCCCGACCATTGCTCACATATCGTAGTTTTAGATACTTACCAGCGCCATCTCTTGCAGATTCGAGCTTACGGTCGTTTTGGCCTCGCAAGGGCAACGGTAGACCGCGAAGTTTCCGGAAGGCGGCTTCTGGGAAGTGATTGGATCGAATTCAGCGAAACAGGATTACGTCTGGGTGAAGACACCCGGCCTGCACCGATAAACATCCCCTTGCAGAAGCATCTCTGCTGTCTCCTCATTCGGCAGTGAGCTTGATTCCAGGTGTTATTCCACTGGAGCGTCGCCTGCGACGGGATTGGTTGCGCCCACGGGAATCAACGTCGTCGTCACTGTTTTAGCGTCGTCTGATCCTGTGTAGAGCAGAATACGCGATGGATCGATGCCCTTCTCATTCACCAGGTACTGCTTGGTATTGACCACGCGTTGCGCGGCGTCGCTCGGAATCTTGGTGCTGTGCTTCAGCTTGGCTTCCCTGTCTGCAGTCGCCTTCTCTTTGGCGTCTTGGTTACCCACCAGAGCCAGCTTGGCATCGGCGGAGCGCTGCAGATTGAGAGCGATATCGTCGAGGCATGCTTTGGCTTCGTTGTCCACGCGCGTTGGACGCGTCACATCGCGCTCAAAGCTCACGGAGCACATACTAGTCGCCAGCGGAGCCGGAGGCAAAGCAGGAGGTGGGGGAGGTGGCGGTGCAATCACGTTGACGTTTGTCGTCGCCGTAACACTGTGGCCCTTGTCATCTGTGAGGCCGCAGGTCACAGTAATCAGGCCTGGAGCAGCGCCCACCGTCGAGAGCATCGTCGAGGAGTTGCTGCCGCTGATGGAACCGGCCGTCGCGTTGTATCTATAGGTCAGAGGACGGTTCTGCGGGCTGGCTGCGTTCGACGAGATCGTCGAGCTGTCGCCTGGATTGACCGATGAAGGACTCGCCGAGCAGCTAATGGTCGGCGGATCGAATGCTCTCACATTGAAGCTGGCGGAGCAGTCCGCCATCTGGCCCGGCTTTATGCCCTGAGACACATGGCCCTTCACTGTGTAGCTGCCTGCAGCCGCAGTCGTGGTGTCCACAGTTGCAGTGCTCGATGTGCCGGAGATTGTGCCGCCATCCGTTGACCAGGTATAGCTGACAACTTTCTTAGGGCTCGGATTCAGGTTCATCGCTGTGCCGGTCACTGTGATCGGATCGCCTGGAAACGCGACTGCTGGAGAGATAGAGCAGGCATAGTCAATTGCAAGGGCTGGAGAATTGCCGCCAAAGCCGAAGACAAGTCCGGACGAAAGGCGCAGGTCGTTCTGCATGTCCCTGTCGCCCGTGCTGAGATTAGCGAAGTTGGTCATCAGGTATTCGGCCTGAACGATGCGTATGGCGATATGGCGATGGATGTTGAGATCGACTCCGCCTCCGGCTGTCATGGCAAACGAGTTCTCGGAGGGCAGAGGCGTACAAAGAACGCCCGAGCAATTGGAGAGTGTCACCTGACTCGCGTGTATGCCGCCAAATAGAACCTGGACGAAGGGAGTGATCCTGTCGTGGCGGAAGGAAAGGCGTGGGCCAGCCATGAATGTGTAGGCCGTTCCGCTTGCGTCTGCCACGCGAGGCGCGTTTGCTCCTGTACCTGTAATCTGGAGTTTCGAGTCATCGAAGCCGCCAAAATCACCAACCAGCCCGAAGTAGCGGTTCAGGTTGAAGGCGATGGACGTGCTACCGCCATTCAGCCGGACCAACCGGTTACCAATGCTCGGCATCGGCACACTGCGTAGAAACGAGTAGCCCAGAAAGAGCTCTGCCCGGGGATAACTTCTGTAGGTGTGGCCTGAAGAGGGCGAGGATACTGTAGGCTGGGCCGCCGCCAGCATGGCAGGCACTTCATCATACCCCACGGCATCGGGCATGACCGCGGAGTCGACAGCGGTGACTTTGGACGATGAGTTCATCGAGTCTTCCGCAGCAAATAAGAAGGGTGGCACCAGCAATGCAAAAGCCGCCGTGGTGGCAATCATCCGCGTTTTGAATTTCATTGTCTTTCTCCTGAATTGCTGCTCACGAAAATCATCCATCCAGACCATCGGACTCCCTGGGCTTGCCTGCGCAATTTTCACGCATAGCTTTCATACACCAGCACGGAGGCCATCCCTGGGACGGCCTCCGCTGGCTTTTACTGCACATTGATTACGGTGTTTACGATGGTGACTGCGCCAACCAACGAGATCACTCTGCCGTTGATGGTGGTTATTTGAGCGACTCCAACAGTCGAGACCGAGGCTCCCGTCTGAGAGATGACGGTTCCGTCGAACACGCCGCCTCCCAGAATTCCATTGATGGTCGCGAAGCTACCAACCTGCCAGAAGACGTTGGAGGCTTTGGCCCCATTGAGCAGGACGATACTTTGATTTGCGGTGGGTGTGCCAACTGTAAGGTACGTGCCCATCTGAAATACCCAGAAGGCGTTGGAGTTGCCCTGCGCGTCTAGAGTAAGCGGCCCCTGTGAGATGTTGTAGAAACCCGGTGTGGATTTGTAGATGCCGGGGGGTAGAGTGCGATTTCCCAACTCGCCCGCATTGCCGCCACCGCATCCCGCGCAGGTCTCTACTGCCTGGCCGTTGGGGAAGGCTACCAGTTGGTTGTAAGCGACAAGAGCGTCCGCTTCCGCCTTGGCTGCAATCGCCGTCGTTACGGCAGTACCTTCGTTGGGGCATGCCGCAGTAGGAATCGATGTGCCCGGTGCCGTGTAGATGGTTCCATTGACGAGTCCGCCTGTATTGATAGGAGTTTCTGAATACGAACATTCATCGACACCACCCACTACTACGCTGTTATCGTGCAGATCGACGACCAGAGTAGAGACGCCAGTGGTCGCGATATTTCCATTGATGACCGTCAGATTTCCGGAATTGGTCATTCCCGCAGTGCCGCCAACGTCTCCAAAGAGAGCTGCCGTTCCCAGAGTCACAGGTACTGCTCCAACTACACCTACCGTTGTGAAACTCCAAGGATTCGGTGCAGCGCCGGATCCCAGCGCATTACCAGTCGAGTCCGTCACTCCGGTTGTGATGTTTGCCGTATATATTGTGTTGGACACGAGATTGGACGTAGGCGTAAAGGTTGCAATAAAGGTGGCGGGGTTATAGCTTATGGTTCCGATTACCGCGTTCCCGCTGGGGCCCGTCAGGGTGAAGGTTGTTGTATTGATCGACAGGGGATTCATGGCCTTACTGAAGGTCGCGCTAACGGTCTGGTTGATCGCCACACTGGTAGCCCCGTTGACAGGTGAGGTAAGGGTGATCGTCGGTGCCGTGGTGTTTGCCGCGCCAACGGTAAATGTCCAGACATAGTTGCTGGCCAGCGCATTGCCTGACAGGTCCTGGACCCCCGTCGTGATTGTGGCCGTGTAGGTAATCCCCGATGTGAGTGCAGCGGTCGGAGTAAAGGTCGCTGTATTGCCAATGGCCGCGTATGTGACCAGGCCCGCTACAGAAGTTGCACCGGGTGCAGCCGTCAGCGTAAACGTGGTTCCGCTGATGGTGAGTGGGTTCATAGCCACGCTGAAGGTCGCACTGACGGTCTGGTTGGTCGGCACGCCAGTGACTCCACTGGGGGTTGGTACTGTGGAGATAACAGTAGGTTTCGTGGTATTTGTAGCCGCGCCCGTGGTAAACGTCCAGACATAGTTGCTGGCCATGACATTTGCTGCCAGGTCCTGCACCCCGCTTACGCCACCTAGAATTGTGGCTGTGTATTGCGTATTTACTGCAAGGGTAGCTGGGATAGTCGGAGTAAAGGTTGCGACCGAGCCGGAAACATCATAGGCGACGGTTCCGGTCACAGCTGCTCCGCCGATAGTAGCTTTCAAAGTGAAGGTTGTATTGCTGATGGTGGCAGGATTCATCGCCTCGTTGAAGGTTACGGCGATCGCCTGGTTGGTCGGCACGCCTGTGACTCCATTAGCAGGGTTTGTAGCAATCACTGCGGGTGCGACAGGGGCCGGTACCGTTCTGAAGTTCCAGGAATAGCTGATTGCTAAAGGTTCGCCCTGTGCGTCCAGCGCCCCGGTCGTAATCGTCGCCGTGTATAAGGTGTTGGTCGCAAGTAGATTTGAGGGAACGAAGATCGCGCCATTGCCGGTGCAGCTAACGGTTCCAACGACATTAGTGGTACCAGGACCCGTCACGGTAAAGGTTGTTGCTGGAGAGTAGAGAGTCGAACAGTTCATCGCCTTACTGAATATCGCGCTGATGGGCTGGTTGAGCAGGACACCGGTGGCTCCATTCATTGGAACGGTGGAGAGCACAGTAGGAAGTGTATCGGTTGAGAATGTCCACTGATATGCGCTAGGCAGGCTCGTGCCTGCCATATTCTGCACTCCTGTCGAAAGGTTGGCAGTATATGTGATGTTTGCCGCCAAAAGTCCGGTTGGTGTGAACGTGGCGACTGCACCGGAGCAGGCTACAGTTCCCGCCACAGTACCGATGGGAGCTGGAGCTGTCACTGTAAACGTGGACGTGGTAACCGTGGAGCAGTTCAATGCCGCACCGGCGCTGTCAGGGTCTGTCGCTGGAAGTTGCAGGAAAGTAGCGCTGATCACCGGATTGAAGGTCTGGCCGCTTGCGCCAGTGACAGGTGTGGTGGAGACCACGGAAGGACCTGCCACTGCCTCAAAGTTCCAGGAAAAGTTTTGCACCATGACATTGCCGACCGGGTCTGTGACCCCCGTCGTAATCGTGCCTGTATAGAGCGTATGCAGCACAAGAGCGCTGCTGGGGGTAAAGGTCGCGGTGGACCCGGAACAGGTAACTGTTCCGGCCAGGGCAGCTCCGCCAGCCACATTAACAATAAAAGTGGACGTGGTTAGGGTGGAGCAGTTGACCGGCTTGCTGAAGGTCACGCTGATGGGCGCACCCAGGGCCACGCCTGCCGCGCCTAGAGCGGGAACCGTGGAGAGCACATGGGGAGGCGTGGTGTCTGGGACATTGATGGTTTCTCGACCGCAGCCCGCGATAGAAACTGCTAGAAGTGTGAGTGTCGATAAGAACCAAGTGCCGCGAACTGCGCGCTGATGCATATACATAGGTGTTCCCTCTCCAACTGTGGTGCACAGTTGGACAATGCCTTTTTGCCGGGGAACCCTTGTTCGCGGGTTGAATACAAATATGGAAGTGCTGAACCAAATTTGTTGCGCGTGCCGTTACGCTGAGCTACCGGTGCACAAGAGTTGCGATGCAAGGTATCTGCGGGGGGTTGTGCAACACATATTTAATAAACTATCTATACTAGGGCGAGGATTGCCCCTCGGGGTAACTCCCCATTGCTTTAGTGGTACTTACGGCGAGGATAAATTTCCTTCTTAATAAGCAGGAGCAATGCTGAGATCCACCGAGCCAACCCTTCTTCCATCCGCCGCTGTTCGTCGAAAAACCTACTATGTATGAGGTTGCGTGCTACATCCTTTGGTTTTGCATCACTTCTTCAAATTACAGCATCAATAAGAAATCGACGGGTAATCGCCTAGGGGCCCAGTGTTCGCAATTTCCATGCTTTCGAGGCTGCTCGTTTGTGCCACGCGCAGCACTAGCCTGCATGATTGCAACTTCGTATTTGTAGGAGAGACTATGCAGCGCAGGGAGTTTATCAAGGTAGCTGCCGTAGCGGGAATGACTGCTGCGGCAACCTCTAACATACTTGGGCAGACACAGGCTTCGGCAGCGTACACCTCGGAGATGCAGTACCGTACGTTGGGTCGCACTGGCGAGAAGGTCTCTGCCATCGGCCTGGGCGGCTACCACATAGGAGTGCAATCCGATCCCGCGGAAAGTGTGCGTCTGATCCGTTCCGCCATAGATCGCGGTATTAATTTTCTGGACAACAGTTGGGACTACAACAATGGCGCAAGCGAGTCTCGCATGGGCGATGCGCTGCAAGATGGTTATCGCAATAAAGCTCTGTTGATGACCAAGATTGACGGTCGCAGCAAGCAGGCATATCAGCAGCAACTGGACCAGTCGCTGAGCAGGCTTAAGGTGGACATGATCGATCTGGTGCAATTTCACGAGATCATCCGCATGGAAGACCCTGATCGCATCTTTGCCGCAGGAGGTGCGCTGGAGGCGGCTCTGGCAGCGAAACAGGCAGGCAAGATCCGCTATATTGGGTTTACCGGTCACAAAGACCCTGCAGTTCATCTACGCATGTTCGAGGTTGCGCAACAACATGGCTTCCGCTTTGATACGGTACAGATGCCTATCAACGTGTTCGACGCGCAGTTTCGCTCGTTTGCCAAGCAAGTTGTGCCGGTGGCCCAGGCGCAGGGAGTTGCTGTGCTTGCCATGAAGACGCTGGGTGGAGGAGGCGGGATGCTTCTGCAAAGCAAGACGGTGAGCGCAATAGAAGCACTGCACTATGTGCTTTCACAGCCGGTATCCGTATTGATCGCAGGCATCGACTCCACGCAGATACTGGACCAGGCATTTAATGCCATCCAGAGCTTCAAACCGATGCAGAAGGAGGAAATTGCGGCGCTGCTTACCCGCACCCACGATGCCTCTCAAAGCGGTCAGTATGAACTTTTCAAGACAACCGCGCGATTCGATGGTACGGCACGCAGTCCAGATTGGCTGGGTTGATGGAAATCTGCAAGTTGCAAGACCATTAGCAGCAAGCCGCGTCAGAAGCGTTTGATCTCAATACCATATTTGCGCAGAGCATAACCCATCTGGCGCGGCGTTAGACTGAGCAGCCGGGCCGCCTTAGCCTGCACCCAGCCAGCCCGTTCCATGGCATCCACCAGGCGCTCTTTCTCGCTTGAATTGCCATCGTCTGCGATCTCGACGGAGGATCCTTGCTTATGCTCGGCTATATCGAGATGGGTCGCGGCCAATTCTGCTTCCTCGATCGCAACTTTTGCACTACCACCTGCGGCTCGCTTGCCCGTTATTGACTTGTCCAGCGACTTCGCATTGCTCTCGTTATTTAAAACGAAGTCTTCCGCCTGCAGCATCGGAGTCTTAGTTAGCGCTGCGGTGCGCCGAACGCAGCTCTCCAACTCGCGGACGTTGCCAGGAAAATTGTACTCGGTTAGCACATCCATTGCGCCCGGCGAGATGCTCAGCATAACGCCATGCTCCTTGTTAAAGCGCTTCAGAAATTCCCGCGCCAGTAGGGGAACATCTTCGCTCCTCTCGCGCAGGGGGGGAAGAAAAATTGGCACAACACTGATGCGGTAGTACAGATCAGAGCGGAAGTCGCCCGAGATGACGGCTGCCTCGAGGTTGCGGTTGGTCGCTGTCACCAGCCGCACATCCACTTTAATGGTTCGACTGCCGCCCACGCGCTCGAACTCTCCCTCCTGCAAGACGCGTAGCAGTTTGGCCTGGAAGGTGGTTGAAATTTCACCAATCTCATCCAGAAAGAGCGTCCCTCCATCGGCCATCTCGAAGCGGCCTTTCCGCATACCGATGGCGCCAGTAAAGGCCCCGCGGTCGTGCCCAAACAGCTCCGACTCCAACACCGATTCCGATAGTGCCGCGCAGTTCAGCCGAATATACGGCTGGTCCTTACGGGGGGAGTACTCATGAATGGCTCGCGCAAACAGCTCTTTACCTGTACCTGACTCTCCGCACAGCAGCACAGGCAAATTACAGCGCGCCACCAGCTGCACCTTCTCTGTAACTTCCAGGATCGCGCGACTCTTCCCAATGATCCAAGAGATCCCCTCATGCTTTGGAGCATTCTTCAGTTCCAGCTCCTGCTCCAGCCGATTGCGTTCTTCCATGAGCCGTTCGCGGTCGCGTTCCACCATACTCTGCAGCGCCACAGTCTGCCCCACCAGGTTGGCAATCATAGTAAGGTATCGGACGTCTTCATCCAAAGTCCCGGGCGACGAGCGGTTACCCACGCGCTCGATCGTCAATGTACCGATGGTGCGGCTCTCGCCCTTGATCGGAACCCCGACAAAGGATCGCACCAATTTCGCATCCTCGCCCTTCATCTCGTTCCACTGCGCGAAGAGCGGGCTATTCGCCACATCGCGGACCACCAGTGGCATACAGGAGACAACAATCTGCCCCACGGCCTGCTCGGGAAGCCGTTCAAAGTGTTCTCTAGCCTGTGCCTCGTTCCATCCTGCACCCACAACTGTTGTCGTCCTGTCTTCTTCGTCCAGCAGGGCGATCAGTCCGCCACTCATATCCAGAAAACTGTGCAGCAGGTTCACAACACCTGAGAGTGCTGTCTCCAGGCGTGCAGGTCGAGTCAGCACCTTCGATATTTCGTAGATGCCCATCAGCGCCGCATGCGTACGCACCGACGCTGGCTCTATTGCTTCCTGGTGCATGCTGGATTCGGATTCGATCAACCCATGCCCCTACCTTATGGCATCTACGTAAATCTACCTTGAGCAATGGTTTGCAATTAGCCCGGACGAAGTGGTCTGCAAGTTCCGTTGTGTTCCATGCGATCGCGACTGATGGGTCTCAACAGACCTATCGATGGATAAAGAATACATCTCGGGGTTCATGCTATCTTGGCAGAATTATATCCGTGAATCAACCACAACGCTCTTTAGCCGCCCTTGCCGATCTGGTAGCAGCATGCTGCATGACTACCCTTGCAGCAACAAGAGCCGTGCCGGAGCCAGCCGCACATACCACGGCTGTGGCCGCTCCATGAGTGTGCGCGCTTCATCCTTAGGAAGGTCCACCTGCACATGGGCAGGTTCCCCGGCCTGCGCGGGCGCATGAAGACGCAGATACAGCGTTATCTCGTGCGGCGCTTCGCTGATGCCCATCAGCCATGCGGGAAAGCTGTTCGTGCCTTCCACAATCTCATGTTCATTCTCTTTCGCAAGCATGATCTGATGCGAACGCATGCCAACATGGGTCAGCCCATCGGGTACCGCACTGGCCGTTTGCAACTCACACTGCCACGCATCCACAGCGATGCGGTCTGCACCGATCCTGCGAGCGGCCACGATATTCTTGCATCCTGTCAAGCGCGCCTCTACCACTGTGTGTGGCCGCTCAAACAGTTCCTTTTTCGGCCCACTGGCAATCACTTGTCCGGCGTCCAGCACAACCAGTTCGTTGCAGAATCGAAAAGCCTCCTCCATATCGTGGGTAACAAATAACACCGCGCCGTTATACTCGGCCAATGTCTGGCGAAGCTGCTCCTCGGTCTGACGACGCAGGTGCGGATCCAACGCAGCAAAGGGCTCATCCAGCAGTAAGGCATCCGGCTCCATCGCCATACAGCGGGCAAGAGCTACCCTCTGCCTCTGCCCTCCGGAGATTTCTCCTGGAGTACGCTCCGCCAGTTCCGCAATATGCATTCGTTGCAGATGCCGCAACACTACGGATTGCCGATCATCCGCTGCCAGACCGCTCAGCCCAAAGCCCACATTCTCTGCCACCGTCATGTGGGGAAACAGTGCGTAGTCTTGAAACACAATGCCAATCCTGCGCTTCGCTGCGGGCACATTTTCTCCCGATGCGCTATTGAATAGCACGCGTCGATTCAGCACAATGCGCCCGCAATCCGGCGTAACCACTCCGGCAATCAGGCGCAGAGTCATCGACTTTCCTGCCCCAGAAGCGCCAAGAATCCCCACCGCGCCACGTCCCGCGCATAATCGCACCCGCAGGGTGAACCGCTGCAGCCTTTTCTGCAGATCGATCTCCAACGCAGAAGAGAGTGCTATCTCACCGTCCCGCGGCCCAGCCTCACGAGGAACAATGGGAAGTGCCCCAACCTCTGCGTGCTTCGACGGCGCAATCTCCTTCTGCTCCCTTGCGCGCACCGCTCTGCCCTGCCGATTCAGCAGGCGGATCATGCCCAGCGAGATTGCCACAATCAGCGCGACCCACACTGTGGCCAAATGCGTATTGCCGTCTTCCACCGCGGAAAAAATTGCAATTGGCATGGTCTGCGTTCTTCCCGGGATGTTGCCAGCCAGCATGAGGGTCGCGCCAAACTCTCCCATCGCACGGGCGAACGCCAGAACCGTTCCGGCCACCACCCCCGGTGCCGCCAGCGGAAACAACACTCTGCGAAATATTCTCCACTCCGAAGCTCCCAAGGTACGCGCGGCCTGCAGCAACGTGGGATTCACCTGCTCGAATCCGCCCAGCGCGGTGCGGTACATCAACGGGAATGCCACCACGGTGGCGGCAATCACCGTCGCCGGCCAGGAGAAGACGATCGTGATGCCTACGCGCTCCAGCGCATGCCCCAGCAGACTTCGCCGGCCAAATACAAGCAGCAGGAAGTAGCCCACCACGGTAGGTGGGAGCACCAATGGAAGCGTCAGAATTCCGTCAATCCACCCCTTCAAACCTAAGGCTCGTGTGCCCCATCCCCACATGCCCCATGTTCGCAAACCATCTTGCACCTGTGCTCGGTACATCCACCATGCAGCCAGTAATCCAAGGAAGAATGTGATAATGGTTGCCGCGCAGGTCGTAGCCAGGGAGAGGAGCAGAGGCGACGCGTCGATCGGAAGACTCACCATGCAGCCATGGTAAATCCATGCTTACCAAATATCGCCGTCGCCGCGGGACTTCTCAGATACTCCACAAACTGTTCAGCTGCCCCACTCTCACGCCCCGCGCCCACTACTGCCACCGGATAGACGATCGGCATATGCGTTTCTTCAAGAGCCATCGCAACGACGCGCACATTTGCATCGTCCTGCGCGTCGGTTGCATACACCAGACCCGCGTCCGCGTTGCCCGTTTCCACATAGGTCAGCACCTGGCGCACGTCCTTCGCCAACACGATCTTCGCTTTCACCTGGTCAAAGAGCTTCAGTGCAGTCAGCGTCTGCATGCCATACAGCCCTGCGGGAACGCTTCCCGGATCGCCCAACGCGATGTGCCGAACCGTCTTGCCAGTCAGGCCATCAAACCCTTGCAGTGGAGAGTCGCTCGGAGCAATCAGCACCAGAGTATTGCGCAACAGATCGTGCCTTGTCGTCGTCTCGATCAGCCCCTTGGTCTGCAGCTCGTCCATGGGCCCGGCGGCCGCCGATAGAAATACATCCACTGGAGCGCCCTGTTCTATTTCCTTGGCCAGCGTTCCCGATCCGCCGAAGTTATTACGGAAGTCGACACTGCCATGGGTCTGCTTGTACTGCGTCTCAATCTCGCCAATCGTCTCGCTTAGGCTCGCCGCAATCGAGAGTGTCAACGTAGTCCGCGCTGGCCTGTGGCATGCGCCAAGCGCTAGCACTCCCAGAGACACTGCCACCCGAACTTGTTGCACAGCACGAACCACAGACCGACTCCCTCAACAGGAAACTAATTCTTCGCTGGCTTGCCTCCAGCCATCTTATAGATCTCGCTGCCTGCCAGCAGGTACCCACCTACCCCGTAGTTCCAGCTATAGCCGGGCTTGATCTGCGCCGGGCCAGAACCGGTTTGCTGAATGTCTCCCAGTCGCCCGTCTGCATAGATGTGCTGCAGGATTCCAGCCCACGCCTTGGTTACCACAGGCTTATATACTTTGCGATCCAATAGCCCGTTATCGATACCCCATGCGATGGCATACGTCATCAGCGACGAACCGGATATCTCCGGCTGGTCATACGACGCGGGGTCCAGCATGCCCGAGCGCCACAGTCCATCCGGCCCCTGTATCTTGGCGACTGCGGCGGCCATCTCTTTCAATTGCGTTTCATACATGGTGCGCGAGGGATCATCTTTCGGCAAATACTGCAGCGTCCGAACAAGCCCCGCCATCACCCACCCCTCGCCGCGCGACCAGAAAACCTTCTGCCCGTTCTTTTCCTTCGCTGTAATGAAGGTGGTATCGCGGAAGTACAGGTGCGATTCCGGGTCCCACAATTCTTTCGAGGTCTTCGCCCACTCTTCATCCAGGTAGGTGATGTACTTTTTGTCTCCGGTCGCCGCATACAGCCGCGCCCATGAGGGCGGCCCCATGAACAGCGCATCGCACCACCACCACTCGATCCTTCGCGTCGATCCTACCTCTACCCTTGGCCCCGCCAGGATCGCATCGTACCTCTTTTGCGTTGGCGCCAGTTCCTCGGGCTTCTTGTCCATCATGTAGAGCTCCAGGAAGGTCTGCGCCATGCTCTGCTGGTTCGCGTCCCCCTCCGTCTTGCTCAGTTCCCAGTTGTAAGCTTTGCCTGTCTCCCGCATCACGTTCGCGTACTTAGGATCGCCCAGCGACTCTGACATCGCCATCAGCCCACTGTAAAGCGCCCCCCATGTCCATATCTCGCCATCGAGCTGTTTCGAGCGGTCGAAGGCAGCGAAGTACTGCTGCGACTGGGCAAGCTGCCAGTCCGCCACCTTGTGCATCGCTGCGGAGATCACCTTCGGCTTCAACTTTGGCGACAGCCCCTTGGCCAGCGGTCCCGGATCGTCCGGCGCGCTGCCGAACTTCCGCGTAACCCCACCCGTGACAGCGCCATTCCCCCGCGCTGCCGGGTTGGGTGCAGCTGTCGGAGCGCCATTGGTCTGCGGCGCGGCAGACGGAGATACGGCCGGAATTGCCGGGGGCGTTGCTGCCGACTGCGCCCATGCACCATGCTGAATCGATACAAAAAGACATGCGCCCGCCGCAACGGCAAGCAACCTCAGCTTTTGCCCAACTGCCATCTTTCTACCTCGCTCATTGAAGCCAATGGTTGATGAAAGCCGCATACACAAATCAATCCATGCAATCGGCAGGAGGATCATACCCGAACTATCCATCGAAAGTAACTCTCGTTCGTCTGGGCGCTGCAACCGGACACCTGAGTGCGAAGAGCGACTACTTGCCTTTGCCTCCAGCCTTCGCCAGCTTGAGCATCTCGCTGCCTGCCATCAGAAATCCGCCAACGCCATAGTTGTAACTTGCCGAAGCCTTGAACGTCGTTGGCTCTGCCCCGGTCTGCTGGATGTCTCCCAATCGTCCGTCTGCGTAAATGTGTGTCAGCATTCCGTCCCACGCCCTGGTGACCACGGGCGCGAACGTTTTACGATCGAGGATGCCGTTGTTAATACCCCAAGCCATACCGAAGGTAATTAATCCCGAACCCGACAACTCCGGCTGATTGTATGCCGCCGGGTCCATAAGTCCGGAGTGCCACAAACCATCCGGCCCCTGGAGTTTGGCCAGTGCTGTTGCCATATCTTTCAACTGCGTCTCGTATTTTGCACGCGCAGGATCGTCCTTGGGCAGATACTCCAAAGTCCGCGCCAACCCGCCCATCACCCAACCCTCGCCACGCGACCAGAACATCTTCTTCCCGTTCTTCTCTGTCTTCGCGATGTACGTTGCGTCGCGCGAGTACAGGTGTGCTTGTGGGTCGTAGAGCAAAAGCGAGGTCTTGGCCCACTCTTCGTCCAGATATGTAATGTACTTCCTGTCGCCGGTGGCGGCATACATTCGCGCCCACACCGGCGGAGACATGAACAGGGCATCGCACCACCACCATGTAATCCTGTGCTGTGGCCCAACCTCGCCGCGCGGAGCGGCAAGTATCCCATCCAAAGCGGCCTGGATCGTAGCAATCTGCTCCGGCTTCTTGTCTTTCAAATAAAGCTCCAGGTACATCTGCGCGATGCTTTGGTCGTCACCGCTTGGATTCCGCGTAGATCGCAGTCCCCACTGGTAGCTTGTGCCTACCTGTTCCATCGCGTCGCGGTACTTCGGCTCACTCAGCGAATCCGCAGCGGCCATGTATCCAGCGTATAAAACGCTCCACGTCCATATCCGTCCGTCCAGGTTGCGCGCCGGGTCCACCACCGTGAAATACTGCTGCGACTGTGCCAACTGCCAGTCAGCCACCTTGCGCATCGCCGCGCCCACCGCCGCAGGTGTAATGGCCGGCGACAGGTCCTTGGCCAGCGGTCCCGGATCGTCGGGGGAGGAGCCAAACTCACGCGAATTGTCCTTCGCAATCCCTGCCAGGCGCATGGCCTCCGTATTGGGCGGAGCCGCCGGAGTATCCGTCAACTGAGACGGAAATTGCTGCGTAGCCACAGGTGAAGTTGCCGGCTGCTGCGCCCAAATCCTGTACTGCATGTTTCCGAACATACAAACGGCCAACGCTATAGCGAGCAACCCCTGCTTCCACATCCCCGTCATCGCACAACCTCTCTCTTCTATTCTTTACCATTAAGAACAGACCCGACTTACTCCTCGCGCAGTACCTCCAGCGGTTTCTGCTCCAGAATTCGGTGACTCGCGATCCATCCTGTAACAACAGTCAATGCCGCTACTCCAGCCAGTGCACTAGAGTTCAGCAACAACTGAGCTTTATACGCCAGGTTCATCTGGTGCAGCAGGGTACGCGTAATCAGATTGGCGAAGCCAATTCCCACCAGGCCCGCTACCAAGCCCAGCACAGCAAACTCAATTGAGAAGATTGTCGCAATCCTGCCACGCGTCGCGCCCAGTGTCTTCAACACCACCACCTCGCGGATGCGCCGGTACTTGGTTCCCGCGATCGACGACGCCAGAATCACCACTCCGGCAAAGATGGAGAACGCCGCTAGAAACTGGATCACATAGGTAATCTGGATAACAACTGCACGTACCGTCTCCAACGCCTGCGCCACATTAATCACTGTCACCGTGGGATAGGCCGCGTAGAGAGCTCTCTGTAGCTCGCCCACGCGTTCGGGCTGCACATGTACTCCCCCGCTCCATACCACAGGCAACCCATTCAGCGATGCCTTTGTAAGCGTATACTCTGCACGCGAAAATACATGTTGTCCATTGGCCTTGGTCAAGGCCACAACGGTGGCGACAATCTGCTGATCCTGCACCGCGAAAGTAATAGTCGAACCAATCTTCGCGCCCATACGTTGTGCCTGTTGCTGCGCAATCGCCACTTGCGTCTTGCGCTCGCCTGCCTTCCACCACGAACCCTCCACCACAGTCGTCCCCTGCGGCAAGTCCTCGGCCCAGGTAAGGCTCACTGTGCGCTGCATCCGTCGTCCAGGACCGCGACCTCTGCCTTCGCCTTGCCCTCTACGCTGTTCCGACTCGTCGCCCGCTTCTTCTGCTTTTGCCGCAGCCTCTGCCCTTGCCTCTTCTGTGGTCATTCCATCAATCAAGAGCACTCGCGCCGACACCAGCGGCAACAACTCCGGCTGCGTGGTCACTCCCGGCTGCGTCTTCAGCAGGGTGCGCATTCCGTCGATCTCGGTGTTCGAAATATCCACTAGAAATACATTGGGCAGATTGGGCGCAGACGATATTTGCAATTCGTTCACTACCGCTCGTTGCACCAGGTATACCGTCATGATTTGCATCACACCCATACCCAGCGCAGCCAACAGCGCTGCCGAAGGGTTGCCCGGACGATACAGGTTTGCCAGCCCGTGCCTAAGCGCCGACGGCAGATGCAGCCGTGTGCGATTGAGAAAGAACTTCAGTCCGCGCAGCACCGCCGCCGATGCAGCCAGCAGCACAAGCAGCACACCCACCAACCCTTCTGAAAACCTCTGACCCACCAGTACCGAATCGGAGAGCGTCATTGCGATCAACACCAGCCCACCCAGAATCAGCGCTGTCGCTATAATCTGCGCCATGTTCTTGTTAATCTTCTTCCATAGCGCCGTAATGAACGGGTCGTCATTGTCCTCCACCGCACGACGCAGAATCAGGATCGGCCGAACACTGCGGATATCCAGAAGTGGCGGCAGGGTAAACAGAAGCGTCGTAAGCATGCCTGCGCCAAGTCCGGCAAAGATCGCCCTCGGCTGAATGTGGTATTGGGTTGGAACATTGATCAGCGTACCCAGAATTAGTGGGAACGCGAGTTGCACCGCAACCCCCAGCAGCACACCCAGTAATCCCCCGACAAGCCCCAATAAGAGTGTCTGCAGCAGGTAAATCTTCATGATCTGTCCGCTGCGCGCTCCAAGCGACTTCATGATCGCGATCGTGTCCAGTCTTTGCTGCAGGTGTGCGCGCATTGCCATCGCAACACCAACCGCGCCCAGCACCAGTGCCACCAGGCTCATCAGCGACAGCAGGCTAGTCGCACGGTCTAACCCCTCGGTCAGGGATGGGTTGGTTTCACGATAGTCGGTAATCTGCGCCTCTGGCAGTAAAGCCGTAATCTTCGTCTTTAGATCCGCAACCGACGTATCCGAAACGGGCCTTCCATCCCCCGGTGGCGGCAGCTTGAACAGCAGCCGCTCGGTCGCATGGTTACCCGGTGCCAGCAGTCCGGTCGTCATCAGTGAGTCGCGCGAGATCAGCACACGAGGCCCGGCTTCAAAATTTCCTGAAAGACGATCCGGTTCATCCACCACCGTTGCTGCAATGCGGAACGTCTGCCCACCTACCTTCAGTACGTTGCCTACATGCAAACCAAGCCGCAGCAGAAGATCGTCTCCCACGGCAACGGATCCCGGCCCCAGTGCAGTCCTCAACTCCATCGCCGGTTTCAGCGTAATCTCCCCGTAGAACGGATATAGTGCGGGGTCTACTGCCTTCAGACTTACCAGTACCGGCATCATCGATCCGGGAGATGCCGCCATCGACATCATCTCGGTCACGGTCGTCCTCTGCACGCCACCAATGCCAATTTCGTCCAAGGCTTTTATCTCGGTGGAGGTCGGCTGCTCATTCATTCTGGCGGCAAGGTCCGCAGCCATGATGGAGCGCGCGCGATCCAGCAGCGAGAAACGAAATGACGCCGAAAAGCCGCGCACTCCGGTCAACGCTGCCACGCCAATGGCAACCGAGAGAATGACAAACAGAAACTTGCCACGCGAACTCCTCATCTCGCGAGCTGCAATCTTCACTGCAGAACCCCATGCCAATCCGTTCGCCATCTATCGGCCCGCCGTCATTTCGGTTGACATAACACGGGGTGGCCTCTGTGGATCAACATTCATCTCATCCGAAACGATGAGCCCGTCGCGCAGCACAATTCGCCGGTCCGCGCATGCGGCCAACGTCGCATCATGCGTCACCAAGACAAGGGTCGTACCCTCTGTGCGATTTAAATCCAGAAGTAGCTCCAGCACATGCGCACCGTTGGTGGTATCCAGATTTCCTGTTGGCTCGTCCGCCAGTACAATCGGAGGTCGCAGGACAAACGCTCTGGCTAGCGCCACACGCTGCTGTTCCCCACCCGATAGCTGCACAGGATAGTGGTCCATCCGGTCGCCCAGCCCCACACTGGTCAGTAACTGCCGTGCCCGCGGCTGGCCATCGCCCTCCGCATTCAATTCGTGCACAAGAAGCACATTCTCTAGAGCTGTCAGTGTCGGGATCAACTGGTATGACTGAAACACAAACCCCACTGTTCGTCCACGCACCTGCGCCAGCTTGTCCTCCGGAAGGTAGCTGATCGCTGTCCCATTCAGCAGTACACCGCCCGCACTCGGCGTATCCAAACCGGCCAGCAGCCCAAGCAGCGTCGACTTACCGCTTCCCGAGGCCCCCATCACGGCTACAAACTGACCCTTGGGAACCCGGAAGTTCAACCCACGCAGAATCTCTACGGTCCGCGCGCCATTGCGGATCGACTTGCGTAACCCATTCACCGCAATCATCGGCTGCACCGTGCCTGCATCTTCGCTCACCGCTTAACTCCTTCTCTGCGTGGCGAATTGACCGCAGAAACCGCCCAACACGAACGCGCATCCACTACATGCACTGTATCTTTGATACGTTGGAACGATGCGGAAAGTTTATCCTGTCCCGGTCCTTGCATGCTGCTTACTCATTCTCGCCGGATGTCACTCAAATAACAGCGTCTCCAACTCGACCTCGCAACCCACCTCATCCGCTCAGCCTGTTGCCTCGGAATCAACCCCAGACGATCCGCAAGCAGTCGTCAACCAGTCTACAGCCCCGCCCAACGACCATCGCAACCTTCTGGTCTGCTTCGGCGATTCCCTCACCGCAGGTGCCGGCACTGGCCCTGGCGAGAGCTACCCCGACTACCTGCAGACGGACCTTGACCACCTCCACATCGCCACCCGTGTTGATAACCAAGGGGTCAGCGGCGATACCACCAAGGATGGCGTCGAGCGCCTGCCCGCAGTCCTCGCCCTGCATCCTGCTGTGGTCGTTGTTGAATTTGGCGGCAACGACGGGCTGCGCGGCCTGCCCATCGCGGACACTCGCGCCAACCTCGACCAGATCGTCGCAACCCTACAACGCTCCGGAGCCAAAGTCGCACTCGCTGGCATCACCCTGCCGCCCGACTATGGGCCCGACTACATCCGCCAGTTCAACCAGACCTACATCCTGCTGGCCCACAAGTATCACGTACCTATGCTTCCTTTCTTACTTAAGGATGTCTATGGTGTCCCGGGAATGATGCAGCGGGACCGCACGCACGCAACCGCAAAGGGCAACCAAGTCGTTGCCCGCAACGTACTTGCACTCGTCCTGCCGCTGGTGAAGAAGTAGGGCCCTGCTATAGAAATCTCCATCGACTCCGCATTTGCATCTAACGGTCTGTACCCGGAATGGAGATCTCTCTTGCTCAATCGCTCGAACTGGAAACTCAACCTAATCGCTGGCGGACTTGTCCTTGCTGCCTTCGCCGCATCTGCCGCCGCCCAGATCCATGTCTATATTGGCCGCACCCCCCCTCCATTGCGCCGAGAAGTTCAACCGCGCATGCCTGGTCCGGGATATGTATGGACCGAAGGCTACTGGGGTGACGAAGGAGGCCGCTATGTCTGGCACGTCGGCGTATGGCAACAACCGCCCTATGCCGGTGCCTACTGGAGCCATCCCCACTACGACCATTACCAGCAAGGCTGGCAGATGCACGATGGCCACTGGGACCACGAAGACCACGACAACGGCCGCGACCGCCGCTAAGCTCTGAATCGACGACAACCCGGGTTCCCCATCCTCGCGACGGCCTAATCGTCGCTGGGTGGGGTATCGTCTGCAAAAGCATATGACCGCTTTCCCGTCCAACCACTGCTCACTATCATGAGCGGTGTTGCTATGCGACGCGTAATCGAGCGTCCTCGTTCAGTTGTCTGCTGGCCTCTCGATGTGCTCCGCGGTGTATACCGGCAAGATGTCCTCTTGCCGCTTCAGTTCGAGACCGAGTTTGCCAAGCACCGTGAAGAGTGTGGGGAGGCCGGCGAAGGGGTCTGCCGCTGGGGTGGCATTCGGTGGCGGAGGGGGCAGCCGCATCGGGACCCAACCTTCCGTGTTTACGGTGAACAGCCCGCTAAGCGCCGTACGATTCACGACAGGCAAATCCGTCCAGTTGCCGATGTAATGGACGACGTCGTCCATATCGATCGCTTTTGCAATCAGGGGATGGCCCAGGCCGCCAACAAAGTTATGGCAACCTTCCGGGACGGTATCGAAGGTGCAGTCCTTCGCGGCGATGACCGACTTCTGCAGCTTTGGGCCTCCGCTGGCTATGGTAAGGGCATAAACTGACATCGTTTTGTTTTCGACCCGCATTACGAGACCGAAACGATCGGCCAGCAATCCCCGCAACATCTGCTGATTACGGCTTCGTACTTCGCTGTCTGGTAGACCCGAAGGAATGGCATTGGCGGGCGCTTTCGCTTCGATATCGTATTTCTCGCTCAGGGTCCAGTCTGGAAGAGGCGAAAGACGTGGCGAAGTGTTGACCGGTACATCGTAAGCATCACTCAAAAGTCGAATCACAGGCACGGCACTCGCAATCAAGTCGCCATTAGCCAGCACTTGCACTCGCGCGTTGCGCGAGTCGCTTGAGCGCGCAGGTTTTATAGTGATCGTTGCAAATGCTTGAGCCTGCACAACGGCAGGCAATACCAAGAGCAAGGTTACGAACACTTGGCGGAACACGGACATCGTCCACACTCCTGAGCGAGATTCGACGACGGGTAATCAGAGTTTATGCCAGCACCACAATCGGCTGCATCAGCGTGCCTGCAATCCGCTTGGCAATCCCCAATAGCTCCGCCGGGCCGGTAAATACCTTGACCAGCGCTGCGCCCGAGTACTCCGGCAGGTTCACCTGCATCCCATTACGCAGGCGACCCGCTGCCTGCTCGTCCACTGTCACCGATGGCATCTCCGGTAGCAACGTCCGCGGATGTGGCATCCGTCGCTCGATCTCTTCCGGTGTGTCCGCCAGCGCCTTTAGATCGTCCAGCCCAATTGCCTGTGCGATGCCAAATGCTCCAGCCTGCGTCCTCCGCAGCGTGGCCAGGTGCGCCCCGCATCCAGCCAGCTCTCCCAGCTCGTGCGCCACCGAGCGCACATATCCGCCCGCAGAGACCTGCATCTCGAACCGCATGAGCTCATCCACAAGCGACAGCAGTTCAAAGCGGTGGATCACGATCCACGCCAGTTTCATCTCCACCGGCTTGCCCGCTCGCGCTAGCTTGTGCGCAGGGACTCCGGCAATCTTCTTCGCGGAGAACACAGGCGGCATCTGCTCCATCTCTCCGTGGAAACGTGCTGCAAGCGTGCGCAGTTCGGCCAAATTCTTCTCCAGCGGACGAGGCTCACACACCGGCGTTCCCTCCGCGTCGAAGGTGTCGGTGGCAAATCCAAAGCGGATCGTCCCTTCATATCCCTTCTCCGCCGTGCCGAAGAACTGTGCAAGTCGCGTGTACTTCCCCAACAGCAGCGGCAACACTCCGGTGGCCATAGGGTCCAGAGTTCCCAAATGCCCCACCGATCGTTCGCCGGTTGCCCGACGCACAATATCCACCACATCATGTGAGGTCATCCCCGCAGGCTTGTCCAGTACCAACAATCCATTCATCGCCTAATCAGACTACGCGACTTATTGCACGATGCCTAACTGTCGCCGCCGCCTCGCCGCACCAACGAGAGGAACTCATTGCGCGTTTGCGTCTGTGTCTTGAAGACGCCACGCATCGCAGAAGTTACCGTTGCCGAGTGCTGCTTCTCCACACCGCGCATCATCATGCACAGGTGCTGCGCTTCGACGATCACACCTACGCCCTGCGGTGCAATCGCTTCCGCAATCGCGTCCGCAATCTGCGTTGTCATCCGCTCCTGTACCTGTAATCTTCGCGAGAACATCTCTACCAGCCGTGGAATTTTCGACAGACCAATCACCCTGCCATTCGGCACATACGCCACATGGACTTTGCCGAAGAACGGCAGCATATGGTGCTCGCACATCGAATAGAATTCGACGTCTTTCACCATCACCATCTCATCGTAGTCCACCTCGAAGAGCGCGCCGTTCAGCACCGTCGCCACGTCCATGTTGTAGCCCTGGGTGAGAAATGCCATTGCCTTCTCCACTCGCTCGGGCGTCTCTGCCAATCCTTCGCGCGTCGGGTCTTCGCCAATCCGCAGCAGAAGCTCGCGATAGATATCCTGCGTAGAAAGCGCCGCGGCCAAGCCAGGCTCTTCAAATGTTCGTATGCTCATATTGTCTCAACCTCTCCCCAACTCTTCGCCATACTCAAATGAGTTATTGCCGGTCTCTTCAATTCGTATGCGCACTAACTGAGCCCCGCCAAATCCCTGAAAGATACGGAACGCCTCGCGGGTAAAATTCTCCGTTGTCGGTACCGTCTGGCTAAACACTTCCAGAGTATTCAGATTCATATGATCAAACCGCTGCAGCAGATTCGTTTGCGCAAACGCGTCCAACTCGCCCAAGTCGCATACCATCCCGGTCGGCGCGTTCACCGGTCCGCCCACCGTCACCTCCACTGCATAGTTATGACCATGGCCATGCGGGTTGTTGCACTTGCCATAGACCTCCCTGTTCTTCTCCTGCGTATACGCCTCCGAGTGCAGCCTGTGAGACGCACAGAGGCGGTATCGCCGGGTAAGATATGCCCTTGGTCCTACAAACTGCCTCTCTCGCTCTGGTAAGCCCTCCATCACCGCTCTCCGTAGTAATCCGCAAACAGATCGTCCATCTCATACACGCGCACCCGATGCAGTCTGGCTCCGGCGATCTTACCCTCAAGCCGTCTCCAAATCGCGATTGCAATGTTCTCCGTGGTGGGAATCATTCCCGTGCCCGCTGCAAACTCCGGCACTTCCAGGTTGAGATGCCGGTGGTCGAATATGCTGACTACCTCGCGTTGCAGAATCTCCTTGAGTTCCTTCAAGTCCACAACAAATCCCGATACCGGGTCTACCTCGCCTGCAACGGTCACTTCCAGTGTGTAGTTGTGGCCATGCCCATTCTTATTGGCGCATCGTCCAAAGACGCGCTCGTTCTCCTGCTTCGTCCACGCTTCGTTCCAGTAGTAGTGCGCCGAAGAAAACTCAGCCTTTCGTGTCAGAAGAATCATCGTGCCTCGCTCATCACTGACAGCCTGTTGCTCACTTATCTATCGAAGGATTGCACACCTCAGCCACTACATTAGATGTAAAAATGAGTGCATCGATGCTTGTAGCATCGCAATCTATCGCCCAACTTTGTAACGCCGGCCCTTCCAATCAACCGACTTACTCACTTGATGATGCAGCTGACTGCGCAGCAACATCCAGCAAAACAGTGGGACCCCAAAGATGGAGATCGCCACATCTCCCGCCGCAAATTTTGATCTTCCAACCCGTCCGTAGAATCCCCATGAGGTCCGCAGCCATACCAGCAGGATCGCCCAGCGTTGCCAGATCACCAGCAGCGGCAAGCCCATCGCCAGCAGGGGCAGGCCGAAGAACAGCAGGAACTGTAATAACTGCATCCCGGCAACCAACACAGCGCTGGGAAACAGCAGTGCCAGGTTCTTGGTCCAGCCCTCCACCATCTCCGGCAGTGAGCGGTACATACGCGCGGACAGCGCGTCTGGAGCGTAGCGGAAACGAATCTTGTTCCTTGCCCGCTTGATCTTTCGCGCCAGGGCTACATCTTCCAGAATCTGCTGCCCCACTGCGCGATGCCCGCCCACGGCAAAGTACGCATCGTGTTCCACCAGTACAAATTGTCCATTCGCAGCTGCCACGGGGCTTGCAGGATCGTTCACCTTCTTCGGTGGATACGCGCTAGCCAGTTCGGAAAACACCAGAGGCATCACTGCTCGTTGCCAGAAGCCCGTCACAATCTGTCGTGGCGAATAGGACAGTAGAGCCGCCCCATGTTTTTTTGCCTCATGCAGCGCCCGTCCCAGGTCGCCCGACTCATGTACCGTGTCCGCATCGGTAAACAGCAACCAGGCCCCGTGCGCCCGTTGCGCCGCCGCCCAGCACGCATTCGTCTTCCCGGTAAACCAGCCACGATCGCTCTGGTCCAGTCTGGGAGCATCGATCACCACCACCCCCTCACGCAGAACCGCTTCAGCAATCGCTCGTGTGCCATCGCTCGAATCGTCATCCACGACGATCAACTCCCACTCCATCCCCAGCTCAAACCCTGGCTCCGACTGTTCCACCAGCGACCGCAGACACTCCCCCAGCACCGCCGCCTCGTTACGCGCCGGCACTATCACCGACAGCCGCATCTGCATCTCCGTTGCAGCCGCATGAGGCTTAGCCGATGAGACAATCGGCAAAATACCCTCGCATTGATCCATCCCTTCGCCCGAATCGCTCACAGCTTCGTATTATAGAAAGCAGGAGCCTTGTGTGCGCATAGTCAGACCAACTCTTCGATTCGGAGCACTTCTCCTCGCATTCTGTGCGTTGACCCTCACCGCCTGCGACCGCGGCGACCACCCCGCCCGCATCGGCTCCATCGCACCCCAGTTCACACTGGCCGATGGCGCACAGAACGTCTCGCTCACGAGTCTGCGAGGCCACACCGTTGTGCTCAACTTCTGGGCTACATGGTGTGTACCATGCGTCGAAGAACTACCCAGCCTTCTGGTGCTGCAACACCGGATGCCCCAGATCACGATTCTCGCCATCAGTCAGGACGATGATCCCGCCGCATACCGCGCCTTCCTGCTCGACAATCATGTAGACTTCCTCACCCTGCGCGACCCATCCCAGCGCGTTCCCCATCTATACGGAACCATCAAGATTCCCGAGACCTACATCATCGACCGCAACGGCATCCTTCGCCGCAAGTTCGTCTCCGCGCAGAATTGGACTAACCCCGAGATTCTCGATTACCTCGGCAAACTGTAACTGCGTTCACACCACGAAGTATTTCGCCTGCGGATGATGAACGATCAGCGCATTCGTGCTCTGCTCCGGCTCAATGTGGTAACCCTCAGTCAGGCGCACATTGATCTTCTCCTCCGGCTTCAGCAGCGCGAATATCTTGGCCTGGTCCTCCAGATTGGGGCAGGCAGGGTAGCCAAACGAGTAGCGCGAGCCTCGATACTTCTGGTGGAAGAGATCGCGCACATCCGGCGCGTCCTCACCGTCGATGCCCAATTCCTTGCGCATCACAACGTGCATATACTCCGCCAGCGCCTCGGCTGTCTCCACCGAGAGCCCATGCAGGTAGAGATACTTAGTGAAGTCGCCCGCCTCAAATAACTTCTGCGTGACTTCGCTGGCTCGGCTGCCGATCGTCACCACCGAGAAGCCGATCACATCCATCCGTCCGGATTTCCTGGGCGAGAAAAAGTCTGCAATCGATAGGAGTCGACCTTCTCTCTGCCGCGGAAAATTAATCCGCAGCAGCTCAGTGCCCTCCACATCAGGATCGTAGACAATCACCTCGTTGCCCTCGCTCTGCGCCGGATACCAGCCATAGACCACCTTGGGATCGAACCAGTCATTGGCGATCACCTCTTGCTCTAACTCCTTCAGGATGGGCCGGAATTTATCCTCCACCAGACGCAAGTAGTCGGTGGCTGAAGCTGTCTTCAACTGCCACTGGTTTTTGAACAACGCGGTCTCGTTGATGTACTTGTATAGCTCGTTCAGGTCGAAGTCGCGTCGCGTGCGCACACCGAAAAATGGTGGCACGGGAATCTCATCCACATCCTTCACAATGGCCGAACGCTCAGTCGTCGCAGGCGGCAGCGAAGCCAGATGCTCTGCTGCGCCGGGTCGGTTGAACTCGCGCCGCGTAGCGCCATCGCTCAGGCGGCCGGTACGCACGCTCTCGTCGGCGTCGGTCAGGTCGCTCATCACATGCAGACCGGCAAAGGCATCCTCCGCATAGAAGACTGACGAGCTGTACTCCTTCCGCAGATCGTCCTCCACATACTTCCTGGTGAGCGCAGCACCGCCGCATATTACCGGTATCTGGGACTGAATCAGTTGCAGGTCCTGGATCACATACTTCATCTCCAGAGTCGACTTCACCAGCAGTCCCGACAAGCCAATGGCGTCTGCGTTGTGCTCCTTGGCTGCCTCAATAATCACGTTGGCGGGCTGCTTGATTCCCAGGTTCACCACCTTATAGCCGTTGTTGGAAAGGATGATGTCAACCAGATTCTTGCCAATGTCGTGTACATCTCCTTTCACCGTCGCCAACACGATCGTGCCGCGCTGATTGCCCTCGGCCTTCTCCATCTTCGGCTCCAGATACGCGACGGCAGCTTTCATCGTCGCCGCCGAATCCAAAACACTTGGCAACTGCATTTTGCGCGCGCCAAACAATTCGCCCACCGTTTTCATCCCGTCCAGCAGCACGGTATTAATCAGGTCGAGTGGTGTGTATCGCAGTAGCGCGGACTCAATAATTTCCTCTAGAGATTGTTTTCTCTCGCCCTGCCCCAGTCCGCGTTCCCCATTGATGATCAGGTGCTTCAGCTTTTCCTCGTCCGACATATCGTCGGTCGATGCCGCCTTCACCTCCTCGGCTGCGGCACCCTTAGTCAGCCCTGTAAAGTACTGCATGTAGACCTGCAGCGGGTCTTGTTCCGTCTTCACGTTGCGAAAGATCAGGTTACGAGCTAACTCAACTTCGACTTCGGGTATTTTATATAAAGGATAGATTTTACTATAGTTAACGATTGCGGAATCCAATCCTCGATCCACCGCTTCTTTCAAAAATACGCTGTTCAGCACACGCCGCGCGTACGCGTTTAACCCGAAGCTTATGTTCGAGACACCCAGCGTAGTCCTGCATTCTGGCAGCTCCAGTTTGATCCGCCGGACAGCCTCCAGTGTCTCGATGCCCGCAGTCCGATAGTCCTCCTGGCCAGTGGTGATGGGCAGAGTAAGTGCATCGAAGATCAGATCCTGCGCGCGCAGACCGTACTTCTCCGTGGCCAGCTTGTGGATGCGGTGGGCGACGGCCAGCTTTTTGTCGGCAGTCAGTGCCATGCCGTCCTCGTCGATGGTCAAAGCAATCACAGCAGCCCCATAGCGCCGCGCCATCGGCAGCACCAACGAAGTTCTCTTCTCGCCATCTTCCAGATTGATGGAGTTGATAATTGGCTTACCCGGTATGCGCTTCAGCGCCTCCTCTATGACGTTGGCCTCGGTGGAATCGATCAGGATGGGAGCAGGTACTCGCGTGGCAATCTTTTCCATCACGCCGTTCATGTAGGCGACCTCGTCCTCGCCCACCACCGCGCAACAGATGTCCAGCAGTTGTGAACCTTCGTTCACCAGCCGTTTAGCCAGAGTAAAGATGCCGTCATAGTCTCCCTTGCGCACCATGTCTTTGAAGTGCGTGACCCGCGTGGTGGCATTCATCTCCTCCGCGATAATCGCAGGCTGTCCGTCCACCTCCAGCGGCACAACGGAGAATGCGCTGGCCGCTACCGACTGCGGTTTGTTGGCGCGAGCCAGTGGTATCAGCCCCGCAACAGCATCCGCAGCGGCCTTGATGTGCGCCGGAGTGGTGCCGCAGCAGCCGCCAATCACCTGCACGCCGTACTCGGTGACAAAGCGGCGATGGTGTTCCGCAAACTCCGCCGGTGTCAGCTTATAGACAGCGCGTCCGCCTACGTTCTGAGGCAACCCAGCGTTGGGAAGCACGCTGATGGGCATGGTTGCGTTCTGGCATAGGAAGCGTACCGCGTCGTTCATCTCGGCAGGTCCAGTCGCACAGTTCAGGCCTACAATGTCGGGGCGAAAGCACTCCAGCACGGCCAGCGCAGCGCCAATCTCGCTGCCCAGCAACATGGTGCCTGTTGCCTCCATCGTGATCTGCGCCTGGATCGGTAGCGTCACGCCAGTATTTTTCATCGCATCGCTGCACGCAGCCAGAGCGATCTTGAGTTGAAGCAGGTCCTGACTGGTCTCAATCAGCAGGATATCGACGCCACCCTCGATCAGCGCCTCGGCCTGCTCCACATAACTCGCCAGCATCGCATCGTAGCCGATGTGGCCCAGTGACGGAAGTTTTGTGGTCGGCCCCATTGACCCTGCTACAAAGCGCGGCTTATCCGTCGTGGTGAACTTACGCGCCACATCCCTGGCCAGGCGCGCCGCGGCCACATTTAACTCCCGTGCACGGTGAGCAATCCCAAACTCTGCCAGCACCAACGACGATGCGCCAAACGTATCCGTCTCGATCACATCGGCCCCTGCTTCCAGGTAGCTGGCGTGAATCTCGCGAATCACATCGGGACGTGTGACTACGAGAATCTCCGAACAGTTCTCCTTGCCCTCGAAGTCGCCTTCGACGGTGAGCGTATAGTTCTGGATCGATGTACCCATGGCTCCGTCGTACACCATGACACGTTGCTGCAGGAGTTCAAGAAATTTGGACGATAAGCTCATAGATAGTTGGAAAGTTCGATGATGGTCGTGCAGGCCCTTTATCTAGAATACAAGGTAAGAGGCATCAACCAGCTGTTTGGATCATACGGATTTAGAATTCAACGAAATGGCGCACTCCCTGTTCCATGCATGCGATAGGTCGTATGCTGGTTGTAGTCCCACACTGGAGATCCGTCGATGCACCGTTCCACCCTTTCGATCCTCATGCTCGCAGCTTGCCTAATTGCTGCGAACTCTTCTCTTCAAGGGCAGTCTTCCGCACAACAAAAGCCTTCGGGGCCCACAGCAGCTGCATCGTCCACCCCCGTTTCGGCAACAGTTCCTGCCTGGGTGGAGCGCAGCAATCAGTACACCGAAATGCTTCTGGATGTGCAAAGGAAGTACTCGCCCGATACCGGCCTTGCGCAAGGGCTAGCGAAGTATGACTCTTCAATCACTGACTTGACGCGTGCCGCTGAGATTGCTCAACGCAAGGAGTTGGTGGACTGCCTCGCGCAACTGAAGAAAGTCGAGGCCAAAGAGAAGGACAGAAATGTACGCGAAGACCTCCAGATTCTGCAGAGCGTATTCAACCTGGAATTCCGCGAAGATGACTATCGGCTTGATCATAAGGTGATGTTCCTCGACCCCACATCCGCCGTGTTTATCGGGATCAGTACTCTGCTCAACGAGCAGGTCCAGGCTGAACGCAGGCCTTCTGTTCTCATCCGACTGCGCAAATATGCTGGCCTGGAGCCTGGATTCAAGCCCATCACCGAGGTTCTGAAGCAGCGAATGACCGAACAGATGGCAAAGCCTGGAGTCATCTATCCCTCCATTGCCGAAATGGAAGGTCAGATTGAACGAGACAATTCCTACATCAACAGCATGCGTACGCTGTTCGATAAATACAAGCTCACTGGGTGGCAGAATCCTTTCTTCAAATTGCAACAGCAATTGGCTGACTATGACACATGGATCCGCGGAACTGTAATGCCCAAGGGTCGCACGGACTCCCGCATGACACCAGAGGAGTACGCTTTCAGTCTGCAAAGCTACGGCATCGATCTTCCACCGGAACAGCTTGTCGCCCAGGCTCACGCGTCCTTCACCGCAATTCAGGCGGAGATGGCACCGCTTGCATCGGAGGTGGCAAAACAGAATGGGTGGATTTCGTCTGACTATCGCGATGTAATTCGCTCGCTGAAAAAAACACAAATTACGCCTGACTCAATCCTTCCGCTCTATCAGAAACGAATCAAGGCAGTCGAGGAGATCATTACGGCGAAGGATCTGCTGACATTGCCTGATCGGCCGATCACGGTTCGAGTTCAGACCGCAACTGAGACTGAGGCCGCGCAGATACCCGCACCGCACTTTGTCCCTGCTCCTTTCTTGCAAAATACGGGACAAAAGGGGGCGTTTGTACTGCCGCAAAACACCTCTATCTACAGGGGCAATAAGGTAGACAGTTTCGACGACTACACCTATGACGCAGTGACGTGGCCGATGATCGCGCATGAGGCGCGACCAGGTAATGATCTCGAATTCAATTCGATGGCAGAGCATGGCGTCAGTCTGGCGCGCATGCTTTATGCCTTCAACACCACCAGCTTCGATAGCTGGGGACTCTACTCTGAGTGGATCATGCAGCCCTACGAGCCGGTTGATGGGCAATTGATCACGCTGCAATTGCGCCTTTTGCGCACGGCACGCGCCTTCCTCGATTCGGAGCTTCGCTCAGGCAAGACCACTCCGGAGGAAGCCACTAAATTGCTGGTGAACGACGTCGTCCTCAGTCCTACCTATGCTCAGCAAGAAGTTGGACAGTTTTTCTTACGCTCGCCGGAACAGGCTAGCAGCTACTACTTCGGCTACACCACAATGCTCCAACTGCGTAAGGACACAGAGACTGCGCTGGGGCCAAAATTCAACGCAGAACGGTTCCATAACTTCGTGCTTGCGCAGGGACTGTTACCACCCGATTTGCTGCGCCAAGCCGTAACGGAAGTCTTTATTCCTGCCGAGAAAAAAAGAAAATAACCCGCCCATTCTCCGAATGCGACAGGTGGAAACTTTGATAGTTTCGAACTAATTATTCCGTTCCAACACGGCAGTAAAAAATCCGTCGCACCCATTCACGCCTGGCAGCGTACGCAGCGTATCCCCCTTCACGGCTGAGCCGATCAGCCGCGCACTAACCTCCTGTCGCAGCACACCTTTGCTGGCCAAACTTGCAATCAGCGACTCAACCGGAATGAGCCGCAATCCAGCATTCTGCGTCACCGCTTTCACCACCAATTCATTCTCCTCCGCTTCCAAGGAGCAGGTGGAATACACCAACCGTCCGCCCGGGGCCAATCGCCGCAACGCTCCGCTGAGGATCGCTCGTTGCCGGATAGACTGACGCGCCAGGTCCTGCGGCTGCAGTCGCAGACGTATTTCCGGATTGCGCGCCAGTGTCCCCGTCCCGCTGCATGGAACATCGCACAGGATCAGATCGAAATAGGCATCCTGCAATGATTCAGGAAGCACAGCAGAAGCATCCGCAACTGAACATTTCACCTGTCGAGCGAACGCATAGCGTCGAAATCGCGCCGCCATAAGTGCCAGCCGTCTCGCATTTTCATCGGTCGCCAGAATCTCCGCATTAGAAAGCCGCAACGCCATTATCAGTGCCTTGCCGCCAGGCGCGGCACAGCAGTCCCACACGCGTGCTTTGTATCCAGCAGTCATCGTAGTCGGCATCGCAGCTGTAGCAATCTCTGCCACCAGCCGTGAACCATCATCCATCTGCGGAACGCTTCCCTCGTCCGGCATGATAGCTGCCTCATCGTTCCCAGAAAATAACGCTCCGCGACAAGGCTCGTGCTGGTCGTACTCGCAGATCGCTAATGCGGCTTCGCGTCCATACGCCGCAACCCAGCGCTCCACCAGCCAGCCTGGATGCCCAAGCCTTTCAGCAAAAGCAAACGTCGACTCATGGATTGGGCGCTGCGCAGATAGATTTTGCGTTGTGGTTATCGTGGTCGACAGCTTACGCAACACTGCATTTACCATTCCTGACGCATGTGGTTGTCCTGCCGCGCGACACATCTCTACGCTCTCGTTCAATACTGCATGGACAGGAATCCGATCCATATGCAAGAGTTGAAATGCTCCCATTCGCAACACAATCGCCACCGGCTCCGCCAACCTCTGATCGGGTCGCGCCAGCAACTTCGCCACGTGCGCGTCCAGCGCGATCTGCCAGCGCAGCACACCCATCACAAGCGCCGTCATAAGGTTTCGGTTCTCAGGTGAAAGATTATCCATCCGAGCGCTGGAAGCACTTCCGCACAACAGATCATCGCTATGTCCTCTGCCCGCGCCAACCTCTGTAAGAATCGCAAACGCAGCGCTGCGTGCCGGAGAAATCTTTGCCATTGCCTCCGTCTGCATAGCGGTCGGACCAGCAGACACCGGTCGACCGCGCACAGTGCGCTCACCCGCCGAACGAAGACGGTCGTTCAAACCCCCAGCCTCTCACCGCTCTTCACTTGGAATCCTCGCAGAAACTCCGCAGCGCTCATCCGCCGCTTGCCCTCCATCTGCACCTCGTCGAAGACCACCGAGCTGCATCCCGCGCAACCCACCGTCATTCCCTCATCTGCAACTTGCAGCACTCCGGCCTCAATCCCACTCTCCGAGCTCACGCGCATATGATGCACGATTAGGTTCTTACCGCGTAGTGTGGTATGTGCACCTGGCCAGGGCTGAAACCCACGCCAGCGGTCGTAGATCTGTCGCGCCGTTCGTGCGAAGTCGATCTCTCCATCCTCCCGCGTAAGGATCGGGGCCAGTGTCGCCTGGGCCTCATCCTGCTTTCGCCCAACCAGTGTACCTGCTGTTAATCCCGCCAGTGTATCCACCATCAATTGCGCTCCTGCCGTCGCCAACCTGCGAAGCACCCCAGGCGCCATCTCATCTGTTTCAATTCGTACCTCACGAACCAGCAGCATCTCTCCTGTATCCATCCCCTGGTCCAGCCGCATGGTGGTCACCCCGGTCATCGCGTCGCCATTTGCCACCGCCCACTGCACCGGCGCAGCCCCCCTATACTTAGGCAACAGCGACCCATGCAAATTGATGCACCCAAGCCGCGGCAGCTCCAGCATCCACGGCGGTAGAATCCGACCGTAGGCCACTACCACAATCACGTCCGGCCGCAATCGCTCAAGCCGCTCGCGAAGCTCCACATTGATTCTGATCTTCTCTGGCTGCATGATTGCAATGCCGTGCGCCATTGCCGCTCGCTTCACCGGTGAGCATTGCATCTCCATCCCACGGCCCGCTGCGCGATCCGGCTGAGTCACCGCCAGCACAACATCGTGCCCCGCAGCGATTACCGCCTCCAGCGTACCCACCGCAAACTCAGGCGTCCCGCAAAACACCAGCTTCATCATTCACCGCTCACGACTCACAACTGTTGTTTACCACTCACCGTTCTTCTGCATCTTCTTAATCTTGCGCAGCAATAGTTCGCGTTTTAGGCGACTGATTCGGTCGATGAAGAGAACGCCATTCAAATGGTCGATCTCATGCAGCATCGCGCGCGCCAACAATTCCTCGCCCTCCACCTCGAACCACTCTTCATGTTCATTCTGCGCCTTCACCTTCACCCATGCCGCTCGCGCGACTTTCTCGCGAATCTCGGGCAGACTCAGGCATCCTTCCTCTTCCACCTGCTTGCCTTGCACCTCCATCACCTCGGGGTTAATCAGCACCAGCTTGTCCTGTGCATTCTTCTTATAGCTGACGTCAATCACGGTAAGCCGCTTCGTCAGCGCGATCTGCGGTGCTGCCAGTCCGATCCCCTGTGCTGCGTACATACTCTCAAACATCTCCGCCACCAGTGTCTTCAGCGCTGCGTCAAAGACCGTAACCGGCGTACACATGGTTGCCAGCACCGGGTCGGGATACTTCACAATCTCATGAATCTTCAAAACTTCCTTCGCCATCTTTTTTCCAGTCGTTTTATTTCTTGTCATTCCGTAGCAGGGCGGAGAAATCTGCATCGCGCTTACACATGCTTAACCGCTCAGTACTCACAGCTGCCTTCAGTACGCCCGAATCTGTTTGCAGTATCCCTGGTAATTCCACAACATTTCACCGAGCGAGTCTCCGCCAAATTTTTCGATTGCAAGTCGCGCCACGGTCAGCGCCACCATCGCCTCTGCCGCAACACCCGCCGCTGGCACTACGCAAACATCGCTGCGTTCGTATGCGGCCTTCACTGGCTCGCGTGTGGCAAAACTCACCGAAGCCAGCGGCCTGCGCAACGTAGATATCGGCTTCAAATAGCCGCGTACAATTACCTCTTCGCCATTCGATATCCCACCTTCGATACCGCCTGCATTGTTCTGCTCTCGAGAGAACTTCGTGAAGTCACCGTCTTTACCGTCCCCGGCACCTTCATACCCAATGGCATCGTGTACATTGCTTCCAAGCGACTCGGCTGCCGTCACTCCGCGCCCAATCTCCACCGCCTTCACTGCCTGCAGGCTCATCACTGCCTGCGCCAGCATACCGTCCAATCTCTCGTCCCAGTTCACATGCGAGCCCAGGCCCGGCGGAAGCCCATGCACCACCACCTCAAAGACCCCGCCGATAGTATCGCCCGTCTTCAGCACCGCATCCACTTCGGCCTTCATGCGCTGCTCAGCTTCCGCGTCCACGCAGTTCAGAAGCACGTCGTCCTTCCCCAGCAGTGCTAGAATCTCCTCCCAGCTCACTGCCCGCTTCAGCTCCGCTTTGCCCACGCGCACTACATGGCTCGCTACTCCAATGCCCAGTTCCCACAGCAGCATTTTCGCCATAGCGCCACATGCAACACGTGCCGTGCTCTCCCGCGCGCTTGATCGCTCCAGCACATAGCGCGCATCAGGGAAGTTGTACTTCAGGCTCCCCGCCAGGTCTGCATGTCCAGGCCTGGGCGACGCGACAGCCTTGTGCTTGCCCGCATCGCCCGCCTCAACCGGTAGAATCTCCTCCCAGTTCTTCCAGTCCGCGTTGGCTATCGTCATCGCCACAGGCGATCCGATGGTCTTGCCGTGGCGAACTCCGCTCAGGATGTGTGCATGGTCCTGTTCGATACGCATTCTTCCGCCACGCCCATATCCCTTCTGCCGCCGCCAGAGTTCACGGTCCAGCAGCGCCTGGTTCACCGGCAAGCCTGCCGGCAGCCCGCTTACCATGGCCACCAGCGCCTCGCCGTGGCTCTCTCCCGCAGTCCAATATCGAAGCATTTATCTCACTCGATCCAAACTCTTTCTGCTAAGACTCAGATTGTAACAACTCCCCCTACAACCACCCAGCCAAACCACCGCTGATGCGATCGCACCACACCCAAAACCCCACTGAACAAAATGTGACTAACATCACACTTTTTCATCTAAAGTCTGTAGACTATCTCCCGTAGGTCCGCGGATATTTACAGTTCTGCGTGAAAAGGGGAATGCAGGATGCCTCTGAAGCTCAAGATCAATAACGTAATTCATACTGTCGATCTGACACCTGATACGCCGCTACTATGGGCATTGCGCGATACGCTCGACCTCAAGGGGGCCAAATACGGCTGCGGAATCGGAGCCTGCGGAGCCTGTACGGTCCTGCTGGACGGTAGCCCAGTGCGCTCCTGCCTCACTTCCGTCGGATCTATCGGCAACGGCTCCATCACCACTATCGAGGGCCTCTCACCTGACGGCACGCACCCTATCCAGGTGGCCTGGGAGAAGCTTGATGTGCCCTCGTGTGGCTACTGCCAGGCTGGACAGATTATGTCTGCGGTCGGACTGCTGGCACACACTCCCCATCCCACGGATGCACAAATTGATACTGCGATGAATGGCAACATCTGCCGTTGCGGAACTTATCCGCGGATCCGTCAGGCTATCCACCTGGCCGCCACATCCGCCCACGGAAAGCCGGAGTCACACTCATGAATATCGCTCCCAAGCCTCTCTCTAGGCGTAGTTTTCTACAGATCAGCGCACTGACCGGCGGAGGCTTTGCGCTGGGTTTATTCGATCTCCCCATTGCCCCGGCGCAATTCGGCGCACCCCGTGCCGATCTCTCTCCGAATGCTTTCATCAAGATCGCGTCTGACGGCACCGTCACTGTAATGGCGAAGTCCCCTGAGATCGGTCAGGGTGTCAAGACCATGCTGCCCATGATGATCTCCGAGGAGCTCGATGCTGACTGGAGCCGCGTGCGCGTCGTGCAAGCGGACCTCGACGACTCCCGCTTTGGCGGACAATCTGCCGGCGGAAGCACCTCTACGCAGACGAACTATCTGCCTATGAGGCGTGTGGGGGCCGCATGCCGTCAGATGCTGGTCTCGGTCGCCGCCACACGCTGGGCTGTCCCAGCATCGGAGTGTACAACAGCGCAAAGCCGCGTTCTTCATGCTACATCGGGTCGTTCATTTGGCTACGGTGAACTTGCCGATAGCGCCGCCAAGCTCCCACCACCCAGCCTCGATTCCATCAAGCTCAAGGACCCCAAAGACTTCAGGATCATTGGAAAAGCACAGTCAAATGTCGACAACCATGCCATCGTCACTGGCAAACCGCTCTTCGGAATCGACACCACTGTTCCCGGAATGCTGTACGCCATTATTGAGAAGTGTCCGGTTTACGGGGGCAAGGTTAAGACGGCCAATCTCGATCAGATCAAAAAGCTGCCTGGTGTTCGGCACGCTCTCATTCTGGCACCATCTGCATCCACTTCAGGCGGGGCCACGGATACAACTACCGAGCCTGGTACCGCAATTGTGGCAGATGGCATGGAGCCCGGTGTCGCGATCATCGCCGATACATGGTGGCAAGCCCAGTCCGCACGAAGCTCCCTCAAGGTAGATTGGGACTTCGGCGCCGGAGCTACCCAAAGCAGCGATAAATTTGCCGCCCGAGCCGCAGAGTTGCTCAAGGCCCCCCCCACCGACACCCTGCGTACCTACGGCAATGTCGACGCAACCCTGGCTTCTTCGGCAAAAGTTGTCGAAGCCACCTACGCTTATCCTTTCATCGCCCACATGACTATGGAGCCGATGGATACAACCGCCTCCTTCAAGGACGGCAAGCTTGAGGTATGGACCACCAGCCAATCGCCCGGTGGAGGCCGGACTCAGGCTGCGCGTGCCGTGAACATCCAGCCTGGCGATGTTACGGTTCATATGTGTCGCATCGGTGGCGGCTTTGGTCGCCGTTTGCAGAACGACTATCTGGTCGAAGCCGCTTGGCTGGCAAAGCAAATCAATGGGACCATTAAGCTGCTCTGGGCCCGCGAAGACGACGTTACACACGACGCCTACCGGCCTGGAGGCACACATTTAATGCGCGCCGGTCTTGATGCGCAGGGACATCTGGTTGCATGGCGGCAGCACCTAGCCACCTATGGTGAAGGATCGCGCCTTGTTTCATCAGCGGGTATGGACGCTACTGAATTTCCTTCTGGACGCGTCCCTAGCTATGGGCTCTATACCTCCGCCCAACCGTTAATCCTGCGCACTGGAGCACTCCGTGCACCCGGCCACAACGCCTACGCCTGGGTCATCGAGTCCTTCCTAGACGAGGTGGCTACAGCAGCCGGCCGTGATCCGCTAGATCTCCGCATGGAGATTCTCAATGCGACCCCCATTCCCATGGCGGCCGAAGGTGGACGCCGTGGCGCCACCGATTCGCTGAATGCAGACCGCCTCAAGGGAGTGCTGCAACTGGTCGCAGAAAAATCCGGTTGGGCCAAACTCAAATCAACAAAGGGTCACGGCTATGGCCTCGCCTGTCACTACTGCCACGCCGGTTACTTCGCAGAGGTGGCTGAAGTCACCGTCGATTCTGCCAACAAGATCAAAGTAAACCGTGTTTGGGCCGCCGGAGACGTTGGCAATCAAATTATCAATCCTTCAGGTGCAGAAGCACAGGTCATCAGCTCCATTGTCGATGGCATGAGCCAGATGCAGCATGAGATCACACTTGTCGATGGTCGCGTGCAGCAGAGTAACTTTTCAGATCATCCTGTGCTTCGCTTCCAACAGACACCGTCGGTCGAACTCTATTGGCGCCTTAGCGAGTACGGCCCCACAGGTCTCGGCGAGCCTGCCCTGCCACCCATACTGCCCGCCATTGCTAACGCCGTCTTCGCCGCTACTGGCAAGCGTATCCGTACTCTCCCGGTCGCACGCAGTGGTTTCAGCTTTGCATAATATTTTTCTCATCAAGCAGATGTCTTGGTCACTGGCCCATGCTTGACAGGCCGCGCATAATGCTGAGCACAGCGGGTCCAAGCAGTATAAGAAACATGCTGGGGAAGATAAATAACACCAGAGGGAAAATAATCTTTACCGTAGTCTTTGCCGCCTTCTCTTCGGCCAACTGGCGGCGTTTCATGCGAATGTTGTCGCCAAATGCACTTTGCTCTGCCCGATCTTTTGTACCGGTTCCATTGTTAGTGTAGCGCGGCTATGAAGGGCCTAATTTTCCTGTACCAAGTCGAGTGTTAGTCATCGACCAGTTTAGGTTGCAGCCAGATCGCGGCTAGCCGCGATCTGGCTGGCGAACTCGCTAGGCGTCCTGTCACCGAGAGATCGGTGAGGACGACTCTCATTGTATTCCCTGCGCCAGGCCTCGATTAGATGCCTAGCCTCTTTCAGGTCTATGAACCAGTGAGTGTCCAGGCATTCGCTACGGAACGTACCGTTGAAGCTCTCCACGAAGGCGTTATCGGTCGGCTTCCCTGGCCGAGAGAAGTCGATCTTCGCATTATGGCGATAGGCCCATAGGTCCATCGCCTGACTCGTGAACTCGCTGCCATTGTCGCAGAACAGCACTTTCGGCACACCGCGGCTGAGCTTCAACCGATTCAGTGTGCGCACCACGTCGTCTCCTTTCAGGCTCTGTCCAGCTTCTATGGCGACTGCTTCTCTCGTGTACACATCCACGATGGTCAGAGCACGGAACCGCGTACCATCCTGCAACTGGTCCGCTACGAAGTCCATGCTCCAGGTCTGGTCAGGTGCCGTGGCCTTGACCCGATCCTCACGAGTTCGCGCAGCCTTCCGCTTTCCGGCAGGCTTCATCCTCTTCAGCGTTAGCCCTTCTTCCTTGTACAAACGGTACACCAGATACTTACCCACTTCCCAGCCTTCACGGTTCAACAGCACACGGATCTTGCGATATCCGTAGCGCACTCTTGCCTGAGCAATCTCGCGGATCCTAGCCCGCAGCTCAGTGCGTGGATCAAGGCAACTTCGATAGCGGTAGGTCGCTCGAGGCACCCAAAGAACCCGGCAGGCTCGCCGTTCGCTCACCAGGTAGTTTTTCACCAGCCGCTCCACCATCGGTCCACGCCGTGAAGGCTTCACCATTTTTTTGAGAGCACATCCTGCAACATCGCTTTATCCAGCGTTAGCTCCGCCACCAGTTGCTTCAGCCGCAGGTTCTCTTCCTGCAACTGTGCCATCTGACGGACCTGATCAACCTCCAGGCCGGCATACTTCGCCTTCCATCGGTAGAACGTCTGTTCGCTGATCCCAGCTCTACGAATCACTTCCGCAACCGGAACTCCCACTTCAGCCTGCTTCAGTATCCCAATCATCTGTTCCACACTGAATCGCTTCTTCCGCATCCAAATCCTCCTCTTACTTAGGTCAGATTTGGTCGAAGACTAACATTTAAGCTGGTTCAGGAATACCGGGGCCCATCAACTGCCTTTCAACTCAACATACGCGGAGCGCTTCACATAAAAGCACTGGAGATTATTTTTGTCTTCCTCTTTGTCGATCTCTTCGACAACATCGGCACCCTGATCGGCGTCACTGACCGTGCCGGTCTAACGGCGCCGGACCACACCATACCACGCCTCGACCGCATCTTCTTTGCAGACGCAGCATCCACCATCGTCGGTTCGTTGTTTGGCACCTCCACCGTCACCAGCTACATTGAATCCTCGTCAGGTGTGGCCGCCGGTGGACGTACCGGTGTTACTGCAATCGTCACCGGTCTGCTCTTTATTCTGGCGATCTTTGTTGCGCCATTTGTCGGAGCCATCCCCGATTTTGTTACCGCCCCCGCGCTCATCCTGGTCGGCGCATTGATGCTCTCAGGTCTAGGCAACATTCAATGGGACGAGCCACGCATCGCCATCCCTGCCTACCTCACAATACTGATGATCCCGCTCACGTACTCCATCGCAACCGGCCTGTCCTTCGGCCTCATCAGTTACGCCACGCTGGAGTTGGCCACTGGACGTGGCCGTCGTCAGCACTGGATGCTCTATATGCTAGCCGCGGTCTTTCTGCTGCGCTTCCTGTACATCGCCCACTCGTAATCCCGATATGCCACTTTATTCTGAAACAGAATAATTACTTTGGCAGCGTGCTTAGAGTAGGCTGCGGTGGCGGCGTTGGATCCAAAATATTGGCGGTCGCGCCTGTGGCAACTCCATCCAACTGAGCCTGAAAGACAATCAGTTGTTTGATCAGGTCGTAGGAAATCCCCAGGGAGATCGGGCGTCCGTTGACCACCAGCGTAGGCGTCTGATTGATATCTGCATCCGCAGCCAGCTTGATATAGGAGTTGACGACATCCTTAGTGGCCTGCGTTTTGGCGCATGCGGCAATCGCATCACCATCCAAGCCTGCGCGCATTGCTGCGGCTCTCAGTAGCGTGTCGTCGGTCGTGGGAGTCAACCCTTCCTGCGTTTCATAGACTCCCGAGGCGTACTTGAAGAATGATGCATCCGACTGCTTCTGCGCACACACCCCGTAGGCCGCGGCCTTGAAGGAGGATGGATGAATATTAACCAGCGGTAGTTGTTGGAACACGACACGGGCGGCAGGAAAATCCTTCACAATCTGGTCCATCGTGGTCTGAGCCACCTTGCAGAACGGACATTGCAGATCGGCGAATTCCACAAGCATCAGGTCCTTACTGGGCGAACCTCGTGCAGCTCCGTTAGCTCTAGCCTTCAACAGATCACGTGTTTCTGCATAGGGTGTTGCACTGAAGGAAACCAGACTGGGCCCATCAATGATGTACTTGCCATCAGGAGTTATATAGAGAATGACAACTTGCGGCTTAGTACTCGCGTCTTTGCTGGCCAGGTAGACGATCACTTTGGTGACCCCGGGGGCCTGCGTAGACTGGATCGCCATCACGCGCCACAGTCGGTTGGTGTCGTATCCCCATACCTGATTAAGGAAGGAGTTAACCGTCTCCACCTTAGGCGTTGCAATGGTGAAGTCCTTCGGGTCTACAGGCGGAAGCGGATCGACCGTAAGGGGTTGCGGAACGGGTGGTGCAGCCAGGTAGGGGGCCTGTGCCGCGGGTGCTGAGGGTGCAACCGCCGCCGGTGTCGAGGGGGCCTGGGCCCACATAAAAGTTCCGAGGCTAAGGGCGATCGTCAATACTGCCGGGCTCCAACCCAAAACTGAATTCCTAACCAACCCTGTGCTCATCAATGTGTTTCCTTCTCCTCTAGCTGCATGGCATTGTGCGTATCCTGTCCATTCTATCGAGAACTACATTCGGTTGTGCAAGGGTCTTTCCTGTGCGCGATCCTGATCCTGACTACACATCCACCTTGACTGCAATTGGAAAACGGCGCCCGTTGCCAAAGGATTTAGGCGTGACTTTCAGTACGGGAGCGGCCTGTTGGCGCTTATATTCACTGTGTTCCACTAGGGATAAAATGCGCCGCACGAGTGCTATATCAATCGCCTCGCCGGCACTCTTTCTCTCCTCCACAATCCTCTCGGCAGAGGCATAACGTTCCACATAAGCCTCAAGAATCGGGTCCAGCACCTCGTAGGGTGGCAACGAGTCGGTGTCTCGCTGTCCCGGTCTTAACTCCGCCGAGGGAGGCTTCTCCATGGTTGCAATTGGAATCACCTCGCGTTCGCGATTGGCATAGTGGCTCAATGCGTAGACGCGCGTCTTGAAAACATCACCAATCACCGCCAGCGCGCCTACCATATCTCCATACAGAGTGCAGTAGCCGGTAGCCATTTCGCTCTTGTTACCCGTGGTCAGTACTAATGCACCAAACTTGTTCGATAGCGCCATCAGTAGACCGCCTCGGATGCGCGACTGGAGGTTCTCTTCCGCGAGACCAAAGGGTGTTCCCGCAAACAGCGATTGCAGCGTCTTCTGGTATTCCTTAAAAACATCATGGATAGCAACCAGCTCGAAGCGGATTCCCAGGTTTATCGCCAAGGCGCGTGCGTCGTCAATCGATCCCGTAGAGGAAAATTCGCTGGGCATGCCCACGCCCATCACGTTCTCAGGGCCTAGAGCCTCCACTGCAATGGCTGCCACCAGGGAAGAATCGATGCCTCCCGAAAGACCGACCAGAGCCTTCGAAAATCCACACTTGCGTACATAATCGCGTGTGCCCAGCACCAGCGCATTCCAGGTATTCGCCGTATCGTCCAGTGCGGGCGTATGCGGGTTGTAAACAATGCTGGCAGTGGATTTAATGTGCCCCAACTCCTCTGTAACAGGACGCAATGCCTCCGTATCGAAGACGATCAGGTCTTCGATAAACGATGCTGCCTGCACTACAACTGCACCATTGGGAGCCAGCACAACCGACGACCCGTCGAAGACAAGCGAATCATTTCCACCAACCTGGTTTACCATCGCCACAATCGCGTTGTGGCGGCGTGCCAGTACAGAAAGCATGCTGCGCCGTAAATCTGCCTTGCCGTTCCAGAAGGGCGACGCAGAAATATTCAATATTAAGCGTGGATGCACTGACAGCGGATCGGGCAACATGCGCCATTGACGCATCAACTCGTCAATCGGATCCACCGGGTAGAGCCGGAGACCCCAGAAGCCCTTATCGTTCCATGCATCCTCGCAGATCGTGATCGCTAACGGCTGCCCGCTCAGTACGGTCAGTGACTGCTCTGTAGCAGGTTCAAAGTAGCGCTGCTCGTCGAAAATATCATAATAGGGCAGCAGCATTTTATTCTGGACAAAACCAACTTTGCCGCCTGACAAAAGTGCGGCAACATTGCGTGCTCGCTTGCCTTTATACGGCTTACCATCCTCAGGTCCTGTACATAGTGCCACCCCGCATAAAATTGCCGGGCCTGTATTTGTGTGCGCTGCAATCTCATCCAAGGTCTGTCGCGCGCGATCCAAAAACGATCTCTTTTCCAATAGATCGGCCGGTGGGTATCCACACACCGAGAGTTCAGGAAAGACCGCCAACTCCGCGCCCGCCACCTTGGCGCGCTCTGTGAAGTTGAGAATAAGCCGTGCATTTCCGGCAAAGTCCCCCACGGTCGGGTTGATCTGCGCAAGTGCAATCTTCATAAGGATGCTGTCAGTTGATAAGTATGAGATGTCAGCACGACTGCTGCTGATACTAGTTTACTCATATCTCATCACTCACAACTCACAACCGCTAAGTGCCGGTGCCGCTCAGTACCACGCCGACTGTGCGTACTAATATCTTAACGTCGAGCCATAAATTCCAGTTCTCTACATACGCAGTATCCAGCGAGATGTAGCTGTCGAAGGATGGGTCCTGACGCGCTTCCACCTGCCATAGGCCGGTCATTCCCGGCAGAACATCAAGGCGACGGAGATGTGAGAGATCGTACTGTTACACCTCGGAGGCCATCGGTGGACGTGGGCCAACCAGGCTCATCTCACTGCGAAGTACGTTGTATAACTGGGGTAGTTCGTCCAGTGAATACTTACGCAGAAATCGCCCGACACGGGTGATACGGGGGTCGTTGGCAATCTTGAAAAGAATTCCATCACGTTCATTCTTGCCACTCAGCCCCTCCAGTTGCTTGTCCGCGTCCGCACACATGGTACGAAATTTGTAGCAAGTAAAAATCCTTCCCTTGCGACCAATGCGTTGCCCACTATAAAAAATTGGCCCCGCCGAATCCATCTTAATAGCCGCCATCAGTAGAAGCATGAACGGCAGTCCCAGCAGCATCGCCAGTGCGGCGCCCGTCACGTCCAGGGCGCGTTTCAGAAGGAACGTGCCGATCGGCAGGTCGCGCCGATGCAATGGAATGGTGGGAAACTGTCCGATATACTCCACCGGAGCGGCCCATGCGAGACCATCGTATAGGTCGGGAACTACGCGTACGTCGATGCCCATGCTGCGAGCTTCTTCAACAATCCCGATTACAAGATTCTTATCAGCCGGAACGGAAAAAAATATCTCATCAACAAATTGAGAACGAGCCAGCGATAAGCAGTTGCGAATGTCTCCGATTACATCACTGTCGTTGGATTCACTCTCATGCTCGTTTAGGGCAACAAACCCTTTGAATCGAAACCCCAGGTGATGAAGGCTCTCCAGGTGATTGCGCAGGGCGTGCGCAACGCGTCCAGCGCCGACAATCATCACATTGCGGGTGATCAGTCCATCGCGATAACGCTGATACACCATCTTGCGCCAGATGGCTCGTCGCGTGCATAGAAGGACCATGGTAAGCAGGACCGTCAGAACAACAATAATGCGGGAGACCATCTCAGCGCGCGCAAGATACAGAGTGCCGCATAGTAGAAGTCCCGACGTCAGCGTAGCCTGCACGGTCATGCGCTGTTCGTTCAGTCCGCTGCGGTTCAGAATCGGTTCGTATAGACCATACGACCGCATAAAAATCACAAGTAGAAGACCAAACCATGCAACATAGATCAGCAAAACTGACGATACTGTATGCAATAGGTAAGAAGGTTCCGAAATTATATGCAGTCCATTGGGGATTACTACGCGAAGCCGCATCGCAAGTACAGTAGCGATCGCCACTGTCATAACGTCCAGAATTGCCCAAATCAGGCTAGTAACCGATGGACGATGAAATAGACCGGATCGCACAGTTGGTGTCGATTCGCTCACAGTCCATCTCCGGCCAGATACAACGATCTGATTTAGAGTATCTTGCGTAGACATTGCAAACTACCCTCTCACTCCACCGATGCGCCGTTTTGACGCATCCTACAATCCCATGCCTATAGGCCCGACTCAGCTTAAAAAATGCTAACGTTCACCTTACTTTATGGGTAGGACATGCTATTCGATATATCAATGCCCTATATTGCAACAACGGAGTAATTCCCTATGTTCCGGTAGTCGCTATTTAGATGCTTTAGGATACTGATTGCAAATATAAATATCAATCCTGTTGCATTAATCCTTGGTAACTTCTAACTCAAAGGTTGTAGCTCTAAGCAGGCAAAACAAGTTCGTCCATAGTTAAGAATTCCTTAAGTACAGGATCATCACTTCGATTCATTGCTTCTACGCTTCCCACAAAACGTGCCTCGCCCTGATGCAGGAAGACAATCTGATCAGCCAACTTCTGACCAAAGTGCATATCATGGGTCACCACGATGCTGGTTAAATGCAATTGCGTCTTGAGACGTGTAATCAGATCGCCCAGTAGATGCCCCATCAAAGGATCGACCATAGTCGTTGGCTCATCGTATAAAATCGCTTCGGGTTGGCTGGCCAATGCGCGCGCTATGGCCACAGATCGTTTCATCCCGGTAGAAAGATCACTCGGCAATAGATCTTCCATTCCAGCAACGCCCACCATCTCCAGCATTCCCCGTACAATCTGTTGAATCTGGTCCTCCGCCATGTCGCTTCGCTCGCGCAATGGGAAGGCTACATTTTCGCCTACCGAAAGTGAATCGAACAATGCGCCATTCTGAAATACCATGGTGACCTTGCGCCGCACAGCCTGCATCTCTAGCTCGCTGAATTGGGTGATGTCCTCGCCAGCCACCAGCACGCGGCCCTTGTCCGGTTTCAGAAATCCCATCAAAATCTTCAAGGCTACCGATTTGCCCACGCCCGAACGACCCAATATACAAAGCGTCTCGCCCGGCAAAACGGAAAAGCTAACATCCTTAAGCACCACTAGATCGTCAAAGGCGATCGACACATGATCAAAAGCAATATAAGGCCCAGGATGGTTACGCCGTTCCGGTACAGCTTCCTTGGCCGCCACATTCTGCTGCGCAGCCTCGGCCATAAACTCCTGCACCGTCTCCTGTGCTTCGGCAGAAACCTCAGGCATTTCTTCTTGCTGCGCAGCCTCTTCTTCCCCGTCCTTGCGCATCCCTGCTTGTCCGTGGGATATGTCGTATTCATCCTGCTTTGAGTCCTGCTCTGGCATAGGTCTTTCTATCATGCGTCTATCGCAAACAAGATAGTGAAATAATGTTCCTGTCGTCGTACTAACTAAATTGGCGATAACTAAACCATTAACTTAAATATGTCTCTAAGTTGTCACAGCGCAGTTCGTACCCCCGTAAGCGCCGCCGTGATATTTTAGTAAACCCTTATTACATTCTTTAGTTGCGCTGTATCCATTAGGCACCTCATTAAGGTATGTACATGTTACCCTTCGCCAACATTTGTCAGAAAGCGCAGGATTGATTCGATGCCGCGATGGAAGTTCGCAAGGTGAAACTTCTCGTTAGGAGCATGCAGATTGTCGTCGGGCAGACCGAATCCCATCAGCAACGTCGGTATGCCCAGTTCTCGAATAAAATCGCCGACGATGGGGATGGAGCCACCGCCTCGCACAAATACCGTCTCCTTGCCAAAGACCTTGTGCATCGCGGATGTCGCTGCTCGTATGTATGGGTTGTCGGTCGATACCACCACCGGATCGCCCGAGTGAATCATCCGCACATCCAGTGTGATTCCTGCGGGACAGATCGACTCCACGTACGACTTATACTGCGCGAAGGCTTCGATTGGCTTCTGATCTGGAACCAGACGCATCGAGATCTTCGCCAGCGCACGCGCGGGAATCACTGTCTTTGCCCCTGCCCCGGTAAAGCCTCCCGCTATACCATGCACATCCAGTGTGGGCCGCGCCCAGGTGCGTTCCAGTACGGAGAATTCAGGCTCGCCAGTTAGCACTGTCGATCCTACCTCCGTCTCGCGGTATACCTCCTCATCAAACGGAAGCGCCCCCCAGGCCGCCAGTTCAGCATCACTTGGCGCGCATACGCGATCGTAAAAATGGGGAATGAGTATGCGTCCTGAATCATCCTTTAACTTTGCAATAATCTGCGCCAGTGCCACAAACGGGTTCGGCGCTGCACCTCCGTACATGCCGGAGTGCAGGTCCGTTCGTGCGCCGTGCGCCTCAATTTCGGTGTAGATCATCCCTCGCAGCCCAACACACAGCGTCGGCAGATCTGGCGCAAACATCTCGCTGTCCGATACCAGCGCCACGCTGGCGCGCAGTTGCTCCGGATGTTCTCGCACAAATGCGGCTATGCCCTCACCGCCCACTTCCTCCTCACCTTCAATAATCACTCGTATATTTACCGGTAGACTTCCACCACCCGTCGCCAGCAACGATTCCAACGCCTTCACATGCATCCACATCTGGCCCTTGTCGTCCACCACGCCGCGTGCGTATAAATTGCCGTCGCGCTCGGTTGGCTCAAAGGGTGGCGATTTCCATTCCTCCAACGGCTCAGCAGGCTGCACATCGTAGTGCCCGTACAACAGCACAGTCGCAGCATGCTTTCCATTCACTGGCGTCGCATGCAAATGATCTGCATACACCAGCGGATGCCCATCGCGCGCAGCAACAACCTGGGCTGGCCCAGAACTTGGTGCAATCACCGTCTCGGCCGTGGAGGTCTCAATGAGCCGTACGTTCTCCATGCCAATGCGTCTTAGTTCGCCTGCCACAAACTCGGCAGCCCTACGTACGTCTACAGCCCGCTCCGGATCGGTTGAGATCGACGGAATCCGCAGAAGCGACTTCAGCTCCTCTACAAAACGGTCTCCGTTCGTCTTGGCAAATGTTACCGCTGCTTCACTCATCTTCACCTCTCCTCTCCGTACCGTCCCAACCTCATTGCGCTGAACCTATTCTTATCAGCCTTACAGCAAACCACTCTAGAGTATCGGGTTTCTTCTTCTTCATGCGTTTTGGTATCCCTGCTACGAGATTAGGAACCCGCATGCATTCATCCATCATCTATTCAGGAACAGTTTCACTTGTTGAATGAACCTATGAAAAAATCGTCGTGGTCAGCTCGATGCTTCGTGATAATAATTGGCTTTCTTTACTCTCTGAACGTATTGCGCGCTCAACAATCAGTTTCGTCTGAGTTGCAATACGCACCCGAACTGCAACATATGGGCGCTGGGTCCACAGCCACGGCCTCATCGCTTCCACCCGCCAACCAGCAGACCAAGCGTATCCTTGGTATCTTTCCCAACTTTCGTGCAGTCAGCACAGACACTCATCTGCCTCCGCAATCGGTGAAGGAAAAGTTCGTCACCACCTCCCAAGACAGCTTCGATTATTCAGCCTTCGTGTTGCCTGCCTTGCTTGCCGGTGAACAGCAGGCAACCAATGCCACGCCAGAGTTCTACCAGGAGGAAGCAGGATACGCCCGCTACTTCTGGCACACATATCTGGACCAGACCAGCGAAAACTACTGGGTGGAGTTTATCGGCCCCGTGCTCGCCCGCGAGGACACGCGCTACTACACGTTGGGAGCTGGCAAGGGAAGAGCTCTGACGCGCATGGGTTATGCCTTGAGTCGCGCGGTGGTCACACGCAACGATGCGGGAAAGGACACCTTCAATATTAGCGAGGTGGTCGGCGCTGGCGCTGCTGCCGGTCTCTCCAACCTCTATTACCCCGCCTCCGACCGAAGCTTTTCCAATACCGCCGACCGCTGGGCAGTCAACATGGGCGTGGACGCCGTCACCTTCATCGTGCGCGAGTTCTGGCCAGACATTAACCACGCGCTCTTCCATGGCCCAGGCTCCCAACCTGCCACAATCCCCTAAGTGCAGTTATTGAAACAACCTACAGACATCTGAGCCGGGCCGGTGATATGCTTCCGTTATGAATACATTTAGTCGCTTTCTCGCCTTCTTCGCTGCTGGAACCTTGCTCACAGTTGCCTCTACCGCGCAAGCTCCCACCGCGCCATCTGCGCCCATCACACCGCCGCAAATCAACACCCCTATCGATCCGCCGCTCAATCCCAAACTGCCGACAGTGTTCATTGTGGGCGACTCGACGGCGCGCAACGGCGCAGATCTGGGATGGGGCGATCATCTTGCGAATTATTTCGATACCACCAAGGTCAACATTGCCAACCGCTCACGCGCGGGGCGTAGCGCGCGCTCCTATATCGACGAAGGCCTGTGGGATAAAACCCTCTCCGAGATCAAGGCTGGCGACTATGTCATGCTGCAGTGGGGACACAACGATGGCGGTGACCTGGGCGGCAACAAGCCGCGTGGCGACCTGCGCGGGGATGGCGACGCCACACAGGACGTACCCCAGACCTTCGGCCCCATGATGGGCAAGACAGAGACCATCCATACCTATGGCTGGTACAACCGTAAATATGTCGCCGATATTCAGGCCAAGGGTGCAATCCCGATGTTTCTTTCCATGACCATCATCGATGAGTGGAGACCGGACGCAAGTGGCGTCCTGCATCTCCAGCGCGGAGGTGGCTTCGACCAGGTGATGAAGTCGATTGCAGACGAACTGCACCTACAGTATGTCGATATGGGGAGCGTGGAGGCAGACCGTCTGGAGGCAACAGGACAGGAGAAAGCCAAGTTGCTATTCCCCATCGACCACACACATACCAGTGCTATCGGCGCGGATCTCAATGCGCAGTCCGTAGTCATAGCGCTGGAAATAGCCAACTCACCCCTGGTGCCTTTCCTCAAGGAGAAGCTTCCTATTCCATCTCAGGCTCCCGTAGCAGCAAAGTAAGTTGTAGTTGTAATACCCATCAGAATTTATTTAATCCATCAACTATTAGGGCAACAATCAAGCAGCCTTGCAATCTTCTTATAGGAAGATAGTAAGGCTGCTTCTGTCATATACAACTCAAGCACTTTGCGGGAGAGCCACACTTCCCCTTCTACTAGCTTCTTCCAGTTTCAATCGGCTTCATGCCTGCATCGACTTACTTCGACTTCACATACTTCGGGGGAAACTTGCCGATCAATTGGGTGACAGCCTTGTCAAACTTCTGGTCTTCGTCTTTGCTGGCAGCATCGGATGCAGAGAGCGTAAACGCCCCGCGCCACAGCAGCTTGTGTGTTTTGGTGTCATACATGTCCAGAATCAGGGTGTGCGTGGGAACATCCTGAAGCGTGGCTGCATTATCCAAAAAGCCGCTTCCCAACCCGCCCGTCAAGCTGAGTTGGTTCACGACAGAGTAGAAGTTCGTGTACTCCTGCTTGTCCTGCGTCGCTTCCACGGCAGTAATCGTTAGATCGCCGTTATTCGCCGTCTCAGACATATATCGGTTACCCATATCGCGATTCACAGCCAGTGTAATTCGGCCTTCGACTGCAGGATCAGTCGCATGGACCTTCGCCCAGGTATAAGTCTTGAATTTCAGGAAATTGACGCTGTGGTCGTAATCGATAGTCACAGTCTGCGCCAGAATTGGTGTTCCTGCTAGTGCAACACCAAACAATGTAGTTGCCAGTAATTTCGTAATCGACTTCATGGGCCCTCCAGGGTTATGGAATATACTCCGTTCAATCCGGTGCTTAGTAAGCATCCGGTACTATTCTGAATACGTCTCTCGCAGCAAATAAGATTCACCCACTATGTTGTTTTTAATTCATCAAAGGATCTGCGTCTTAATTGCATTCGGTCTCGTCTATCTTCGTCGGCAAACATCGCGTAAACTTGATATTGGGCATTTGACTGCCCAGAAAAGTCTTAAGGACGCTCAGTTTGCTCAATCATTTACTCGCAAAAATCTTTGGTACCAGCAACGAACGTGCGGTCAAGCGCTTGCTTCCCGCGGTGGAAGAGATCAACGCATTGGAGCCTTCCATCCATTCGCTATCCGACCAGGAGTTGCGTGCCAAAACAAGTGAGTTTCGCCAACGCATCGCAGAGTTACTCGCCGCAGAAAATATCGATCCTACTGAAGAAGGCGCAGCCGACCGCATCCGCGCTGCCGAATTAGCCGCTCTCGATAAGATTCTTCCGGAGGCCTTCGCAGTTGTCCGAGAAGCCGGTATTCGCACCGTGCAGATGCGCCACTTCGACGTCCAACTCATCGGCGGCATGGTCCTCCACTCCGGCAAGATCTCTGAGATGAAGACAGGAGAAGGCAAAACGCTGGTCGCCACACTTCCCTGCTACCTCAACGCACTCGCCGGCCATGGCGTCCACGTCGTCACTGTCAATGACTACCTGGCTAAACGCGATGCTGAATGGATGGGAAAGATCTACGGTTTCCTCGGCCTCTCCGTCGGCGTTATCGTGCACGATCTCTCTGACGAGCAACGCCGCGAGGCCTACGCCTCCGATATTACCTACGGCACCAACAATGAATTCGGCTTCGACTATCTGCGCGATAACATGAAGTTCGACCTCAAGGATATGGTGCAGCGCGGTCACTACTTCTGCATTGTCGACGAAGTGGACTCCATCCTCATCGATGAGGCGCGTACACCGCTTATTATTTCCGGGCCCACTGATCAGACCACCGACAAGTACGCCCGCGTTAACCTCATCATTCCCCGTCTTGAAGCAGGTGAGTTGATTGAGACCATGGAGACCAAAACCTGGACCGGCGACTTCGTTATCGATGAGAAGGCGCGAGCCATTACAGTCACGGACGAGGGTTGGGAGAAGATCGAGAAATTACTCGGCATCGGCAACATCGCCGATCCCGAGAACTGGGATCTCAAACATCATGTCGAAGTCGCCATCAAGGCTCACCACCTCTACAAACGCGATGTCGAGTACGTCGTCAAAGAGGGTGAAGTCATCATTGTTGACGAATTCACCGGTCGCCTCATGCCGGGTCGCCGCTGGTCCGATGGGCTACACCAGGCGGTCGAGGCTAAAGAGGGTGTCTCCATCCGCAAGGAAGACCAGACGCTCGCTACCATCACTTTCCAGAACTACTTTCGCATGTATAAAAAGCTTTCCGGGATGACGGGAACGGCTGAGACTGAGGCAGCGGAGTTCGACAAGATATATAAACTCGACATCGTCGTCATCCCTACCAACCGCAAGATGCTTCGCCTGGAAAACCCCGACGTCGTCTTTCGCACTTCTAAGGAAAAGTACTTCGCTGTCGCTGACGAAATCACTCGCCTGCACGAAGTCAAGCAACCGGTGCTGGTGGGCACTACGTCGATCGAAAAATCCGAGCTGCTCTCAGAGATCCTAAAGCGTCGAGGCGTCCGTCACGTCGTACTCAATGCTAAATTCCATGAGAAGGAAGCCGAGATCGTCGCCCAGGCTGGTCGTCTTGGCATGGTCACCATCGCCACCAACATGGCTGGCCGTGGCACCGACATTCTGCTTGGCGGCAATTCAGAGTTCATGGCCCGCCAGGACCTCGTCAAAAAATCGCAGGCACGCGCAGTCTCCGCCGCCGAGGGTGCCATCTCGCCCACCGCCGGGCCCGGCATGATCCGCTTCTACTACGCCAGCCAGGAGTTCGAAACCACCCAGGCCGCATGGGACGCAGCCATCGCATCGCATCTTGCCACCGCACAGGTGGAGCACGAATCCGTCGTAGAAGCCGGCGGCCTGCATATCCTTGGAACAGAACGCCACGAATCGCGCCGCGTTGACAATCAGCTTCGCGGTCGCGCGGGGCGCCAGGGTGATCCTGGCAGTTCGCGCTTCTTCCTCTCCCTGGAAGACGACCTCATGCGCATCTTCGCCCGCGAGTGGGTCAGCACTCTGCTGCAGCGCCTGGGTATGGAAGAGGGCGTCCCCATCGAGAGTCGCATGATCTCCAAGCGCATCGAAGCGGCACAGAAGGCTGTCGAGACCCAGAACTTCGAATCGCGGAAACATGTCCTCGAATACGACGATGTCATGAACAAACAGCGCGAGGCCGTCTATGGCCTGCGTCGACAGTTGATGGAGGGCGTCGATCAAAAGCAGCTCGTCGCCGAGGACTACGTCTCCACCATACTCTCCAACATCCTCGACGAGTACGCGCCCGAGAAGCAGCATCCCGAGCAGTGGAACCTCAACGCCATCTTCTCCCAGCTATACGATGTCTTTGGCGTAAAACTCAACGAAGGCCCGGATGCAATCGACGCAACCAAGCTTAACCGTCACGAGTTCGGTGAGTCCATCTTCGATAAAATTCGCGCGCGCTACGACTTCAAGGAACAGGTCCTCGGCGCACCCGCCATGCGCTATCACGAACGCATCGTCATGCTCTCCGTCCTCGACGGCCTATGGAAGGATCATCTCCTAGCCATGGATCACCTCAAGGAAGGCATCGGCCTGCGTGGATACGCCCAACAGGATCCGCTTGTCGCCTATAAAAAGGAATCCTTCGAGATGTTCGAAGGGATGATGATGCAATTTCAGCAGGACACCGCGCGTCATCTCTTCCGCATGCAGATTCTCGGTCCCGACGGTTCTCCTATTGAATCCACCGAACAGATGATGGCAGCGCAGCTTCAGCGAGCCCATACAGCCGGACAACAGACACTGCCGCTGACTCCAACCGGCGCGGAGCACGCCCCCGTTCCTATCCACACACGTGCCCCCTCCACCACCATCGACGAGTTGGAAAAAGAGTTTCAGCGCAAGAAGCGTCGCGAATTGGAGCAGGCACGCGCAGTCAGTTCCGCAACCGGCGAAAGCTCTGCACCAGCACAACGCGTCACCGGAGAAAAAGTCGGGCGCAACGATCCCTGCCCATGCGGCTCCGGTAAAAAATACAAAAAATGCCACGGGGCCAGCGCGTAAACCCGCATCACCGCGCCCGTGGATGAGTCTCGTCGTACACGCGCTGCACCTGTCCTGCCGTCATATGCGTATAGCGCTGCGTAGTCGAGAGCCGCTCATGTCCCAGCATCTCCTGGATCGCTCGCAGGTCCGCGCCCTCTTCCAGCATGTGAGTACCAAACGCGTGGCGGAGCGTGTGCGGATGCACATCCGATGCGAGGCCCCGCGCCAGCGCAATCCGCTTGACGATCCTTCCAACACTACGTGTTGTCAATCGGCAGCTCCCTCGCATCCGCAGGTTCGTCACCAGCGGCCCGTCGACCACCAGTACATCTTTGCTCGCTTCGTGCAACCGCTCTTCGCGCAGCGGTAGATATGCGCGCATTGCCATAGCAGCCTCATCGCCCAACGGAACATAACGCTGCTTGCGCCCTTTGCCGCGCACCAGGATCGCATCGTTCTTCCACTGAATGTCCGCCATATTGATCCCCACCAGTTCGGAATTGCGAATTCCGCATCCATATAGAAGTTCGAAGATCATGCGGTCGCGCTCCGGCCATGCAGCAGCCTCATCCTTTTTATCTATGCCGGCCTCCATCGCATCCAGCAGGCCGTTCACCTCTTCCATGCTGGGCACACGCGGTAGATGTTGCGGCAGCTTCGGTGTGCTCACCAGCACGGCAGGGTTCTTTGCAATCTTGTGCTCTTTCGCCATCCATCGGAACCAAGATCGCACTGCAGCTAGCGCGCGCGCTGCGCTTGCCTTGGTCAGTCCGCGACCATACAGCGATCCTAGGTACGCGCGGATGTTCAGATGCTCCACCTCTTCAATCTTCGCCTCCTTGCTCAGCGGCTTATTCAGATATTCCGTAAAATTCATCACCTCGCGGCGATACGCACGAACCGTATGCTCACTGGCATTGCGCTCGTTCTCCAGCACGAGCAGAAACTCCTCCGCCAGCCGTTCGAATTCATTGGCAGATGTACTCATTCGCGCACCACCAACTTAGCTTCAACCGCAACTGTATTTGCAGTTCCCAGATTTTTTATTTCTTTTCCCTGTTCCCTGTTTTCTTCTCCCTGCCTTCTCTTCCCTCTCGGATGGTGTTCCCGATGTTCGCGCTTCAGGTGCTCCATCGCAACATGCGTGTACACCTGTGTGGTTGCAATGTCGGCATGGCCCAACAAACGCTGTACGCTGCGCAGGTCGGCCCCATGCTCCACCATGTGCGTCGCGCAACTGTGCCGCAGCATATGCGGGCTGGCCTTGTGTCCGCTCCCATCGACGTTCCCTGACGCGGCGCGCACCATCTCCCAAACCCATTGTCGCGTCAGCGCGCGCCCGCGAATACTCAAAAATAATGCCCTCTGCATCCTGCCGTGCGCCAGCGATGGACGACCGCGCCGGATGTACTCATCCAGAGCCTCGACGGCGCGACGCCCCAGCGGCACGATACGCTCTTTATCTCCCTTGCCGCGAACCTGCGCTCGCGCCATGTCCAGATGCAGGTCCTCCTCGCCCAATGCAACGATCTCGCCTACGCGCAGTCCACCGGCATACAACAGCTCCAGAATCGCGTGATCGCGTAGTGCTAGTGCTGCAACATCTCTTCCGCCGTCTTCAGTCATAGGACTGCGTGCCGCTGCACCCAGCCGGTCCAGCATCTGCGACACCTCACTCTCCGCCAGCGATTTAGGCAACACTTTCCAGCTTGACGGCATTTCGATGTTCACCGTCGGGTCCGCCTGCGTTCGCTTGTCCAGCAGCAGCCAGCGATAGAACCCCCGCAGGCAGCTCAGTTTGCGCGCCACACTTCGTGCATCCACATGGTTCCCACGCAGCCGCGCAATAAAATCCTTCACGTCCGTTTCAATCGCCGTCAGCAGCAACGCGTCACGCCGCTCTACCTGTTCTGCAAACTGCTCCAAATCGCGCGCATACGCCTCGCACGTCGCTGGTCGCATCCCTTTCTCCACGCGCAGATAGTCCATGTACTCATGCACCAACCGTGCGTTTCCCGCAACCTCCGCTCGCTGTTTGCCCGGCATCTGCGTGACAGCCCTCATGCTTCAATTATCCGCGCCGCCCGCCACGCCGCCCGCCCCATCCCAGCGCCCGCACCAATCTCGACAGCATCCTCCTCGATACCGCTCCCGCCATTCTTGTCATTCCGTAGCCTGCGTAGGAATCTGCTTGGTGTCTCAGCCTTCCGCCTTCACGCGAAGCGTCGAGAACGGCACGAAGTGCCTGATAAACTCAAATGAGCATGTTTGAATCTCTCAGCGACAAACTCCAGCGTTCCTTCAAGGCCCTGCGCGGCCAGGGCACCATCACCGACGAGAACATCGCCGAAGCCCTGCGTGAGATCCGTATCGCCCTCATCGAGGCCGACGTCAGCCTCTCCGTCGTCACCGACCTGGTCGAGCATATCCGCGCCCGCGCGCTCGGCACTCAAGTGGCAACAGCGTTGTCACCTTCAGAGCAACTCGTCAAGATCGTCCACGACGAGCTAATCACCCTCCTCGGCAAAGACACGGCGCGCTTCCGCACCAGTTCGCAGCCGCCCAGCGTAGTCCTGATGGCGGGCCTGCAGGGCGGCGGCAAGACCACCACCTCCGCCAAGCTCGCCGCATGGCTCAAAAAGGCGGGCCACCGACCCATGCTGGTCTCGGTCGACGTCTATCGTCCCGCCGCGCGCCAGCAGCTCCGCATCGTCGCCGAATCCATCGGCGCCCAGCTCTATGAGGGCCAGCTCGACCCAGCCACGCAGCATGGAACCGACTCCGTCCTCCGCCTCGCCAAGGAAGCCCGTCGCGAGGCCGCCAGCTTCGGCTGCGACATCCTTATCGTCGACACCGCCGGCCGCAACCAAATCGCCGCCGATCTGATGGACGAGATGGCCGCGCTCAAAAAACTCCTCAACCCGTCCGAAATTCTCTTCGTCGCCGATGCAATGACCGGCCAGGACGCGGTCGCCTCCGCCAAGGCCTTCCACTCCCTGCTCGCCCTCACCGGCGTCATCCTCACCAAGATGGATGGCGACGCACGTGGCGGCGCGGCCCTCTCCATCCGCCACGTGACGGGTGCTCCTATTAAATTTTTGGGAACAGGAGAACGCCCCGACGCCTTCGAGCCCTTCCATCCCGACCGCATCGTCAGCCGCATCATGGGCATGGGCGACATCGCCACCCTGCTCGAGCGCGCCGAAGAAAAGTTAGATAAGAGCAAGACCGGCCAGTTCGCCGCCAAAGCCCTCTCCGGCGACGGCTTCTCCCTGGACGACTTCCGCGACCAACTCCGTCAGATAAAAAAAATGGGCAGCATGAAGTCCATTATGAAGATGCTGCCCTCGGTCGGCCCCTTTGCCGGCATGGCCCAGGCCGTCGACAACGTCGACGAGGGCCAGTTCAACCGCATCGAGGTCATCATCGACTCCATGACCGCTAAGGAGCGCCGCGACCACGAGATCATCAACGGCAGCCGCCGCAAGCGCATCGCCCGCGGCTCCGGAACCACCGTTCAGGAGGTCAACAACCTCCTCCGTCAGTACGCCCAGATGCGCAAAATGTTCAAATCCATGGGCTCCGGCGGTGGCATCAAAGCCCAGCAGCGCATGATGCAGCAAATGCAACCCCGCCAAAAATTCGGCAGGTAAGGAAACCCAACACAATTGGGCTTCATATTGTTCTGCGGCAGCTAGAGGAGGGGGAGGGCGATATGTTCTTGTTTATTCGGTTGAAGATGTGGTCGCGGCAATCTTTGATGTTGACGGCCATGAAGTGGAATTAGAATTAATGGAATCTTGAAGCTGAGCAACTATCCCGTTGGGATCAGCCTTGAGTACATGCAGCAGAACATCAGTGGCTACGACAAGGCAGATTGTCTCATACGCTTTAGCAGCCTTTGAAGGAGCATACTCAGGAAGCTGAGTAGGGTGTATATGGCATGCCTTTTGAGAGTGATTGATGCTACCAGAATCCTCCAAGTGTAGAGCAAAGACACCTTGATCGTGAACTGCAGTGTTGCGAATGCTTGTATAGAGTATCAGGTCTGCTTTCGTGCTATCGTCCAGATTAATCTCTACGCCAAAAGCACTACGTAGGAAGTCCAACCGATCTTCAAAGGATTTGTAAGAAATCTCTCTCGCTCTCGCTATGGCAGCTTGTTTAAGAGCTGAAGAACGAGAAGTAGCATCGATAAGTGTCCGAAGTGGTACCTGCTGATTTTTTCCCATCGCATCTGGGACTAGCATGAACAAAAAAATCATCGTCTCAGTGAGAAACGTATCTAAGAGCGATGTTGCATACACTAAGTGTGAAATATCCGTCACATATTCAAACGACTGAAATGCCCGTCGTTTAACACTTCTAATGTTGTCAAGGACGGCCTCGAATTCATTACCTACGATATTTCGTGACGGTTGAGTGCGGAACTTAAGTAGTGCACCAACTAGCTGCTCTGAGGCCAACTGAGCTTCTAGAGCATGTTTCATAAATAGGTTCGGCCTCAGATCAGGCACTTCCGGTTGAGGGGGGTAGCTGTTGAACTTCTGTCATGAAGAAGCGGCAGAAGCTATTGACCGACGAACTGTGGAAACTGATTGAGCCCTTGCTTCCCCAGCCGAAACAGCGGCGGGACAAAAGGGGCCGACCGTGGGCAGCCAACCGGGCCTGCTTCGAAGGTATCCTGTGGATACTGCAAACCGGTGCCGCGTGGCGCTTTCTGCCCGATGAATTTCCTTCGCCCCCGACCTGCTGGCGGCGGTTGAAGCAGTGGGAAGAGCAAGACGTATGGCTCGATGCATGGCGTGCGCTGCTCGGGGCACTTGATGGGGAAGGCTTGCTGAAGTGGGACGAATGCTTCCTAGACGGCAGCTTCGCTCCGGCCAAAAAGGGGGCGCTGCAGTCGGTAAAACCAAGCGTGGCAAGGGCACGAAGTGGATGGTACTGGTCGACGGTCAGGGTCTTCCGTTGGGAGTTCGGCTGGAAAGTGCCTCTCCGGGAGAAGCTACACTTGCGGAAGCCACGCTCGCTGAAGTCCGCGTCCCGCGCGTCCAAGGCCGTCCACGGCAGAAGCCGAAAAGGGTGATTGCCGACCGCGCCTACGACTCCGACCCGCTGCGCGAACGGCTGAAAAAACGCGGCATAGATTTGATCGTTCCATACCGCAGCAACAACAAACAACGGCGCTACGAAGATGGCCGCAAACTCAGGCGTTACAAACGTCGCTGGATCATCGAGCGAACCAATGCCTGGTTCGGTCAGTTCCGCCGCCTGCTGGTTCGTCATGAGCATCTGCTCTCCACCTACCGCGCCTTCTTCTATCTCGCCTGCTTCTGGATTACCCTGCGCAGGTGTTTATGAAACACGCTCTAGGAATCGGATATAACCGACTATAAATGTAGTAACGATTGCCACATATGTTGCGACTGTGATTTCATCGCGCTTCACCTCACAACTCATAAACGCACCTCTCCGAGTCCTTCTCCCAAGAGGCAATTGTACTCAACAGCGGCTGTCTAACATCTCCCCGCATCGCCGTACGTCGCGCGCCACAAATATCCGCCCCAACCCCAAACCGGAAGGGCACGCGTTCACGCGGGCCATAAGAGCCGCGCGCAATGCGCGCTTCCGCTCTGAATGGGGTCCCCGGCGAACTTGTTCGCTGGGGGAATCGCGCGAAGGCCTGAGTGCAGCGCCCTGCGCGCAACGAACAATTATCGCCCTTCGCCCGCTCGCCCACTTCAATCCACCGCCCAACCAACAATTATCGTCGTACCCTCTAAAGGTACGATAAAATACCTATAGCGGAGGCCGTCCCCATGCCAGCTCGACTCAACATCACACAGGACATCCAGCCCCTCACCACCTTCCGCAACAACTCCGTCAAGCTTATCCGCCAACTCAAGCAGACGCAGCGCCCCATCATCCTCACCGTCAACGGCAAGCCCGAAGCTGTCCTGCAGGACGCCGCCGCCTACCAGCGCCTGCTCGACCTCGCCGCCGAAGCCAACGCCGAAGAAGGGTTGCGCCAGGGTTTGCAAGATATAGCAGAGGGCCGGACGCGACCGGCGCGCCAGGTCTTCGCCGAACTGCGCGGGGAATATGGCATACGAGGTTAGGCTGGCAAGGCGCGCCAAGATCGTATACGTCGCGCAAATCCGCCACGGTGCCCGCCGCCCGCTTCGACCTCGCAAATAACATAATAGGCAAGTCACCAGAAACTCGTTCCCCGAACCCAACTACCCACGGCCCGCATCCAAAAGTCAGAGCCGCCAATGGACCACAATCTCGACCAGACAATCGCCCTCCTCACCCGCACGCCCACCACCCTCGATGCCCTCCTTCGCGATATCCCCGCACCCTGGGCCCTGGAAAACGAAGGCCCCGACACCTGGAGCGCCTACGATGTCCTTGGCCATCTGAACCACTGCGAGCGCGTCGACTGGATGCCCCGCGCCCAAATGATCCTCACCCACGGCGAGACCCGCGCCTTCGAGCCGCTGGACCGTCTCGCCCAGCAACGCGACAGTGCAGGCAAGTCGCTCGCCCAACTTCTCGACGAATTCACCCAACTCCGCGCGGCCAACCTCCGCGACCTCCGAGCACTCAACCTCACCCCGCAGCAACTCGCCCTCCGCGGAACCCATCCCGCCCTTGGCCCCGTCGCCCTGGCGCAACTACTCGCCACCTGGGCCGCACATGACCTGACCCACCTGCACCAAATCTCCCGCGTCCTCGCACACCAGTACCGCGCCGCCGTCGGCCCCTGGAGCGCATACCTTGGTGTCCTCCAATGCACTGGCCACGGCGCCTGAACCTGCTTTCGCAGGCTACCCCACCTTGCCCGATCCGCGCGCTCTCGGCTAGACTCACGCAATGCGCCGTCCAATTTTGCTCCAACTCGCCCTCGTCGTTCTCGTCGCCTTCACCGCTTCGCCGCTCGTCGCGCAGGATTGGGCCAAAGCGACGCTGGAGAAGTCGCCCCGCCACCGCGAGTACGTCGCCATCAAGCACGGTGACCGCACCGTGCAGGCCTTCGTCGTCTATCCCGAGGTCAGCCAGAAGGCCCCCGTCGTGTTGATGATCCACGAGATCTTCGGTCTCAGCGACTGGGCCAAGGAGATGGCCGACGAGATCGCCGCCGAGGGCTACATCGTCGTCGCGCCCGATCTGCTCTACGGATACGGTCCGAACGGCGGCGGCACGGACGCCTATCCCGGACAGGACGCCGTCACCAAGGCCGTCTCCGGGCTCGATCCCACCGTCGTCACTGCCGATCTGGATGCCGCCGCCGACTACGGCAAGAAGCTTCCCTCGGCTAATGGCAAGCTCTTCGTCGCGGGCTTCTGCTGGGGCGGAGGTAACTCCTTCAACTTCGCCACCCACCGCCGCGATCTAGCCGCCGCCTTCGTCTTCTACGGCCCACCGCCCTCCGACGACGCGCTCAAGAACATCACCGCGCCCGTCTATGGCTTCTACGCAGGCAACGACGCTCGCATCTCCGCCACCGTTCCTACCACCACCGTCGCAATGAAAGCCGCCGGCAAAAAATATGAGCCCGTAATTTATGACGGTGCAGGCCATGGCTTCATGCGCGCCGGCGAAGACCCCGCTACCAACGCAGCCAACAAGACGGCCCGCACCGAAGGCTTCAAGCGTCTGATCGCTCTGCTCAAACAGGAGAGTACTGCATCAGCGCAGCCCCCTGCGCCGCCCGCCGCACCGCAGCGTCCTCAAATGGCGGCCATCGGCGTGCCCGTCGTAGGCATGCCCTTCGTCCACGATCCCTCCACCGTCATTCGTTTCCACGGCAAGTACTTCGTCTTCTCCACCGGCCGCGGAGCGCCCTTCTACTCCTCGCCCGATCTCGTCACCTGGACGCGCGAAGGCAGCGTCTTCACCCAGATTCCCGACGCGGTCCACGCCCTGGTGCCCAAGAATAACGGCACCGACGTCTGGGCGCCGGACATCATCCGCATGAACAATCAGTTCTATCTCTACTATGCAGTCTCCAGCTGGGGATCATTCCAGTCGGCCATTGGCCTCGCAACTAACCCAGTGCTCGATCCCAAGGATCCTGCCTATAAGTGGACCGACCGCGGCGTGGTCGTCACCTCCAACGGCAACGAGGATCTCAACGCCATCGATCCCGGCGTCACCCTCGCACCGGACGGTACACTCTGGATTTGCTACGGCTCGTACCACGGCAGTATTCGTATCACGCAACTCGATCCGAAGACCGGCCTTGCGATCGCACCAAATACGCTGGGTGCTCCGGTTGCGACCGCGCGCGAATCAGAGGCCACCGATATCATCTTCCATGGCGGCTATTACTATCTCTTCGTCAATCACGGTAGCTGCTGCAAGGGTAAAGACAGCACGTACAACATCCGTGTAGGACGCGCCCGCACCATCACAGGCCCATATATGGATCACGATGGCAAGCCAATGTCCGAGGGCGGTGGCACGCTCTTCCTCGCCTCCGACGCACAGCGCATCGGCCCTGGTCACTTCGGCCGTGTACTGGATTACGACGCCAAGCCCACAGATACTATCGCACCGCCGGGCGGCACCGAGCGCTTCAGCATCCACTACGAGGCAGACATGAAGCGTGACGGACGCTCCGTACTCGACATCCGCCCGCTATCGTGGAGCGCGGACGGCTGGCCTATCGCCGGAGATCATCCCGCCGTTACGACCAATGCCGCAGGTACTACCGCAGATCATCTGTGCGACTCGATGTGATATGTCCCAGCGGGAAGCATATAGGTGAGGTCTTTGGGACATCCGTTTTTAACGCAAATATTCACCGCTATTGTCGTGTTGGTTGAGGCGATGGGTTTGCCGTTGAGCGTGACATCCTTACTATATTCTTCAGGTATTACAATCTCTCCAATAACGGGGAGCGTTTCGTCCATCGTCAGTTTGTCACCATCGCGTGACCATGCGCTAGAAATGAGTCCCAGCTTTGATCGGTAACTTGCCGCAACGTACGTCAGATCGCCCACAATCGCAGGCTGAACGACGAGCCGAGCGTCCTTATCGAGCGGCCACATAGACAGATCGAATCGAATCCCGGCCAGTCCGCGATAGAACCATTCCTCCGCATGTCCCAGCATGAAGTGGTTCTGCGACGATCCGGGATTCGCATCCCACGCTTCAGTCAACGTCGTCGCACCGTGCGCCAACTGGTCGCCATAGCTCGGCTTATCGGTGCGCGTCAGCATCGCGTACAAGACGTCCGAGCGGCCGTAATTGGTCAATGCGCGCACCACATAATGGAATCCCACATCGCCCGCCGTAACGTGGTTGCCGTGCGCGTGAACGTCCGCGACTAGATTCGTGAGCACAGCCTGGCCCCGGTCCGCTGGCGCCAGCCCGACAACCAGTGGCATGGCATTGGCGGTCTGACTTCCAGTGTCGTACTGGTTCGTATCCGCATGAAAGAATCGCGCGTTGAAGGCATCCTTCACCTCTTTGGCTTCGCTCGTATACTTCTGCGCCTCATCGTAACGCTCAAGTGTGCCGGCAATAACCCCCATCGTTATCAGCTCCTGATAGTAGATCGCCGTCGCCGTCACGCCCGCGCTGGTCAACTGCGAGCGTCCAGGATTCTTTGGCCCAATGTCGTACCAATCGCCCAGCCCATACATCAGCAAATGTCCTTGCGCCTTGCCGCGCAGATACTCCGCATAGCGCTGCATCGCGGGATACTGCTCGCGCAAAAGATCGAGATCACCATAGAACTGGTACGTCTCCCATGGACTCAGAATCACCGCCGCTCCCCACTCCGGCGAATCGCGAAAATCGTCGGGGAAGATCGTATACTCCGGCGCAATGTCCGGCACCAGTCCGTCCACTGTCTGCGCGTCGCGCATATCGGCAGCCATCTTGGCATACAGACCCGCGACGTTGTAGTTGTACATAATCGACGCACCCGCCAGATGCGTCTGCTCCAGCCAGCCCAGCTTTTCGCGTGTGGGGCAGTCTGTCAGCACCGACATCGAGTTCGACAGTATCGCACGATCGATCAGTGAGTGAATCCGGTTCAGCAGCTCGCTCGACGAAGTAAACGTCCCATCCACCGAAACCGTGTCGTGCAGAAACCGCCCTGCGATCTTCACCACCACCGGTGGACTTGCCTTAGGGTTGAAGCCAGCCGTCTCCACCTGCAGATAACGGAATCCCGTATAGCTGAAGCGCGGATGCCACGTCTCCACATCTCCTCCCTTCAACGTGTAGTTGAACGAATCAGGGTCCTTCACACTCGCGTTCATACTGCGCTGCGTCACCATCCCATCCGTGTCGAGTAGTTCGCCGGGTAGCATTTTGATCTCGTCTCCGCGCGCGCCTGTCACCTCAATCTCCGGCCAACCCGCCATGTTTTCGCCCAGGTCGTAGACAGTTACTCCAGGCTTCGGATGCGTCACTGCAACCGGTGTATAGCTCTCGTTGGCAACCACCGGCGGAATCATCTCCTTCACCAGCGCGCCACCCGGTCCCTGAACTATGCTCGCCGCCGACCAGCCCTTATCGTCGAAGCCCGCAGCGTCCCATCCCGTCTGCTCCAGTCGCGCGTCGTAGTCCTCGCCACCGTAGATATTGCTGAACGTGATTGGCCCCGCCGTCGTCTTCCACATGCCATCCGAGGCAATGCGCTGCACCGAACCATCTGAAAATCTCAGCACCAGCGCAACAATCAACTTCGGCTGGCCGAACGACCCGCGAAATTTTGTGTACCGGTTGGCAGGCGACTCCACGTTGTACATACCATTGCCCAGCAACACACCAATCGCGTTTTCGCCTGGCGCCATCAGCTTCGTCACATCGTATGTGTCATAGTAGACGCGCTTGCGGTAGTCGCTCCAGCCCGGCGTCAGCACTGCCTCGGTCACATTGCGCCCGTTGATGTGCGCCTCAAACTGCCCCAACCCCGAGATATTCAGTGTCGCTGAAATGAGCTTTGCATCCGCTCTTTTACCACGCACAATAAAGCTGTGCCGAAAGATGGGCAACGCCACTGGAGCAGATAAATCAATTCCCGAAGAAGGCGATGCATATACAGCGGGTGCGCCTTCCTGCGCAGCAATCCATAGCGCATCGCTTTCAAATGACCCGTCAGCTCCCGCAGTCGGCTGCGCGGCATACCCGCCAACAGAACATACAATCCCTGCAAAAATCAACGCCGCTAGCCTAAATGTCCATCTCCATCTTGCGTACACGCGAACCTCTCTTCTGCAAAAACCATTTCCGGGCCGAGTCACCGGAAATCCTACTCCGTAGTCACCGCCTTTGTAAGGTTCCGTGGCCTGTCCACATCCACACCATGATGTACCGCTATGCAATAAGCAAACAGTTGTAACGGAACCACCTCCGTGATCGGCAGAAGTGATTCGCACGCGGGCTCGATCCATATCGTATGCGTGGCCAGCGACGCAATGGTCATGTCTCCAGTATTGGCCAACGCAAGCACACGCGCCCCCTGCTCCCGCATGTCGTACAGCAGCGACACCGTCTTTTCGTAACGCAGTAACGACTCCGGATCGTCGCCATCCACCGTCGCCAGTACCACAAGAGGCACATGTGCTGATACCAGAGCATTCGGTCCATGCTTTAGTTCTCCCGCTGGATACCCCTCCGCATGCAGATACGATGACTCCTTCATCTTCAGCGCACCCTCCCGCGCAATCGCATAGTGAACGCCGCGTCCCAGATACAGAAAATTCTGCGCATCGGCATAGAGCGGAGCCAGTTCGGCAATCGCCCTCTCCCATGTCGGAAGCTGCGCCGCTATCGAATCCGGCACAGCCGCCAACGCAACCAGCATCGTCTCAATCGCCTCCGCCGTCATCGCTTCACGCTCCTGCGCCGCCACAAGAGCCAGCAACAGCATCATCGTGAGCTGCGTGGTAAAGCTCTTTGTAGCAGGAATCGCCAGCTCCACCCCGGCCTGTGTAGCCAGCTCCACTGTTGCTTCGCGCGCCATCGTCGAACCATGCACATTGGTCACCGCAATCGTCGGATGCCCACGCCGCGATGCCTCCCGAAGTGCCGCCAGAGTGTCTGCCGTTTCACCAGATTGCGACAGCACCATCACAGGATTGGGATTGTCAGGATGTCTTCGCTGTGCGGTCGAGCGACAGGCATACTCACTGGCATACTCCACATCCACTACCAGCCCGGCCAGGTCTTCCAGCAGGATCTCCGCAGCAAGCCCAGCATGACGGCTCGATCCGCTGGCCGCAATAATCAGATCCGAATGCCGCCGAAATAATGCCGCAACCGACTGCAGCGGTCCTACTCGAAACTCCGGTATCGCACCCGATCCATCCAGATAATGTTCCAGTGTGTGTTCAATCGCCGCAGGCTGCTCATAGATCTCGCGCAACATCTGGTGGCGAAAACTGCGCGGCGCAGTATGCAAAGGCATGGTCACATCGCTCCTCCCCCATGATTGCATATCCGATGCACTAAACTGGAGTGATGCGACTCACCCCGGTCTTCCTGCTCTCCGCCACCGATGCCACCCACTTCCCTTCCGTGGCCAGGACCTTCGACGCCCCCGAGATCGCCTTTCTAGGTCGCTCCAACGTCGGCAAGTCGTCGCTGATTAATGCCCTGCTCGGCTCAAAGCAGGCGCATACCTCCTCCACGCCCGGCCGAACTCGCGCCATCAACTTCTTCGCGCTGCACCAGGGCACAGGCGATAAAATCAAGCCGCTGTTGAGTACAATTGCCTCTTGGGAGAAGGACTCGGAGAGGTGCGTTTATGAGTTGTGAGGTGAAGCGCGATGAA
>Ga0364880_10043_pt2 | contig 77958 bp, 66 predicted proteins | sample ExccelJu500001D3_5_FD_206927 | JGI IMG/M metagenome (GOLD analysis project Ga0364880, IMG submission 206927) | Enriched cells from Trout Bog Lake Hypolimnion, Wisconsin, USA - BchlTB.July30.5000.01.D3 | ecosystem: Environmental > Aquatic > Freshwater > Lake > Hypolimnion/Profundal zone | place... | reverse complement strand
TGCTTCCAGAACTTCGGCCCCCAGCGGTTGAAGATAGCGCGCAATGATAATTCGATGCATGGAAACATCATCGACTACCAGCACTTTTAAATGACGTAAATCGACCGAAACCTGGGGATCAATAGGTTGGGCGGAGGGTAGATTTACTGTAAAATAAAAGGTAGAGCCTTCCCCTACTTTACTTTCTACCCAAATTTCTCCCCCCATGAGTTCTACGAGATGACGGGTAATGGTAAGTCCGAGACCGGTACCCCCAAAACGGCGCGTGATACTGGTGTCTGCTTGTGAGAACGGGGAAAAGATTGTGCTTAGCTTGTCTACATGAATTCCTATACCTTTGTCAGAAACTGAGAACCGAAGCATTTCGGGATGAGCCTCGATTGTTTCTACGCAAATCCTGATATTTCCTTGACTGGTAAATTTGATAGCATTAGAGACTAAATTAGTTAGGCATTGTTTAAGCCGGTTCGCGTCCCCGTAGACTAATAAGGGCACTTGCGGCTTGATATCCAATAACAAACCCAGCCCCTTTTCTTTGGCTTTGTTGATTTTCAGTTCAATCAATTCATTCAATAATTCATCAATTGGAAAGTCGGTCTTGTCCAATTCCATTTGGCCGGCTTCGACTTTTGACATGTCTAGAATGTCGTTAATCAATTCCAGCAGCGTGTTACCCGCATTCTGAAAAATCCCAACATACTTGCGCTGCTCTGAAGTAAGTTCGGATTCAGCCAACATCTCAGCCATTCCCAGGATTGAGTTCATGGGAGTGCGGATTTCATGGCTCATGTTGGCTAGAAAATTACTTTTAGTTCGGGTTGCAGCTTCGGCATTGATCACTGCCTGAAATAACTTTTGTTCATCCAGTTTGCGCTGAGTGATATCGCGTGATGAACAAAAAAGTACAAACTGGCCCACCCATTCAAAACGCGCACTGTTGATCTCGACTTCAAAGATAGTCCCATTTTTGCGCTTGTGTTGGGTTTCCAATAAGGTGCGATCTTTTTTTTCAAACTGCTGTTTTAGCATGACAAGCAATTCTGAGGCGTCGGTGTATTCGGCATTGAAATCTGAAACATTCATGCCGATTATCTTGTCATAACTGTAGCCCAGCATGGCGCACAATGAATCGCTGGCCTCGATTACTTGACCACTGGCATCCAGAATATAAATGCCGTCGCTGGAATTACGCAAGAGAGCCAGACTCTTTTCGTTGGATTTGATCAGCTCCTGATGAATGCGCTTGGTTTCGCTAATGTCTCGCAATATACCCACATACCCCATGCCACTTTCGTCGAACAGCTCATTTACCGAAATATCAAGTGATAAAACCGTCCCATTTTTATGCAGCCCGGGCAATTCAACCCGGCGGCCTATTAAAGGACTGGATTTGAGCTCATGGCGATTACGGAGGTGGTGATCGTGCTCGGATTGATACGGCTCCGGCATCAGAATACTGATGTTTTGGCCGATTAGTTCACTGTTTTCATAACCAAATAATTTATTAGTCGCTTCGTTTATTGAAAGAATAATTCCATGTTGGTCAATATGTACAACTCCATCCATCATGGACTTGAGAATGGCATTGGAACGCCCTTCTATTAATCGAATTTTTTCATCGATGTCTTGAGGATTGGTAGCAGGATCAGCGATATTCATTGAGGTGCCTGAGATCTGTGCTGCAGAAATAGACGGTTAAAATTATCAGTAGTTGCACGACCTATTTCTGCCAATGAAATCTTTCTAAGTATCGCAATTTCTTCAGCCACGTGTTTTACATAGCCAGGCTGATTCAATTTTCCGCGATACGGCACTGGAGCCAAATAGGGAGAATCCGTTTCAATTAATAAACGATCAAGGGGAATCTGTTCGGCAACTTGTTTAACCTGAGTTGCTTTTTTGAAAGTCACGATGCCGGATATCGAAATATAGAAATTCATTCTAATTGCTTCTTGGGCAACTTCAAGACTTTCGGTGAAACAGTGCATCACGCCACCGATTTTGTCTGCACTTTCTTCAGCCATGATCCGTAAAGTGTCCTCCGCCGCTTCGCGAGTATGGATTATGAGCGGCTTGCGACATTCTTTTGCGGCGCGAACGTGAATACGAAAACGTTCGCGCTGCCATTCCAGATCGCCTTTCAAGCGAAAATAATCCAACCCCGTTTCGCCGATGGCAATAACTTTGGGATGCTGTGCCAGGCGAACAAGCAATTCCTGCGTTGGTTCTGACTCCAGTTCATAATCCGGGTGAACGCCCACTGAAGCATAGATTTGTTCATGCTGTTCTGCCAGATTGAGAATTTGAGGGAAGTTTTCTAAATTGACTCCCACGCAAAGGGCATGAGTGACCTCGTTATGCCGCATATTCGACAAAACCTCAGGCAAATTCACGGACAACTCTGGGAAGTTGATGTGGCAATGGGAATCAATGAACATGAAGATACCTATCAGGGGCTTGTCATCATCATTTGACGGTATGACAATAGAAGAGATTCAAATAACAATTTTGGATTTAAGGGATGTTGTGCTTCACGTCTGGCAACCAGCAACTCTTTCTGGTAGCGCATCAGTTCAAATATTGAAATACTCCCGGATAGATTTTTAATTAAATCAGTTAGTTCTGAATTATACCTAACGACTCCCGAGAGTTTCGCACTATTCAAATCGTAACACCATTGCTGCAACCAATGAATGATTTTCGCTGGCTCAGTCTTTTGCAATTTTTCCGCCAAGGCTAGAACATCAAATTTGGCGGGTTGTCTGATTTGCTGTAAAAAGTAATTATATTCCTCTGCCGTAGCGTTTTCTTCAGCAATAAGCATGGCTTGCAATGGCGCGAAACCGGCTTGGGCAAGGATCACTTCCGGGTGAGGTATTCCCTGCTGTTTAAGCCAATTGATGCTCTCCTCGTGTGTCGGCATAGGCATGGCAAGTGTCATGCAGCGACTCAGAATAGTGGGCAATAATTGCTGCGGTTTGTGGCTGACCAGAATGATCAGCATTTTTTCCGAGGGTTCTTCCAGCGTTTTGAGCAGGGCATTGGCTGCGTTGGTATTCATCGCTTCAGCCGGATGAATCAAAACCACACGATGTCCCCCTCGGTGCGAGGATAGATTGGCAAAATTTGCCAAACCGCGTATTTGATCGACTGAAATTTGTTGGGAAGGCTTTTTCTTGCCCGCTTCGCGTTCTTCTCCCTCTTCCTGTTCAGCCAGAGAGTCCGGTTGAAGAAGGCGGAAATCCGGATGGGTTTCCTGCTGAAACCAAAGACATGAAGGGCAATTCTGACAAGCCAATCCATTCATTAAAGGTTGCTCACACAGCAAAGACAGAGCAAGATTTTTAGCGAAATCAAACTTGCCTATCCCTTGGGGACCTTTAAGTAAAATGGCATGGGGCAAACGTGAGCGTAATCCGATCCATCGTTGCCATGATACGTTTTGCCAAGGATATAGTTTATTCATTTCATAGTATTGCCAATATTTCTTGCAATTTAACTTTAACTTTTTCTTGCGTTTGGCTGGCATCTATTCGTGCAAAACGCCGGGGTGATTTATTGCAACGGTCCAGATAAGAGTGGCGTACTCTTTCAAAAAAACTTTCCTGTTCCTGCTCGAAACGATCCAGCGTGGCATTGTTCGAAAGCCGTTGACGGGCTACCTCGACCGGGATATCGAATAGTAAAGTTAAATCCGGTTGCAAGTCTCCCTGTACCCAGCGTTCCAGTTGTTCCAGCTTGCTCAGTGGCACTCCCCTGCCCCCGCCCTGATAGGCGAAACTGGCATCGGTGAAGCGATCTGAGACCACCCAGGTTCCTCGTTGCAGCGCCGGTTTGATCACTTGTTCAATATGTTCCAGACGAGCGGCAAACATCAGCAGAACCTCGGTTTCAGGGTGCATCGGCTGGTTTAACAGTATCTCGCGCAGGTTTTCGCCCAGAGGCGTGCCACCGGGTTCGCGGGTGACCAGCACGTCCAGACCGCGCCGGCGCAAAGTTTCGGCAAACCAGAGCAGATGGGTACTCTTCCCTGCCCCATCCACGCCTTCAAACGTTATAAATTTTGCTGTATTCATCTTTTAGCCGCCAGGAACCTATTTCAAATAACGATTAATCGCACGGTTGTGCTGTTCCAGAGATTCGGAAAACTCTGAACTCCCATTTCCGCGCGCCACAAAATACAATGCTTCGGTCTTGGCAGGATGCAAAGCCGCCTCGATTGCAGCCAATCCGGGCAAAGCGATCGGGGTCGGGGTCAAACCTGGTCGCGTATAGGTATTGTATCGGGTATCCGTTTGCAAATCCTGTTTGTGCAGCTTGCCTTTATATCTTTCTCCCATGCCATAAATAACGGTGGGATCAGTTTGCAGCAGCATACCCTTGCGCAATCGGTTGATGAAAACACCGGCAATCATGCTTCGGTCTTTGGCTTGTCCAGTTTCCTTCTCAATGATTGAAGCTAGAATCAGTGCCTGATAGGGTGAAGTGAGTGGCAAGTTCTGGTCGCGGTTCTGCCAATTCTCCTGCAGATGTTTTTGCATGTTTAGGTAGGCGCGCTTAAAAATACTCAGATCGCTGCACCCATTGGCAAAATAGTAGGTATCGGGGAAAAACAATCCTTCAGCATCAGTCTCTTTCGCTCCGATACGCATCATTATTTCTGGTTCTGACAAATTTAATGTGTCGTGCAAAATCGTAGGATTCGCATTGAGTTCATCACGCAACTTACTGAATGACCAGCCTTCTATGACCCCTATTTCGTTCTGACTACCGCGCCCTTGTGTCATCATGTCAAGAAGTTCCAACGGCGTAGGCGCAGTTTCCAACTCATAATTTCCAGCTTTGATTTGAGTAGTTTTACCGAGAATACGAGCCAGTGTTACGAAGATCAAATCGCTATTCAACACGCCAATCTGCTGCAATTGCCGCGCTGTTGCTTTTAAGCTTGAACCTTGATTAACTGAAAATTCGAAGGGTAATGAGGGTAAAGCAAGAGGACGAAACGAGTAATATGCTAACGCACCCGCCAAGAGTCCCGCAAAAAATAATAGGAAAAGCAGAAAACGTTTAATCAGGAGCATTGCTTGTCCTACCCGTTAATAAAGTTTCCCTGAAAATAGTCTGGTTGATAGCCGTACGATGGCCTGAAAGTGCAGGTTAAATTTTACCCGAAATAGGTATAGTCGAGATCAGGTCATCCCGTTCCCAAGTTAATCTGGTTGAAAATAACCCCCTCCCTAGCCCTCTGATGAACTAACTAGCCATCTGACTAAGCTGCAAAAAGCGCAGCAAGTCATTGGTTACCCCGGTGGAAGAGGGGATAATCCATTAACATCGAGCTAAGTCTAGCCACCAAACGAGCTTTTCCTTCCATGTTTCAACCTTTAAACGGAAAAGCAAGAACCGACATCCCCTCTCTCACCGGGGGCTAGGGAGAGGGCACTCTCCAATGCATTTAGAAATAACAGATTGCAACCAGCTGAACTTCGTGGCTAATCAGGTTCCCTGCGCGAGTTCCAGTTTAAACTTTACGGAATACAATCGATCCGTTGGTTCCACCAAATCCAAAATTGTTGTTGACAGCAACATCAATTTTCATGTCTCTCGCAACATTGGCACAGTAGTCCAGATCACATTCTGGATCTTGCTCGAAAATGTTGATCGTAGGCGGCGAAATCTGATTATGGAGAGCCAGTGCGCAAAATACCGATTCTATTCCACCCGCTCCGCCGAGCAGATGACCCGTCATCGACTTGGTAGAGTTAACCACCAATTTCTTGGCATGATCACCGAATGCGAGCTTGATCGCATCGGTCTCGTTTTTGTCTCCAAGTGGAGTTGAGGTTCCGTGCGCATTGACGTACTGCACGTCCTGCGGATTCAATCCTGCATTACGAAGTGCATTCAGCATGCTTCGCTTGGGGCCATCGGTGTTGGGCGATGTAATGTGATAGGCATCACCGCTCATGCCGTAACCCGCCAATTCAGCGTAAATTCTGGCTCCACGCGCTTTGGCATGTTCGTATTCTTCCAGCACCAGAACTCCCGCGCCTTCACCAATGACAAAGCCATCACGCTCCTTGTCCCATGGACGACTGGAGGTTGCCGGATCGTCGTTACGTGTGCTGAGCGCCCGCGCAGACGAAAAGCCTCCCACTGCCAGAGCACACACGGTCGCTTCGGCTCCCCCTGCGATCATCACGTCCGCATCGCCATATTCAACGATGCGCGCAGACTCTCCAATGCAATGGGTACCCGTGGTACACGCTGAAACCATCGCCAGGTTCGGTCCTTTCAATCCGTACATCACGGACAGATTGCCGGAAATCATATTGATGATCGTGCCGGGAATGAAAAAAGGCGAGATCTTGCGAGGTCCAGCAGCCAGGAATTCGTTGTGTGTGTCCTCGATCATGGGCAAGCCGCCTATGCCGGAACCGATGTTAACCCCGATCCGTTCAGCGTTTTGCTCGGTCACTTCAAGCCCGGAATCCTTGAACGCTTCAATTCCTGCCACCAAACCGAAATGGATAAATTTATCCATGCGGCGTGCATCTTTGGCTGAAAGAAATTGAGTCACATCAAAATCTCTTACTTCTCCGGCAATTTGCGCAGCCATATTACTGGCATCGAAGTGAGTGATTTTGCCAATGCCCGACTTTCCTGCGACGATGTTCTGCCAGACCGTGGGGATTCCTATACCGAGAGGGGAAATAATCCCCAAACCGGTGATGACGACTCGACGTTTAGACAAGCTGACTCCGCTAACGGAAAGTAAAAGGGATATTACTTGGGATGGGCGTTGACGTAGTCAATAGCCTGTTGTACGGTAGTAATTTTTTCCGCATCTTCATCCGGAATTTCGCACTCGAATTCTTCTTCAAGCGCCATAACCAGTTCAACCGTATCCAGAGAATCTGCACCCAGATCGTTTACGAACGACGACTCATTTTTGACTTCAGATTCGTTAACGCCGAGTTGTTCAGCAACGATTTTCTTGACACGTTGTTCAATATTTGACATGTAACACTCCCTACCTTTAGTTATAAATTCAAGAAACAGGGGACATTCTACCAAACTTGGCGGAAATTCCCAATACGGTTAGTCCATATACATTCCACCATTGACGTGCAAAGTGGTGCCTGTGATATATGCCGCACCGGGGCCGGCCAAAAAGGCCACGGCTGCAGCAATGTCAGCGGGTTGCCCAAGGCGCTTAAGGGGGACATGCTCGACCAATTTCGCACGCTGCTCTGCACCAAGACTCAATGTCATATCGGTGTCGATGAAGCCAGGTGCAACACAATTGACGGTGATGTTGCGGCTGCCAATTTCCTGCGCGAGCGATTTGGTAAAACCAATCATGCCTGCTTTGGAAGCCGCGTAGTTAGCTTGCCCGGGGTTACCCATGCTGCCCACTACCGAGCCGATACTAATAATGCGCCCTGTCCTTGCTTTCATCATGCCACGCAATACAGCACGACTCAGACGAAACACTGATTTTAGATTGGTCGCAAGCACATCATCCCACTCATCGTCTGTCATACGCGCCAACAAATTGTCGCGAGTAATGCCCGCATTATTCACAAGAATACTGATTTCACCGAATTGTTTGCGCAACTCGCCCAACACTTGCTCGGTTTGCCCAACGTCATTGACGTTCAAAGCCATGCCCGCCCCTTTGATGCCGGCAACTTCCAGATACGCGCTGATAGCCTGGGCCCCATTTTCACTGGTGGCAGTGCCAATCACGGTTGCGCCTTGTTTGCCGATTTCAAGTGCTATGGCTTGCCCGATACCACGACTGGCACCGGTAACTAATGCAATTTGTCCTTGAAGTACCATAAACTTTCCTTATGCGAGCCCAAGCAAAGCCTGTTTAAGCGCCTCGCCATCATTCAATGCCAATGCTTGCTGATTGGTATCTATACGTTTATTTAAACCGGCCAGTACTTTCCCCGGACCGCATTCAACATTGTGGGTGATGCCCAGCTTCCCAAATTTCAGCACGGTTTCAACCCAGCGTACCGGAGAATAAAGTTGTCGCACCAAAGCATCTTTGATTTCTGCGGCATCACTATAAGTAGCTACATCAGCATTATTTAATACGGGAATAACCGGCGTCTGCACAGGAATGTTTGCCAGATAGGTACGCAATTGATCTGCAGCACCTTTCAGCAATCTGCAATGCGAAGGAACACTCATCGGCAGCATAATGGCGCGCTTCGCCCCTTTTGCTTTTGCCAGTTCCATACCGCGCTCAACTGCCGCGCGATTTCCGGCAATAACGGTCTGGATGGGCGAATTGTAATTCACCGCTTCAAGCACCTCGTCCTGAGCAGCTTCAAGGCACACGGCACGCACCGCATCCTCGTCCAGACCGAGTATTGCCGCAATACCACCCACGCCTTCTGGCACGGCCTGTTGCATACATTCTGCCCGATAGCGCACCAGTGGCAAAGCGTCGGCAAAGCTCAAAGCACCTGCCGCAACTAGAGCAGTATATTCTCCCAGGCTGTGTCCGGCCATCACTGTAGGAATAGCTCCCTTCTGGGATTGCCAAGCGCGATACACTGCAACACCGGCAGTGAGCATGAGCGGTTGCGTATTCACAGTAGCGCTCAAATCAGCATCGGTGCCTTCTTCGACCAGTTGCCAGATATCCTGTTTGAGCACATCCGAGGCCTCAGTGAAGGTGTCGCGCACCGCAGTAAAGTCGGCATAGCTATTCATCATGCCACGTGATTGCGACCCTTGACCGGGAAATACAAAAGCGAATTTAGTCATGTTAAACCTACCAGCGAATTAAAACTGCACCCCAAGTAAAACCTCCTCCTACAGCTTCCAGCAAAATATTCTGCCCTGACTGAATGCGTCCATCGCGAACAGCTGCGTCCAAGGCTAAAGGAATAGAAGCAGCCGAGGTATTACCGTGCTTGGCAACGGTCACGATCACTTTGTCCAAGCTCAGCCCCAGTTTTTTGGCAGTGGCTTCCATAATGCGAATATTGGCCTGGTGCGGGACCAGCCAGTTGATATCTGAGCCGCTCAGGTGATTTTCTTCCAGCACTTCTTCGACCACTTCGCTTAATACTTTGACGGCGAATTTAAATACAGCCTGTCCATCCATGCTTACAAGAGGATCGGCCTTCAACATGCCACGATGCCTTCCATCGGCATGCAATTTACCGGCAATAATGCCCGGCGTTTCGCTGGCTTGTAAAATGACGGCACCCGCACCATCTCCGAACAGCACACTTGTAGTGCGGTCTTCCCAGTTCAAAATGCGCGAAAATGTTTCAGCGCCTATAACCAACGCTGTTTTGGCTTGCCCACCACGTATGTATAAATCAGCCGTATTCAGGGCATAGACAAAGCCACCGCAGACTGCTTGCATATCAAATGCGGGGCCACGATTTTTGATGCCCAGCTTGTCTTGCAATATGCAGGCTGTGCTTGGAAATACCTGGTCAGGCGTAGTGGTCGCGACGATCAACAAATCAATATCGTCGGCACGGATGCCTGCAGCATCTATGGCTCGCAAACTGGCCTGCAGGGCGAGATCACTGCACAGTTCGTTATCCGCAGCAATGTGACGCTCATGAATACCACTGCGAGACACAATCCAGTCGTTCGAGGTATCAACCAATTTTTCCAGATCGAAATTGGTCAGAACTTTCTCGGGTAAATAGCTGCCAGTACCGATAATTTTCGAATACATCAGATTACTCCTTGCTCTGCATTTTGCCGCTCGCTGTGCCATTTTTCGACATGCACACTGATGTCATGCAACATGCCTCCGCGTGCCTCTTCTGCAGCCCGCTCAATAGCACACAGGAATGCAAAATCATCTGCTGATCCGTGGCTTTTGACTACAATCCCCTTTAATCCAAGCAGACTTGCGCCATTATAACGCCTGTGATCGACCCTGCGTTTGAATGCCTTGAGAACTGGCATCGCTATCAAACCGGCCAGTTTGGTTAATAGGTTACGGCCAAACTCCTCACGCAGAAATCCGCCCAGCATCTGCGCCAAACCTTCAGTGGTTTTTAGCGCAACGTTACCGACAAATCCATCGCATACCACCACATCGGTAGTCCCTTTGAAAATGTCATTGCCCTCGACATTTCCGTAGAAATTCAAATCGCTTTCGCGCAACAACTGAGCGGCCTGCTTGACCACTTCATTGCCTTTGATATCTTCGCTGCCAATGTTCAAAAGCCCGACACTGGGATTCGACTTGTGTTCAAGCGCAGTGACCAGCGTTGAACCCATAATAGCAAACTGCAGCAAGTGCTCTGCATTGCAATCGGTATTCGCTCCCAAGTCCAGCATACAGACCTGCCCTTTGTTTGTCGGCAGATAGGAAGCAATCGCCGGACGATCAATGCCGGGAAGCGTTTTAAGCACATAACGCGCAGTCGCCATCAAAGCGCCGGTGTTGCCTGCACTGACACAAGCTGAAGCCTCACCCTCTTTGACCAGATTAATTGCAACCCGCATCGAGGAGTCTTTTTTATTCCGCATTGCCGACTGCGGCGATTCATCCATACCCACAATTTCGCTGGCGGCATGAATGCGCAAATTCGGCCCGGCAGGCACCTTCACCGCACGCAATTCGTTCTCAATCGCGTCCGCCAGGCCCACCAGCACGATTGTATCGTTGGGATTTTTTCGCAGGTATTCCACTGCGGCAGGTATGGTAACGTGAGTTCCATGATCGCCGCCCATAGCGTCAATCGCAATTGTGACATCCACCAAGCAATCCTCGCAGTGCAATTATCAGAAAAAGGACGACATAAGAAAATGCGCCGGCTATCTTACAGGCCAGCGCATTCACTACAGTGAGCCTCTATAAATTGAAATTTCGTTGCCATACTGCGTTGCTCATAAAAAATTACTCCTAACATATCATACATATGCGTCGTCGCAATTTTTTACTCGCGCCTTGTCTAGCTTAGAAATTTGAATTAATAGAGGCTCCCTAAAGCAAGCAAATATTAATCAGCTTTGGTCTTGACTACTTTTTTGCCACGATAGTATCCGCTCGGGCTGATGTGGTGGCGCAAATGCGGCTCTCCTGTGGAAGGCTCAATCGCCAACGACGGATTAGTCAAAAAATCGTGTGCACGGTGCATGCCGCGTTTGGATGGGGACTTCTTATTCTGCTGAACTGCCATGATAACTCCTAAACAAAAACCAACAATCAAAAAAACTACTTGTTCTTCAAACCGGGCCAGTCTTTCAAACCTTGCAAAACGGCAAAGGGATGTTGATCGGACTGGCTTTTTCCTTCTATTACCGAGTTGCAAGCTCCTATCGGGTGTTTCGGAGCAAACGGCAAGCTCAGCAAAATTTCTTCTTCAATCATGTTCGTTACGTCCAGATGGCGGTCAGCTGCTATGCAATCAACCTCATCATTTTCCTCAACGGAAAACTCATCCAGCTCACCCGCATCAGCCAACTGCAAGCGAGTAAAGAGTTTGACAGGAAATTCAAAACCATTTAAACAACGCTGACAACGTAACTGGCACAGCCCCTCTACGGTAACCTCCAGCATCGGCTTGCCATCTTTATCCGGCAAACCCCTTACAAAATAACTGATTTCTCCTTCAAGAGTGGCCAGCATATCCTGTAATCTGGGCATTTCAGTCAGTGGTAAAATGCCGCGAAGTTCCCTGCCGTTATGGGCAAAATCTAAGCTGTCAATAAAATGCCGTGCAAACATGAGGCGCGCATGATATATATTTCGAGTACCTCTGTCAAAGAAACCAATAAGGAATGTTCTTGAATTCTCAAACGCTTGTCCTCGCCTCCACTTCAATTTACCGCCGAGAATTACTGGAGCGCCTGCAAATTCCCTTTCAAATTGCCTCACCGGATGTGGATGAAACCCCTTTGCCAGGCGAATCCGCCAAACAGACATCCTGGAGGCTCTCGCGAGAAAAAGCCCATGCAGTCGCATCACGGCACCCGGATGCACTGATAATCGGTTCGGATCAGGTCGCTTTGCTGGATCAACAGCAAATCGGCAAACCGCTTACTCACGATAACGCAGTCCGGCAGCTGAGTGCCATGCGTGGCAAGACGGTCTCATTTTATACTGCACTCAGTTTGCTCAACGCACGCTCGGGAAACATTCAAACCGAGGTTGCTGAAAACCGAGTCAGTTTTCGTCAATTGAGCGACGATGAGATAGAGAACTACCTGCGCAAAGAGCAACCCTATCACTGCGCAGGTAGCGCAAAATCGGAAGGTTTGGGAATCGCATTGTTTAGCAAGATGGAAGGAGACGATCCCAACGCTTTGGTCGGCTTACCCCTCATATTATTGGTTGGAATGCTAAAAAAGCAAGGTGTGCCTATTTTATAGTGCTATATCTATTTGTTTTATCAGGATGCATTGTAAATTTAGTTGCCAGGTTTAAAGGTTTCTGGTATTAAAGCGGGCTTTTAAATTTTCATTAGTCATTATTCCTGAGATTCACTGGAGAACTATATGTCGGTAAAACAAATCAAGCCTGTCCCTTCGTACAAAGTAAAAAAGGGGGAGGAATACATGAACTCCAATCAGCTGGATCATTTTCGTGCCATCCTGAACAACATCAAATCCGGTCTAAGCCAGGACATAGACCGCACCGTTCACACGATGCAGGATGAAGCTACCGTATTTGCCGATCCCAATGATCGGGCCAGCCAAGAGTCAGACGTGAGTCTTGAATTGCGCAACCGTGATCGCGAGCGCAAGTTGATAAAAAAAATCGACGAAATGATCGCCAAAATTGACAGCGGTGATTATGGTTTTTGCGATAATTGCGGGGTTGAAATCGGACTTAATCGTTTGGAAGCCAGACCCACTGCTACTCTGTGCATAGACTGCAAAACGCTCGACGAAATCCGCGAGAAACAAGTCGCAAGATAAATAACATGAGATATGACCGACCCACACGCTGGTTGCATGCCGGTATTGCTATCGGTGTCACGGCTCAACTTGGTCTGAGTCTCGTTATGAACGCACCTGATGACAAAGATGAAATTCTTGCATCCGGTTTGCCTCTTCTATTATTTCAGGCACATGAACTGATTGGCTTTGTCCTCCTCGCACTTCTTTTGCTGCATTGGTTATGGTCGTTAAGCGGGCATGTTCAAGGCGGATTTGGCCATCTCTTCCCCTGGTTGTCAAAAGAGCGAATCAACACCATTAGGTGGGAACTGACGGAAACCCTGAAACTTAAACTCTCCGACCCTGAAAAAAATAATGCGCTGGCCGGTGCAGTGCATGGTTTGGGCCTATTGGCTGCCACTAGCATGGCAGCGACGGGTGCAGTGATTTTTTTCAATTTGTCGAACGCTGGTCACATGACCCGGCTGGGCGAAGCCTTTCATAACATCCATGGTTTTATTGCTCCACTGATGTGGGCCTACTTGATCGGGCATTTTGCTATTTCAGTGATCCACAAAAGATTGGGGCACACTAATGTTAAAGATATGTTCTCATTATTAAAATAAAACTACCTGACCATACTGATTTTCTTAAATAAAATGAATTTTGATAAGGATCTGGATGTTCGAAATTTGACCTGCCCACTTCCTATCTTGCGAACCAAGAGGGCACTCTCCGACATGACTTCGGGTCAAATTCTCAGGATAGTCGCAACCGATAAAGGATCGGTTAAAGACATGCAGGCTTTCGCCAACCAAACCGGAAATGAATTGCTCTCTTCAGTTGAGGAAAACGGCGAGTTTGTTTTTCAATTAAAGAAAAAATAAGCTTTTTCAGTTGTTGACTGGATAAGTGTAGCGCACATCCACTTCGGCCTCACCCCCGACAATTACCGCTGCCACAAGATATGGGGCGACTCCAATGGAATAGATACATCATTTCGATACGGTAAGAGCCGGACTGTATAGTCCGTTTCCGGGCGAGAGACCGGAACAGCTGCACGGTAGGCGTAACCATTGATTGCACCGACGAGTTGGCGTACGCGTTGCATGGTGACTCGAACCGGTTTTTCACCGCTCATTCCATCGGCATAAACTTCAAGGCTGACCGATTCTGGATCAAGACTATCCAGATAAACTTGAACTTCAAATACGTGTTGCTGCCCATCGGTCTCAATTTTCAATTCACCTAATCTGAGCGCAGCCCAATTTTCATTTATGCCATTACTCCAATTGTGAATCGCCACTCCAATCTTGCCATTCTCAGCGGCACGTTCCAAGTAGGCCTTAGCCGCCGGTAGATAATGTTGCTCGGTGTATTCCCGAACCGAGCGATTGGTAGAAAAGTACGGCGTCAATTTTGCCATGCTCTCGCGCATCCGATTAACCCAAGCTCTTGGAATCCCTTCTTCATCTCGTGCATAAAATTCGGGAATCACTTGGTATTCAAGAATATCGTAGAGCGCGGCAGCTTCAATAGCATCATGAGCCGGATCATTATCATGCTCCTGCCCGTCTCCCAGTGCCCATCCCACTTCGGGAGTATAGGCCTCAGCCCACCAGCCATCCAGTTCCGAGAGATTGAGTCCCCCATTAACCAGCACTTTCATTCCACTTGTCCCGCAGGCCTCCCAGGGACGTCGAGGTGTATTGAGCCAGACATCCACCCCTTGAACCAGTTTTTCGGTCAAGTGCATGTCGTAATCGCTCAGGAAAATCACATGACGGCGCGCATCATGCCGGTGAATGAAATGCATCCATTGTCGAATAAGATCTTGCCCGGCCAAATCAGCTGGGTGGGCTTTGCCGGCCATGATGAGTTGAACTGGGCGTTGCGGGTGCGTCAGCAAACGCAGCAATCTATCAGGGTCATGGAGTAGCAAATTGGGGCGTTTGTAACTGGCAAAACGGCGAGCAAACCCTAAAGTCAGCGTATTACAATCAAACAAATGCTTTGCTCTTTCAACCGCTTCTGATGAAGAACCGGATACCGTCAATTGTCGTGATAATCTTTCACGCGTATATTCAACCAGCGACTTGCTCGCAGCAGTTCTGAATTGCCAAAGACGGGCATCGGAAACACAGCGAATATCTTGCCCCAGAGTCTCTGCCGTCCCCTCCCATCTTTTTTTCCCACAGGCTTCCGTCCAAAGGTCATCTGCCAAAGCCGAATCCCATGTAGGAACATGAATTCCATTCGTAACATAGCCGACTGGCACCTCTGCTGCAGGCCAATGAGGAAACAAAGGTTGAAACAGATTGCGACTGACCTGTCCGTGAAGACGGCTGACTCCATTGACCGCGCCACTTCCCCGGATTGCCAGATAAGCCATATTGAAACTTTCCGTTGAATCGTCAGGATTTTGGCGGCCAAGCGCCAGCAGTCCGTGAAGAGTGATGCCAAGTTTTAAAGCATATTTCCCCAGATACTGTTCAATCAGTGCGGGTTCAAAGCGGTCAAAACCGGCATCTACAGCGGTGTGAGTGGTAAACAAATTCCCCGCCCGCGTAACGGCCATAGCCACACCAAAGGATTGCCCGCACTCTTCCATAAAATTGCGGGCGCGTTCAAGCACAGCAAAAGCTGCATGACCCTCGTTGAGATGGCAGACCTCCGGCTGAAGGCCAAGTGCCCTAAGCAGACGCCATCCTCCAATACCGAGCACAAGTTCTTGCTTCAAGCGTAATTCAGGTCCGCCTCCGTAAAGCTCGCTGGTAATTCCACGGTGGGCAGGATTATTGGCTGCGTCATTACTGTCCAGCAAATAGAGTTTCACCCGGCCAATTTGCACTTGCCATGCTCTCAACCAAACCGAGTATCCAGGCAAAGCCACTTCCAGTCTTAACCACTCTCCATTCTCTTTGCGCAAAGGGGTAATGGGAAGTTGCCCCGGATCGTTGTAGGGGTACAACGCCTGCTGCGCGCCGCTCTGATCAATGATTTGACGAAAATAGCCCTGCTGGTAAAGTAGCCCCACTCCCACGACAGGAACTCCCAAGTCGCTGGCCGCTTTTAGCTGGTCTCCGGCGACATTTCCCAATCCACCGGAATAGATCGGCAGTGCTTCACTCAACATGAATTCCAGACTGAAATACGCTACACATTTTAATGAGGACTTTGGGTAGGCTTGTTGAAACCATGCTGGCGCCTCAGCTTCTTTGCGTCTGGAACGTACCAGATCATCAACTTTTTTTCGGAAAATAGGGTCGGATAAAACAGACTGTATTTTCTCGTGCGAAACAGTCTGCAACACCACCCAAGGATTCCTTGTGAGATTCCATAACTCAGGATCAAGCTGTTGCCAGACTTGATCTGTGGAATGATTCCACGACGAAAACATATCTAGCGCCAGCTCAGCCAATGAATCAAAGCCATCCACTTCGGCCTGCTTCTGGCTATATATGGAGTGATTCTTGAAAGTATTTTTGCTCATGAATTTTAGGACATCCGAAACAATTTAAAATTCAGAAATTATTTTCAGGTTGAGCAGGTATTGTACTCTTTCGAAACATACTCAAAAGTTACTTCGCAATCCCGTTTGGATAACATAGCCCACCCGTTATTTCGAGAGTGGTAGCGTTGATGGCCCCATTTTCGACACAGTGCCCGATGAGTGAGGCAATTTCATCCGGTTCAACCAGACGATCAATATGCACGTCATGAAGCAGCGCTTTCAGCATGTCCTGATTCATCCCCGTGAGTAACGAGGTTGCTGTGTACCCTGGAGCAATCCCAACGCAACGAATTTTACGAATTCCGCGTATCAGAAATTCACCGATAATAATCTTGGGGAGCAGAGCTGCTGCAACTTTGGTCGAGGAATAGTTGATCTGGCCAACTTGTCCCACTTTGTTCACAGAAGAAATCGGCACCAGCAATCCTTCCCAGCCACCGTTTACCATCGCTTCTGCCGCATCGCGTAAAGTCAGAAAGGTTCCGGTCAGATTGATATCGATCACCGGCTGCCATTTGTCCAACCCCATCTTGCGTGACACCTTGCCTGTTTCTTTGTCGAGACTCAGCATCATGCTATCGCGGATAATGCCAGCGGAAGCTACAGCGATATTAAGTTTACCAAAGGCCTCCAAAGTAGCCTTGATGAACCTTGCTGTATCAGCTTCGCTGGTAACGTTGGCCTGAATACCGATTGCCTCTCCTCCCATTTCTCTAATTTCTTTAACTACCCGGTCGATGTTATCCTGATCCATGTCGACAACAGAAATTTTTGCGCCACGTTTTGCAAAAAACTTAGCAACCGCCTCACCGATCCCGTTACCTCCGCCCGTAATCAGTGCTACGCTGTCTTTGATTTCCATAAAGTTTCCTTTGTTATATAGATGATATGAATGAAGCTGAATCAGGCCCGATGACCCTTACCCTCGGGATCGTGTATTTCTTTGGTGGCAAGTGAGAGTGCCAGGCTGGTGACTGATGGATTCAGGCTATCAACCATTGAGCTCGGAATCAGAATCGTCGCTCCACGTTCCTTGGTCGCTTCGTAAATGATGTTCATTGCTCGAAGCTGAAGCGCAGCGGGATGTCCTGCATAAATATCGGCAGCTTCGACAAATTTATCTGCAATTGCTGCTTCGGCTGATCCCAGAATGACTCTAGCCTGTTTCTCACGCTCAGCCTGGGCTTGCCGTGACATGGCATCCTGCAATGCTTCAGGAATGGCAACATCACGTATTTCCACCGAACTGACCGAAATTCCCCACGGGGCAGTTTTTCGGCCGATTTCATCTTTTAAGTGCTCGTCAGCTTCTTTGCGATCAGATAAAAGCGCTGCCAGCATTGAGGAGCCAATCATTTCGCGCAACGTGGTTTGGGCAACTCGGTCGATGGCTTCAATGTAATTGGTAATAGCCAGCGCAGCTTTTTCGGCATCATGGACATGCCAGAAAATGATTGCATCCACATTGACCGGAACGGTATCCTTGGTTAACGCTTGTTCGGCGTTAAAAGCAGTGGTCTGAATACGCTCATCAATGACGGCGACTACAGTATCAATAACAGGGATGATGATGAACAACCCGGCTCCCTTGACACTTTGTAGTTTCCCCATTCTCAGAATGACAAATTTTTGCCATGCATTGGCCATCTTCAAAGAGAAGGCAATTATCAACGCGAGGCCGAAGAAAATAAACGCAAGATAACTCGTTTGGCCGATTGCTATTCCAGCCAGAATACAAACGACAACCAGAAATGAAGTGATTGGATTCATGGTATCTGCTCCCTGCAAGATTAACAGGTTGCAAATTACCCACTATCAGAAGAAGTTACTGTGCGCTAACGAACTATTTTTCTGGTTGCGCTGATTTCCGCAAGTGTCCAGTACCGAGATTGGAATCAGCATTTTGAGGGATATTGAGAATGCACTTTTGATTTAATACATGCTGTGCTGGCCAGGATGGGATTTTCTATATTCCACTTTCCACATAAGAGGCCTAATCTTAATGAAGAAGACGCTATATACTAACAGCGATCAAGTTATTGCAGTTACCAATGTTAATATGACTAGAATTAAATAAAACAAGAAATAGGCCGATATTTCACCTACTAATCAAACTCTAGTCTCCCGGGGTAGTTGATTATTCTTCAGAATCAAGAAATCAGCTAATCGAAGTTAGTCATCATTAAAATAAGCGTTCTGTACCGAACGAAAGGTAATTTCAAATGTTAAGCAATATGACAATCAAGGCAAGGTTAGTGTTGTTGGTCAGTGTAATGATTGTTCTCTGGCTGATTGTTGGCGGGACGATCTATTCCGGCTTTGAAAACCTTCAGAAGGTGACGCAAGACATTGCCGAGCGACGCATACACCAAATTCGCATTGTGAATAGGCTGATGTATACCATGGCCGATAATCGGGCGCAGCTTATGAGAGCAATTCAACATGATCCGGCCAATCCCGCGTCCAAGCTCCATGACCATCCGATTACAAAACATCTGGATGCAATCACTGATAATAGAACAAAAATTGACGGGTACCTTTCCGAATTATCGCAAGATACTAAAACAGACGAGGGTAAAAAGTTACTTAATGAAGTCATCAATGCACGTGTGACTTTTGAAAATGAGGGACTTCTTCCAGGCGTGCAGGCAATCAACAACGGCAAATTCGATGACGCGCAAATATTGCTCGCAAAGCAAATTAATCCGCAAATGGATATTTTTATCGAAAAGGGCCGCGCAGTTGCTGAGCGTGTAGATAAAAAGGCAAAGGAATCTTATGAGGCCGGTATGGCAGGCGCACATCAGGATGAGCTCATTCTAATCTTCGGTATGATATTTGCCACCTTGGTTGCTACCGTTTTAGGATATTCGATTATTTCGGGTATTTCCCGCTCAACAGCTGATATGCGCGATGCAATGGCTCGCACCGAGAAAGATGGTGATTTGTCACGCCTCGTTCCGGTGCATGGCCGTGATGAAATTGCACAGGCAGCAGTTTCATATAATTCCTTGCTGAACAGCTTTAAGCAAGTAATCAGTCAAGTTCTTCAAAGCGCCGAAAGTGTTATCCAAACGGCCACACAGCTTTCGACTTCATCACAACAAATCACACAAGGCTCGCAAGCTCAAAGTGAAGCAGCGGCATCAACTGCAGCCTCGGTGGAGGAAATGGCGGTTAGTATTACTTCCGTATCCGAAAACACTAATGAAGTAAAATTATTGTCCGAACAAAGTTTGCAGAAAACCCGGGCGGGTAACATGAGTACATCAGAAATGATCCAGGATGTTGGTCAGGTGGAAAATACCGTCACGCAGATAGCCAGTTCGGTGAGTGAATTTATCACCAGCGCACGTACAATTGCCGGTATGACACAGCAGGTTAAAGACATCGCTGAACAAACTAACTTGCTGGCACTCAATGCAGCAATAGAAGCCGCACGGGCGGGGGAGCAAGGCAGAGGATTTGCAGTGGTCGCTGATGAAGTTCGCAAGCTTGCAGAAAAATCGGCCCAGTCGGCAAACGAAATAGATTTAATCACAAAATCGCTTGAACAAAAATCAACTCTGGTTGAGAAATCCGTACAGGAAGGACTCGTCAAACTCCAGGCGACTCAACGGCATGTTGGAGAGGTCTCCGCAATTTTGGAAGAAGCAGGCAATGCTGTAGAAAAATCGAGTATCGGCGTTAATGACATTGCATCTTCAGTATCCGAACAAACTCAAGCCAGCAATGACATTGCACGACACATCGAAAATATTGCGCAAATGGCAGAAGAAAACCATGCTGCAATATCGGAGTCTGAAAAAGGAATCGAACGTCTTGGGGAGCTCGCTCATCAACTTCAGTATGCGGTGAGAAAGTTCAAAGTCTGAGAATCCCACTATATATGCTGGAAAGTCAGAATTCTATCGGGTGAAGCTTTCCTGAAAAGGGCTTACAACATAAGTCAAGCCGCACACTTGTCCAGTGCAAATCCACTGGCTGGAGGCTTTATTCGTATTTATCGCAATAGATCTTTATTCTGATCGTCAATGACCTCTATGAAGTGAGCAGCGTAGCGCGAGAGCTTAGCCTGCCCAACTCCACTGATTTGGCTGAATTCTGCCGTGGTACGGGGACATTTCTTTAGAATTTCCAGTAAAGTGCTGTCATGAAAAATCACATAGGGCGGCACGCCTTGTTCCCGAGCAAGATCAAGTCGTTTGGCTTTCAGTGCTTGCCATAGCGGATCTTCGTTGGCTCCGGCAAACGCTTCGCGCAGACGCGAGCCGCGTTCCGCCTTGCTAGGCTTTCTTCTGGAAATCTCGGCATCCCGTCTGAGCCATACCGACTGTTCACCACGCAATACCGGGCGGGCTGCCTCGGTCAGTTTCAATCCGCCAAAGGCCTCCATATCCACATTAATTAAACCCGCAGCAGCGAGTTGCCGGTATACGCTATTCCATTGGGGCTGGACCAATTTTTGGCCGATCCCAAAAGTGCTGAGATGCTGGTGATTGAATTGGCCGACCTTGGGCGTTTCCTTGCCCAGCAGCACGTCAATCAAATGCGCCACGCCAAAGCGCTGGCCGGTGCGGTAAACACATGAAAGAGCCATTTGCGCGGCTTCGGTGGCGTCCCAGGTTTCTACCGGTTCGAGACAGTTGTCACATTGACCGCAATCTCCGGGATGTTCTTCACCAAAATAGCGTAATAGTGTCTGGTGACGGCATGATGTCGATTCACAAAAACCAAGAAGCGCATCCAGTTTTTGTAATTCAACCCGTTTGCGTTCCTCGGGGGCATCGCCGGACAGCAGCATCTGGCGCATGGAAACAACATCCCCTAGTCCATAGGCCATCCACGCATTAGCGGGCAGGCCGTCTCGCCCTGCCCTACCCGTTTCCTGATAGTATCCTTCCATGCTTTTCGGCAGGTCGAGATGGGCGACAAAGCGCACGTTGGGTTTGTCTATGCCCATGCCAAACGCAACGGTGGCAACCATGACGACGCCTTCCTCACGCAGAAACCTTTTTTGGTGAGTGCTGCGCGTGGCTGCATCCAGTCCTGCATGATAGGGCAAGGCATCCCAACCTTGTTCCTTGAGCCACGCAGCCGTTTCATCAACTTTATTGCGCGATAAACAATAGACAATACCTGCGTCATTGGGATGTTCGTTTTCGAGAAACGCTTGCAACTGTTGTCGGGCATTATTTTTAACCGTCACGCGGTAACGAATATTGGGACGGTCAAAGCTGGAAACGAACTGACTAGCCTGCTCCAGAGTCAGACGCTCCACGATTTCACGGCGTGTGGGAGCATCCGCCGTTGCGGTCAGCGCAATACGCGGCACACCCGGAAAGCGCTCATGCAAAACAGTCAATGCACGATATTCCGGACGGAAATCGTGTCCCCATTGTGAGACGCAATGCGCTTCATCAATAGCAAAAAGAGCCAACTTGTTGTCTTCGTTCAAACGTTCCAGCAGTTCCAGAAAGCTTTCAGTCATCAGTCGCTCGGGAGCAACATAGAGCAATTTTAAATCTCCGCGCAGCAGGTTTTTCCAAACCTCACGCGCCGCTTCGGCATCCAGACTGGAGTTTAAAAATGCTGCCGGTACACCCAGTTGTTTGAGCGCATCGACCTGATCCTGCATCAAAGCGATCAACGGAGAGACAATGATGCCCACACCGGGACGCAACAAGGCAGGAATCTGGTAACACAGAGATTTTCCGCCTCCGGTTGGCATTAAGACTAGGGCATCTCCGCCCACCGTAACATGTTCAACAATAGCCTGTTGCGCTCCGCGAAAATCGGCGTAACCGAAAACATCGCGTAGGACTTGACGGGCAGATAATGACCTGTCGGACAAATTAATTAAATCCAAGGCATCCTGACCTATGCTCTATTGCTGTCGGGCGGTAGCAGCGAATTGTGGTTGTGTAATCGATTCCGCACAAAATTGATGTGTTCACGCAAATCATAGAAAAGGTTACCGAAAGCTGCTGGAACAACTATTTTATTCACCGCGTGGTCAATGTGATCCAAGTGTCGTAAAAGCTCTTCTCGCCTTTGTGATTCTACCAAAGGATTGAATGCCTCGCGCTCAAGTTCAAGCAAAGTCCGATACCAGCGATTAATGCGCGACTCAATGCGCCAGCGATAAATTGCCGGAACTACCTTCAATGCGGGAATCAGCAATAATGCAATGGGTACGATTACCGCCAGTATGCGCGCAATCAGGCTTGCGATCCAAAACGGAAAAGTCCGGTAAAGAAAACTCTTCCCCGAAGCATAGTACCGGGTTGCATCAGGACTGATCGGATATTCATGTTCTTGCGGAGAGGGGAATTCTCCTCGTGTTTTAAAAAGACCGGGAGTCGAATGAACTTCCCTGGCAGCCTCGAGAAGCAAATCGGAAAGCGCCGGGTGAAGACTCTTCCTCGCCACCAGTTCAACGGTGGGGCCAATCAAATAGGTATCCTCAGCCGGAATGTTTTTCCCAAAATCGAGTGCACCCTTGGGCATTTCGAGTTTGTTTAAATAGTTGATCCGCCGTGCGTAGGCATCGGCTTGAGTGACATTAAACAAATGAATATTGGGAGTATGCAAAAATTGTTTCATCAAATCAGACGCAGTCGAGTCACTCATCAGAAAAATGGCATCGATACGTCCTTCAAGCAAGGCTTGAACCTCGTCACCTGAAACGGTATTCATAAACACAGTTCCATCATTGGGTTCAATACCGTTGGCCTTGAGTAACGTCAGCGCCAGAGTGTGTGTACCGCTTCCTTCTTGACCAATATCCAGATGAAGCCCCTTGAATTCAGATAGAAAATTTTTAGTCGCGCCACGATAAAAGATCATCAGCGGTTGATAGTTAATGCTCCCTAGTGAAAATAAATTGTCGATGTTGGTATCTTTGACTTCACCCCCGAGAACAAATCCCACATCGATTTTACTCTTGGGGTCGGACAATCTTTTCAGGTTGTCCATGGAGCCTTCAGTAGCTACAATATTCAACGTGACACCTTGCCGAGCCAGAATTTTCTTGTATTTCTCGGCATAAGTCTGAAACGAACTCCCGCTTGGCCCGCTGGCAAGAGTGATGGTGTTAGGTGTTGCAGAATTCATGAATAACAGTATGGCGGCACTAATTAACGCCCCAACAATCAGAATGGCACCGATCGACACCACTTGCTCACGTCCGAACATGCCAATGAGTTTGGAAAACCATCGGGACAAATACATTTTGGGAGTCAACATTTCATCCTCATTTAAAATTTCCTTGTGTGAATTCTAAACAATCACTTATTTTTCAGAGAAATTCCAGATGCCATCCCAATCTTTGGCGGGTGGCTTTGTTTTGAACTGTTCGATTCGAGACAAAAATGTTGCTGCCGGTTTATCCTGATTATTCAATTCAATACAGCGTCCGAATTCCTGTTTGGCTTCTTCCCATCTGAGTGCACGGTATGCAGAGAGTCCGGCCTCGAAGTGTAATTTCAATTGCATTTCGGAAGCCTCCAGTTTCCCTTTTTCTCCCATCACCTCGAAGACACGAATGGGCTGAGTTTTACCGGACACTCTTATAAAATCAATTTCCCGGCATTCTATAGTCTCCTTGACCCTTTCCCAGGTCTCGCCACAAATCAGGATATGAGTACCATAATTTTTGTTGGCCGATTCGAGTCGGGATGCAAGGTTGACATTGTCCCCTATGACAGTATAACTCTTGGCAACGGTCGATCCTATGCTCCCCACAATGACATTTCCGGTAGAAATACCAATACGCATATTTAATTTGGGAAGATCAAGCCGCAGCCCAAGCAAATCCGGCAAAAGTTGATCAAATTGTTTAAGTAGCTTAAGCTGTTCGAGTGCCGCAAGACAAGCAAGTGTGGGATGCTCGTCGGCCTGCGTAAAGGGAGGCCCCCAGAATGCCATGATTGCATCGCCAATGTATTTATCGATGATACCGTTGCTTTGTCTGATTGAATCGGACATCATCGTGAAATACTGGTTGAGCAGCTTAACCACACCCTCTGCGCTAAATTTTTCAGAGATTGCGGTAAACCCTTCGATGTCCGAGAAAAATACGGTCATGATGCGCTTCTCGCCTTTTTGCGAGAACTGCTGATCTTCGATCAATCCCTTGACGATACGGGGATCAACATACTGCCCGAAGGTTTCTGTGATGGCTTCTTTTTGTTTCAGTCCACCCACCATTTGATTGAAAGAATTCGTCAAGGCGGCAATTTCATCGCTGGACGTGACCTTGAGTTGGATGTTCAGATTACCTTGTTCAATTGCCCGGGTTCCTATTAAAAGTTCCCTCACAGGTTTCACCAGATTGCGTGTCAGTCTGGCAGCAAAAAATAATCCCAGGATACTTGCCACGGCGGTCATGCCCAGGCTCAGGAATAAGGCCTGTCGCTCAAGGTCTGCGGCCTTGTCGGCAATACCCAGAGAATAAGGATGCAGGCGGGCAACGGTCACTTCGTTTATTTTCTTGCCCAAAAACACCCAATCCCGATCGACCTGTTGACGTACCACCTCAACCGAACGTTCATTACCGCTGGCCATTTCCCTGAAGTAAATTAACAGCGTTTCGTGGAGAATCTTGCGTGCATCTGGCATGTCCACGATTTCCTGTTTAAGCTGGGCAAATTTCAAGCTTTGATCCGGATCACTCCTGACCAGAGGATCGGCAAGCCCCTGCTCAACCAGGCGCGTCGCTTTTTCAAGTTCCTCGCTACCGCAGAGTTCCATCAGCTCAAATACGATACGCTGCCTTTGTGCGATTTCAGAGTATTTTTCACGCACCTTGAGCAACATCTCACTACGCGAGTTCTTTTCGCACCCGCCCATATCCTTGAGCAGCTGTTGCGCCTGCGCCGAAGAATCTTCAAAAAGTGATTTTGGTTTTTCTCTGGAAAGTCGATCAAATTGAATAATTTCATAAAGGCCGTAGGCACGCACTTCACCCATGCTCTGGTCGAGGGGCAAGTAATATTGGCTTACCAGCTTGATTTGGCCATTAACCCGGCTCAAATGGTAGGTCGAAATAATGGTTGCCACCGCCATCAAAAATACCAGACAGATGGCAATGGCATAAATTTTCGACCCGATGCTCTTGTTCATATTACTTCGGACCTTTTACTCATTAGGGTTGGAGGTCGTCAATTGTTTTTTTGCGTAGGCTTCAACAAAAACTTTCCAATGCTGTTCAGTTATTTGGGTCATCTCAGTCGCGGCCTCAAGCATCGGGTGTATCCAGTCTCCCTGTTGCGCAAAGGCAATCAGTTCATCCGCGCTCGCGGCCCCGGATCGCCCCGAAGCGCGTAGCTGGTCCCAGGCCAGAATACGCCCCATGGTTGCTACCACCTCTTTAAGACGATCCAGTTTTTTACCCCACTCACCGATCGACACACGATCTTCAGAAGGTTGCAATCCCTTAAGGATACAGGAAAGCCCATTCAATTTTACCGGCTCAAGGAAGGCATGATCTACCGCCTGCATACGTTTCTGAACTGAGACAACCCGACTTGCCTCGTCCGTCCAAGCCGGCTGTTTGATTCCAAGACCGTTCAGGCGCGGTAGCATCGCCGAAGGCTTTGCCTCTTTAATGTCGAGAAGATAATTACCGTCCGGAGAGCCCTTCCCTTCTACCAACACCACAAATCTTTCAACGCCCAAACTGCCGGTACCCGCAATTCGTCGTCCGATGTCGAGTACCTCAAAAAATTTCGGGTTGGGCTGGGTGGCCGCGTATTGATCCATAAAAAGTGTCACACTTTTCTTCTGGGCATGTGAAGCGGGCAGTGCTTTCACCCCATCCAGGATCAAACTGCGTTGATGACCTTTACGGATCGTGCGTTTATCGAGAAAGATGGATCGTTGGCGCCCTTCCAGTGCCGTTAGCAATTCATTCACAAGCCCCACAGATGTTTCGCGTTCAACCCACAAAGGCTTGCCATAAATAAGCGCATTACGATAAGACTCCAAACAGGTCAGGCTAACCGCCAGAGTTTCGGCATGAGTAGCTTTAAGGGCTTCTGCCCCGCACTGAATACTGGTCAGCAAGCGCACAATATCCCAGGTGACAGGCGCCAAAGCCGCCTCATCATAGTCATTAATATCAAAGTAGACGAGCCGGTTATCCCCTTTGTAGCTGCCAACATTTTCGAAATGCAAATCTCCGCAACACCAGGCAAGAGGAACATCGCGAAACAAAGGCGAGTCAGGAAGAGACTCGTAAAAAAGATGACACGCTCCGCGCAGAAAGATGAACGAGTTCTGCGCCATTTTGTCGTATTTCATCTTGAGCCGTTCGGGATCTCGCCCGGCGTTGTTGCTGATTACTTTGTCTACAATATCGGATGCATGTTGTGTGGACAGCTTGGTCATGATGAGCGCCTGGAATGACGTGAATAGAGCCCATAATATACCGCATCCTCATCCGCTAAGTTAAATGGGAACGTATTTTTATCTTATCCTTAAACTCACCTGGCAATAATTCTTGCTACTCATCACGTGCGAATGTGTAAAATCGCGCCCTGAATGGAGGAAATATTTGGAAAATCTATACAATATTCTGGGTGTATCGCCCACTGCGACTGGCGAAGATATCAAAAAGGCATACCGGACTCTGGCAATGCGCCATCATCCGGACAGGAATCCTCATCCGGGAGCAGAGAAAAAGTTTAATGCTATAAAAACGGCCTATGAGACACTTTCTGACCCCAAGAAAAGGACGGAATATAACCAGAGCCTCAATAACCGCATTGTCATTGACCCGTTTGAGGAATCTTACTCACTGTGGAATTCTCTGTTTAATCGCTGCGGAATTTTTCTGCAGCACAATGACCACTAATTAATAAAACCGACACTTATGAGAAGAATCCATCCTGAATTCGCTTACCAGTCACGCGAACTGGGCGTCCAGATCGAAGATACCCTGGGCGAACCTCCCGACAGAAAAAATTATGCAAAAGTAGTTAAATCGCTAATTGGGGAATTTACCAAAGGCACAGAAATAGATGATGTGAACCTTTTGAGTTTCGCCTTGGTCGAATACCTGATTTTTGTTGATCCGGCCGGCCTTCTGGCTCAGAGCAAACAATACGATCTCGGCGATGCCGGGAAAGCTCTAAAAATGGTAGCGTGCAATGATGAGGACGCGACGAAAGCCTTAAGCCATGTTTTCAACCAAAATCCCGAGTTGGCGCGCAAAGCGATCATTACGGCCTTTTTGTTCAAAAATAACCATCGCTGGCTGGATGAAGATAACTCTCTCGATTCTCTTAAAAAAGAGGAAGACGAAGGTGATGAGGACGAGGACGAACTTACCTCAGGGCAGGATTTTGAACATTTATTTGACTCGCGCGGAGACGATAATGTCTGATAAGAGCAATTTTCCCATCATCAGCCGGCAGATCACTGAACTGGTTTTGACAGGATCAACCGAGCATGCAGAAGAAGCCTTTAATGAGGCTGCGGAAGCTTTCGGTGATTTAGCAGTGGTTGAGGTACTTGATTCATTGGAGCCGCATGTAGCTTCTCTGCACATGACTTCATTTGATGGCGGGAAATTGTCATTGGCGACCCTTTTGATTTCGCCAAAAGCTTGGGCAGAAAGTCTGGCATTCTTTGCGGCGACCTGGAGTGAAGACAGAATCGAAGATGAACCTGAAGAACTCTCCGAGTCGCTGTTCGCGCATATTCACGGTGTGATATTTGCCACGGATGATCCGACTCGTCGGTCAACCCTGATCCATGATGCCTTATCCACCGACTGGGGAACCACTGCTTTTGCTGTGTTATTTTCCACGGCTATCGAGGAAATCATTGAAATCGCCAATGACATTCGGACCCGTGGCGCGCACAGTAGCGGACAAACCACCTCCGATCATGACGTAATTCCCCTTGCACTGGAAATTGCACGAAATGATGAAGATGCCTGGGAACGAGTGATGTTTGAAATATTCCCCGACTGGCAGCCCGGTGAAAATCAGTTGCGCTCAAAATCAGATGAAGAGGATGAGGAGCATGAATTCGCAACCAACCGAAGCACCAAGGAATTATTAATACGCTTGCGTAAACAAGTCCCCAGCAAATCATTAAGCACACCCCAAAAACGGAGCCGCCCAAGCCTTGGTGAGGATATTTTTGCGTGACGCCTTATTATAAATAACACAAACCAAAAAATATCCATGCAACTTGCGAACCTCACCACGCGCCCGCCCCATCTGGTAGAAGTGCTCGAAGCGCTTTCCAAGCAGAAGGATCAACAGGAAGCTGCGCAAACTCTAATCACTGAGTTAAGTGATATCACGGTGCTTGTCGCTAAAAGATTCACCAATGACAGAACGGCGGATGGAATTCTGGAAGCATTTTATCTCACGGTCGGATGTGTTTCACTGGCGATCAGCCAAGCTAATGTTCCGGAAACCAGCCAATCCCGGTTGGCCTTCCTGTTGCACCACGGTGCCGAGCATGTCTTTCAGATGGGATTCAGGATGATCAAAGAGTTGTCCGGCATGCCCTACGATGCTTTCGTTTCAGACTTCGATAGTGATCCATTCATCCAGCAACGCAATATCAAACTGCTTTTCTCCGAGATATGTCGTGCGGATCCGATTACAAGCTGGTCCGGTGACGATACCTATAATAAAGAAAAGGTGGATCGGGGGCGCAACCGAAGTATCGTCGAGTGTGCCAAATGGTTGCGTAAAAACCATTTCTCGGGTCCCGTAAAAAGCGCAGACCTTGATGCAAATGCAGTGATCGCCCTCACCATTATTTTTGCGTTATCAAATGACGGGCGAATTGTCGCCCGTGCCGGTCAAAAAGAAATTGAGAACCTGGTGCTTCGCGCCCGTGAAAACCGGCCTGATATAGAATTGTGCTGGGACAAGCTGCTCAAAATAATTCCAGCCGAGTACCACACCATCCTGCGTGAGCGGGTGGATGAATACAAAAATACTATAATAAAAAAAATCCTGTCAAAAACTCGTCTTAAAACAGTTATTTCAGAGATGCAAGATTATTATGCGGGAAGTGAACTGGATATTGACTATCCGTAATTCGTTTAAGTTTCTCAGCCTTTTGATTTTTTGTAACTAATCAACAGGAATGAAATTTAAACACTTATGGAACCTGGATGAGTTACTCAACTCACCCTTTTTCGAGCCTTTGCATTTGATCCTCAGCCGGGTTAACACAGATCAATTTCCTAGCCTTGCCGACTGTAATTCTTTGCTTGACACCCTGAATTCATCCATACGGGTCCACAGCGAATCACCTCTAAAATTTGTCGAACAAAAGACGGGCAAACTGACTTTTGAAATGCAGTACGAACCGCTTTGCTATCTTAAAGGTGAAGTACAGACACGCAAAGATAATTGGCACGATCTGTTAAATGCATTGGTTTGGATGACTTTTCCAAAAACCAAAGCGGCCATCAATGCCAGGCATTATGCGGCTCTGATTGATGCGGAATGTTCACAAAAAACAAGCCAGCGCGGAACAGTACGGGATATGAACACTTTGTTTGATGAATCCGGAGTAGTCGTGGTTTGCGCTGATCCGGCTTTATCTTTGTTGTTATTGAATTTCAAATGGAAAGAATTATTCTGGGAGAAGCGCAAACAGGTTCAGTCATCAATGGGCTTTTATCTGTTCGGTCACGGTTTATACGAAAAAGCGCTCAATCCCTATATCGGGTTGACCGGACAAGGACTCGTACTCAGCGTTAACTCCGCATTTTTTGATTTGTCGCCGGAGTTACAAATGAAGCATGCGGATGATAGCGTGGCTGATTATATTAATAACTCTTCTAAATGTGTAAGTACGCGTGAGCTTACTCCGGTGCCTCTTCTTGGCATCCCTGATTGGACACCTGAAAACAACTCTCCCAACTTCTATGACAATACCGATTATTTTCGGCCTGCCAGAAGAAGCACTATTTACTGCCCATCATTTTAAACAGCACTACAAACCTCCCGTTATTTCCCCCATCAATTGCACCTCAAATTTGGATAATAGCCCTATCCGATTCTCTAATCTTGTAAGGCGATTTCCGACAAATGAATTAGCCATCTTCTCATTTCATCCTTACGCATTTGCCTACAAAATGTGATTGCTGAAATTAGAGCTTAAGAACAACAGGTCAATAGAGAAAAATATGATGTGTTATAGAAATTGAGGTTGGGCATTCTGTCTACCTGCTCACCTAAAATAAATTTGTAGTGGCAATTTTTTGAAATGATGCTTCATTAAATGCTTGGACTTAAAACTTGAATCCGTTCAGAAAAAATCCGACTTTACATGACCTTGGCAAAGGTGCTGCCAAAACTCGCCTGTCAATGTCAAATAATTTTGTCCGAACAACGTGTTACGCTTTGACAGTCACCCTGTTATCAGGTTGCATGACAAAACGAAGCAACTACGATGTTCCCGAAATTCCGTTGCCCGTCCAATATAAAAATTCTCCTGCCAAAAGCAGCGCAGATTCGCAACGTAAACCGATCGATTCTGCCCCTAAAACCGAGACTGCTCACTCTTTACAGGACATGGGACTGGTTGAATGGTGGAGATCCTTTGGAAATACAGAATTGGTACAGTTGATTGATCGCGGTTTGGCCAACAACCCGGACGTGCGCATCGCTACAGAGCAAATGGCTCAGGCCAAGACTCGTGTTGATCAGGCTCGCGCAGGTATGTTACCCACCATCACAGCCCCGATCAGCATATCGAGTGGAACAATCTCACCCGGTATTTCGAGCGTATCGCAAAGGTCATACCAGGCAAGCTTGCAAGGAAGTTTTCGTCCAGACCTTTGGGGAGAACGCAGCTCTCTGGCCGAGTCTGCCAAATTCCAACTCTGGCAGGCTTCCTTTAATCGCGATAACGTGCAAAGAAACATGGTGGCCAGTCTTGCTTCCAGTTATGTGGACTATCTTTCTTTGAATGACCGCTTACGTGTGGCGCGTGAAACCGACGCGGTCATGAGCCGCATGTTGACCAGTGTTGAAAATCGTGTTGCTGCGGGTGATGCAACCCTGATTGAACTTGACCAGCAAAAAGCAACCATCTTCTCGATCCGTGCAACCATACCTACACTTGAACAACAACGCGAAGAAGCGTTAACAACACTTGCATTTTTGGTGGGATCCGTTCCCGGCTCACTCAAACTTTCAAGTGACGGCCTTGATGCACTTTTTCTCCCTACCGTTATTCCTGCCCTACCTTCATCTCTGCTTCTTCGCCGCCCGGATATACGGATGGCTGAAGCCAAATTGCTTTCATCGGATGCCGATATCGATGTAGCTCGTGCCCGCCTGCTTCCGCCGCTTGATCTTTCGGGGGCTGTCGGCCACAACAGCCTTTCCATGTCACAATTCTTTTCACCTTCGACACTTTTCTGGAATTCGATCAGTAACCTGACCGTCACCATCTTTGATGCAGGAAAGCTGAAGAGTGATAAGGAAAACGCCCAGGCAATCCATGAAGAAATGGTCGAAAACTATGCACGAACCATTTATCAGGCAACCCGTGAAGTTGAAAGCGCGCTTGCCTCTATCAGACTAACTGGCAGTCGTCTCTCTTCACAAAAAGAAGCAACTGCATCAGCCCGTCTGGCGTGGGATACCAGTGCCAAGGTATTTGCGCTGGGAGGGCTTGATTATCAAACCCTACTTGATTCCGAGCATAACTATCACAGCTATCTGACTCAATATCTGCAGATTAAGACCGACAGTTTTCATGGATATATTTCATTGTTCCAGGCATTGGGAGGCGGAGTTAACTTTGTCAAACCAATTCCAGGCAAGGGCGATCGCCCCACTTCGATCTTAACTACCGCTTCAAATTCAATCATCCAGAAAGCAGCCACCCCATTTTCGGACGCCCCCCAAAAGGACGTACCCAGTGAAGGTGTCGATTGGGTTGGAAATATTACCTCGAAGTTCGGGGGAACCATGCAAGTCGAGAACTTCTGGCAAGTTGAATTACCCGGCTTGTACCATCAATCAACGATAGGTGCGACTTGGCGGGATTTGAAAACACGCTATCCGAAACTGATGGAAAACCGGACCGTTCGGCCACGCCTCGACGGGACTATAGAAAACAGCCCGGATGGTCAATTGGCCCTGTATCGTCTATACGTAAGCAAGTTCGAAAGTCCGGAAGCTGCACATGAAATGTGTTTTGCACTCAAGGCAAACTTTCAGCGTTGTCGCGTTGTTTCTTCACGATCTGACGATGAAGTACCCGAACCTGCTGTGTCGAAGCAAAACACAGAGCCCGTTCCTGCATCGGCAGCACCAAAAATTGCCGAGCAAAAGACAATAGAGCCGGTTCTGGTTTCTCAAGTGACTAAGCCCGTTCTGCAAAACATCAACGACTTATCCAACCCGGTTGGGTTTAAAACCATTTCCGCGAGTGCTGACGTCGTATCCGAACATGTCAATAAACAGTCGGAAAAACAAGTCTACACTGTGCAACTAGATGCCTTCACCGACCCTGCTAATGCTGCGAATTCAGAGCAATTCTGGAAAGCGAGGAAATACAATGTGTATGTCTCTGAAAACAGGAATTCAGCAGGAGAAATTCGGTATGGTGTTCGGACAGGCATTTTTCAGTCTAAGCGCGATGCAATCACTTTAGCTCAAATATTTAAGCGCAAAGAAGATCAACCCGCTGCCGTTGTAAAGACCTCATTGGATAATTCAGGCAATCCGGTTTCAATCGACATCAATAAACTGAGATCACTTGCTTCCACCGTCCCCCCGCCAAACTCAACAAAAATCTTAGCCGTTCCGAGGGATGAAACCAGCATCACTACGGCCAAGGAAAAAACTATATTCACAGTTCAATTGGGTATTTTTACAACCGAAGGAAATGCGCTCAAGTCACTGGAAAAATGGAAAAACCACGGCTTAACTGCCTACATCACCGAATTAAAGAATGATGACAATAGCTCCCGGTTTGTGATTCGTACGGGTCGATTTACAGACATGCAAGAGGCGTCAGAGGTCATGCACTCACTCAGGCGCACTGAGGGAATACGCGCCACACTAGTAACCGTTGATGTTGCCAAGGCTGATGCACCGGTAGAAATCAAACAATCATTTTCTGGAGAGGTCAGTGTAACCGACATCCCCAAAACAGCTAAGAGTTCTAATAATGGCTAATAAATTTCCCCACACCATTATTCAGTGCCTGAGCGCGATTGCGCAGCATCATGGATTGCAAATTAACCCTGAGCGATTGATCCACGAATATTCTCTGGCAGACGAAGAACCGGGATTGCCTCTGATCCTTCGCATGGCGAGCGAAATGGGATTAAAAGCCAGAGGAGAAACCATTTCATGGGACAGCTTTTTTGCCCAAGAGGGCGTATTCCCCATTCTTGCAACCCGCAAAAATGGCTCGGGAATAATTGTTGTTGGCATTCGCAAAGACGAGGGTGAAGCTTGTCTCGCAGTACTAGATCCATTGGCTGACATGACTGCCGTCGCGTGGGTTAATCGTGAGCAATTTTGTGAGTTGTGGGATGGAAATGTAGTTTTTCTCAAGCGCAGTCATTCACTCACCGATCCAAATCAACCTTTTAGCTTGCGCTGGTTTTTGCCGGAGATACTGAAACAGAAGGCCGCCTTCAGGGATGTAATCATAGCTGTTATGGCGATGAATTTGCTTGCCTTGGCTTCCCCGATGTTTTTTCAGGTTGTCATTGATAAAGTTCTAGTTCATCAGAGTGTGACTACCCTGTGGGTTCTGGCTGCGGGTGTCGTAATTGCTCTGATATTCGATTCTATTTTTGGCTATCTGCGTCAGATGCTTCTTCTGGTGGCGACCAATAAGATTGACATGAGAATCACTCGTCGCGCTTTCGGGCACCTCCTTTCTTTGTCGATTGATTATTTTGAGACTACTTCAGCCGGGGTGATTACTCGTCACATGCAGCAACTGGAAAGCATACGAAACTTCCTGACTGGACGAATTTTCTTCACCATACTCGACACGATCTCACTGTTGATTTTCTTTCCGATTCTTTTCTCGTATTCTTTCAAACTGACCTTGATTGTTCTTTCATTTACGCTTGTCATTGGAGGTATTATTTTTGCAGTTTTGCCGGCCTATAGACGTCGTCTGGATGTATTGTATTCCGCCGAGGGCAAACGACAGGCGCTGATGGTTGAAACCATCCATGGCATGCGCACTGTCAAGGCACTCGCCATCGAACCTGCACAGAGGCGTTCGTGGGATCAATTCTCTGCCGAATCTGTTACCGCGCACTTTAGTGTCGCAAAGCTAGGACTTAACAGTAACTTTGTAACTGATTTACTTGGAAAATTAATGCCGATCGTCATCATTGTAATCGGCTGCCAGAGCGTGTTTGATGGAACAATGAGCGTAGGTGCACTCATCGCTTTTCAGATGTTTTCCGGACGAGTCTCGGGTCCTCTACTATCGTTTGTCGGCCTGATCAATGAATATCAACAAACTGCTTTGTCGGTACGCATGCTTGGCTCGGTCATGAATCGGCCTTCAGAGGGGCGTGGCAGCGGTGGCTTGAGACCACAACTGGAAGGGGCGATCAGTTTCGATGAAGTTACTTTCCGTTATCCGGGTGCCAGCACGACCGCGCTTGACAGAGCAACGTTCACCATTCCGGCAGGTTCAGTAGTAGGAATTGTAGGCCGTAGTGGTTCAGGTAAAACAACACTTACCAAGCTTATACAGGGACTTTACCCTGTTCAGGAAGGCGTTGTCAGATTCGACGGACTGGATGCCCGCGAAATTGATCTTTCTCATCTGCGTAAACAGATTGGTGTTGTCCTGCAAGAAAACTTTTTGTTTAGAGGCACGGTTCGTCAAAATATCACGGTTACCAGACCAGATGCCACCTTTGAAGAAGTTGTTGCCGCTGCACAAGCCTCTGGCGCTGCCGAGTTCATTGAGCGGCTTGAGCAAGGGTATGACACTATGCTGGAGGAAAATGCCTCGAATCTAAGCGGTGGTCAGAAGCAACGTTTATCTATTGCACGATCTTTGTTGTCAAGACCCCGTATCTTGATTCTCGATGAAGCTGCCAGTGCTTTGGATCCGGAGAGCGAGGCCATTTTTATTAACAACTTGTCGCAGATAGCGGTCGGACGGACGGTAGTAATGATTTCACACCGACTTTCGACTCTAGTTAACGCTCATACCATCTTGGTTATGGAGCGAGGACGCTTGGCCGACTCAGGTCGCCATGAAGAATTATTAACGCGTTGCCATACTTACCAGCAATTATGGAACCAGCAAACAAGCCATCTCTAGGTCTATTGGCGAAAGCCAAGGCTAAATTCGGCCTGACGAAAAAGGCGCAGAAGCCTTCTGGTAAGAGGGCGCTCGATTTTCTGCCTGATGCGGACGAAATTGAACTCCGCCCGCTTCCACCATCAGTGCGCATTACGATGTACGTATTAGTAGCTGCATTCATTGTTTTTATATTGTGGGCAACGTTTTCAAATGTTGACCGGGATGTGGCGACTCATGGCCGTCTAGTAACACCTTTGTCGAATATCATCGTTCAGCCACTGGAGACATCCATCATTCAAAGCATTGATGTCCGCGTGGGTCAGGTAGTCAAAAAAGGGCAAAAGTTGGCTACTCTGGATCCAACGTTCACGGAAGCAGACGATACTCAGTTACGCACGCGCCTCCACAGTTTGGACAATCAACTCGAACAAATGGATGCTGAGCTTTCCGGTAAAAAAATTGGAACCACTACCGTATCAGACGATGACAGTATGCTGCAATCAAGCCTGTCCGGTGAACGCCATGCGAACTATAGTGCCCAGGTTCTCAAGCTTCAGGAATCAATTGCCCATTCTCGTGCCACTTTGGAAACCAACTTGAAAGATCAGAAGGGACTGGCTTCGCGAGTGAAAGTGCTCAAAGAAATGGAAGCCATGGAGCAAAATCTGGTTGACCAGAAATATGCTGTACGCTCTCGCCTGCTTGATGTGCAGGATAGGTTAATTGAGGCAGAACGCAGTTTGGAAATGTCGAAAAATAGACAAAGCGAGATTGCGCGCGAACTAGCAGGACTGGAAGCTGAGAAAGCCTCATTCGAATCTGGCTGGCGTCAGAAAATGATGGAGGAATTACTCAGCGTTTCACGCGAACGCGACTCTGTAAACGAACAATTGCAGAAAGCGGATAAGCGCAGCAAATTAGTGGAACTGACTTCTCCAATTGATGCAGTCGTTCTGGACATTGCCAAGCTATCCCAGGGATCGATTGCCCAAGGCGCTGAAAAACTATTTACACTTGTCCCCTTGGGTGCCGAACTTGAAGCTGAAGTACAGATTGACGCAATGGACGTCGGCTATTTGAAAACCGGAGACAAGGTCCATGTGAAACTTGATGCCTTTCCCTACCAGAAACACGGTATGCTGGATGGTGAAATACGTACGATCAGTGAGGATGCCTTTCACCGTGACTCATCTGCCGCATCAGGGTCTGAATCCTACTATACTGGTCGCGTACACTTAAAATCAACACAACTTAAAAAAATGCCTGAGGGTGGGAGATTACTCCCCGGCATGTCGCTCACTGCAGAAATAGTGGTCGGTAAACGTTCAGTGATGTCATACATCTTGTGGCCGATGCTGAAGGCCTCTGATGAAGCCATTACCGAGCCGTAAGTCTTAAACTTCGATCTTTAATTCACCTAAGGCTCTATTAAAGAGTAAAATTTTTACGCACCACTTTCCCATTCAGGAATATACTTTTAGTTATGCGTAAACCTTCACTTCTTCAACGTCTGAGAGCAAAAAAACGTAACCAGTCAATCTTGGCAGGTGTCACATGGTATGTTGAGGAAACCTGGGCTGAAGTCAAAGCCTCGGCAGCCGACCCCGAGTGTTTTGAAAATTCATTTCCAGAATGGGAAGCGATGGCAATTTCGGCTCGACGGGAATTGCAACGCTCAGGCGTTCGAACTGTAGAATGCCTGATCAATCCCAAGGAATTTTTTGCGTGGTGCACGCTCAACAATCATCTTAACAACGCTGCATCAAGAGCCGAGTATGTGTCCAACCAATTGAGTAACGCCCAACACTCCACAGCTCCTATTTCCAAATCGTGACCCACTCACATCCCACGTTATCCCTGGAAGATTGCAAATGAGCCTCGGGTTAATTGTTCTTGTCGCTGTGCTTATTTCCATATTTCTGGGCTTATATTATTTCTCCCTGATTATTTCAATCGCAATCTGGTTCCCGGATAAAGCAAAAAGAAAATGGGTTGAATTAACTAAATCGCCAGGAATTAATGCATTTATATGGTTCTGGAAATGGGTTGCTCCCGTTTGGTTAATTACTATAGCCATGTCAATTGCAGTCATTACTGTCAAATTAGTATTCTAGTTTTCAGCCTAGTTCGGTAGAAAACTCTCCCTCGCTATCTGAATAGCCTCTGCCTTTCTACGTATAGTCAAAGTTGCTCAATTGATTCTTATATAACGTGTTATTCATTGATAACATAATCATACTATTGACATTAGGTAGCTAACTATCTATTATAAAGTATTCGTTTATGATCAGATGAATCACCTATGAGTACTACCCGAAAGAAAAATGAACGGCAATTGACCTCCAGCATCGTTCAAGTAGCACACATTTATCGCAAGAAAGTCAGCCGTGCACTCGCCGCCTACGGTATATCAGATTCACAGGCTGTCCCCGTTCTATTCATCGCACGCTTTGGTGGCGGTATGCGCCAGAATATTCTGGCCGAGGAAATCGGTATCGAGGGACCGTCGCTGGTTCGTTTACTTGACCAATTATGCGCAAACGGTCTGGTGGAACGGCGGGATGACAACCTTGATCGACGAGCCAAAAATCTACATCTGACCTCCGCTGGAGAAGAATTGGCAACCCAGGTTGAAGCCGTCTTGGTACAAATTCGAGGACGACTGCTCATATCGATCAGCGATGCTGATCTGGAAGCCAGTTTGCGCGTTCTGTCTGCCTTGCACGCGGAACTGGAAACTTCAGTCACCCCGACAAAAGAAGAATCCTGAAACGTGTTCAAGCCAAACTGGATCAACCTGCAATTTTCGCTCGTCACGTTTTGCGCGGCCATGCTTGCGCTATATCTAAGCATGAGCATCGACCTTCAACAGCCCTATTGGGCGATGATGACGGTATATATTGTCAGCCAGCCCATGGCCGCAGCCGTACGCTCGAAAGCACTCCAGAGGTTACTCGGTACCCTTCTTGGCGCCAGCGCTGCAGTAGTGATCGTGCCGCGCCTCGACAACACGCCCGTTTTACTTTGTCTCGCACTGGCACTTTGGGTGGGCGGATGCCTTTCAATTTCATTACTGGATCGATCCCCGCGCAGTTACATTATGATGCTGGCAGGATATACAGCAACGATCATCGGCTTCAGCAGCGTCAACCAGCCGGGCGAAATTTTTACCTTGGCAGTCGCCCGAACTGAAGAAATTACTCTCGGTATTACTTGTGCTACGGTGGTTCACAGCCTGTGGTTCCCCCGCCCGGTCGGCGACGCTTTGCGCATCCGCATCCAGAACTGGCTGGGAGAGGCAGACCGCTGGGCGCTTGACATTCTGCACAGTGGCGACCCGGCAGCCATGAGCCGTGACCGGGAACGTTTGGCCGCTGCGGCCACCGAAATCCACATAATGGCCACGCACCTGCCGTTCGACACATCAAATTTGCGTGAGAAAACGGCAATTGTGCGCGCACTGCATGACCGGATATTGATGTTGATCCCAATTCTTGCCAGTCTGTCTGACCGGCTTTCTGCCTTGCGCAATGAACGTGCTCATCTGGATGATCAAAGCCGCCATGCAATCTCGCAAGTCACCCACTGGATAAATTCTCGGTCAACCACTATTGGAGTTCATGGTCTGAGTGAAGAATTGGAATCAATGAGCGCTGCAACACAACGCAGCGACTGGTATGCACTGAATCAGCTCGGTCTATTTTCCCGCCTGCAGGATCTTGTCAGAACACGGGATGAAGGAGAGTCACTGCTTGCACAATTAGACAGCCCACTGACTATGATGCCTTCCTCTCCAAACGAAATCATCGGTAAAACCAGCTCCCGTCCCATGCACAGCGACCCCGGACTGGCTTTACTTTCAGGTTTCGCCGCAGTCATTGCTATTTTGATTTCCTGTACCGTCTGGATTGAACTGGGCTGGGCGGAAGGGGGGGCGAGTGCCATGGGAGCCTCCATTGTTTGCTGCCTGTTTGCTGCGATGGATGATCCGGCACCGGCTATCCGGACCTTCGGTATTTCACTCGTAGCGGCTGTTCCGCTTGCTGCCCTCTATCTTTTCGCTATTTTTTCGGCGATTGACAGCTTCCCTTTACTGGTATTAACCCTCGCTCCTACTATGCTCACATTGGGGATGATCATCCCCAACCCGAAAATGGCCTTGCCTGCTCTGATCACACTACTTAATTTTTGTAATTCAATGGCAATCGTTGAGCGTTTCAATACCGATTTTGCCAACTTTCTCAATCTCAACTTGTCCATGTTTTTCGGCATGTTCAGTGCCATCTTCGTGACCCGATTCTTGCGTTCCATGAGCGCTGATGCCAGTGCCCGACGTTTACTTACCCAAACCTGGAAAAGCCTTGCCCATCTGGCTCAGGGCAAAAACGATGAGGAACCGGCTGCTTTTGCTTCACGCATGGTCGACCGTTTGGGCCTGCTTGCCCCGCGCCTTTCAGTCAGCAAGGATGGGGATTTGAGTGGCATGGATGCCCTCAATGAACTACGAGCGGGAATGGATCTGGTCGCTCTGCAAAGACTCCGAACTCAGCTTCCATTTTCTGAGCGCATGATTGTCGAGGAACTCTTGCAAGCTGTTGGCAAACATTACGCTGCCCGTTCTGCCGGCCCCCTCCCCCACGATGAACAACTATTGATGATTATGGATCACGCCTTGAACACCCTCGCAACCAGCCTTCCCGCCAAAAGCGTGGAGTCATTGACCGCACTGCTGGGTTTGCGCCGAAATCTCTTTCCAAAGGCGAAATTTGTTCGCTGTGTTGCCGGGAGCGCCGCATGATGGGCGAAACTGAAATACTCGGTGTTTATCTGAACTCCGAACTGATCACCAGCCTGATTGCACTGATCCTCACTTTTGCAGTACATCGATTACTGGTGCTAGTTGGTTTGAATCGTTGGTTCTGGCATCAGGCCTTGTTCGAAACTGCTCTGTTTGTCACGCTCTGGGGCGTAGTCCTAAACTTTTCCACGTTTTCCTTTTTATGAACCCACACCCATTAAAACCAAAACTTGCTCAACTTGTCCGTGTAGCGGCCACCTTGATCTTCGTTACCATCGCCCTGTTTACCGGCCGGAAAATCTGGGTTTACTATCAGGTAGAACCGTGGACGCCGGATGGCCGGGTTCGGGTTGATATCGTCCAGATCGCTCCCGACGTATCCGGCCTCGTCACCCGTCTCAACGTATTCAACGACCAGCAGGTTAAAAAAGGGCAGATATTGTTCGAGATTGACCGTGAACGTTATGCACTGGCCCTGCGCGAAACTGAAGCTGGTGTTCTAGCTCTGCGCACCAGGCTCAATCAGGCAAAACGTGAAACCAACCGCAATCAGGCTCTTGGCGAACTGGTCGCCAAGGAAGCTCAGGAACAAGGCCAGTCCAAGTTTGAAGAAGCCGAAGCCGCACTGACCCAAGCCATCGTCAGCCGCGATCTGGCTGCGCTCAATTTGCAACGAACCCGGGTGGTTGCCCCCATCGATGGAACGCTTTCCGACCTGAGTCTGCGTGTCGGAAATTATGTGAATACCGGCAAACCGGTACTGGCACTGATCGATTCAAACTCATTTCGCATAGAAGGCTATTTTGAAGAAACCAAACTTCAGTACATCTCTGTTGGTCAAACCGCACAAGTTAAACTGATGGGCGACCAGAGGGTTTTGCAAGGACATGTTCAGAGCATTGCCGCCGGAATCGAGGATCGTGATCGCGTCACCGGCGGCAATCTGCTTCCCAACGTGAATCCGACATTTAGCTGGGTGCGTCTGGCACAGAGGGTTCCAGTACGTATCGCCTTGGATAATCCCCACGATAGAAGCCTGATTGCCGGGCGCACGGCAGCAGTGACGATAGTCACCCCGATTCACGGGGAGGCAAAACAACCATGAAGGCACGAATTCCACTAAGTTTCGGACTGCTCCTCCTGCTCGCCTCCTGCGCGAGTGTCGGCCCGAATTACCAGCTGCCATCACAATCCAAGATCAATTCGGCGAGCGCCCGGCAACCTTTCCTGGGCACTCCCCCGAACGTTCTAGTCCAGGGTGAAATTCCCAAAAACTGGTGGCGGCTTTATAACGATGCACAATTAAACCAACTCATCGAAGACGCATTGGCTGCCAATACCGATCTGCGCATTGCCGCCGCCAACCTTGCCCGCAGTGAAGCTGTGGCGATGGAAGCGAACAGCACTCAGGACGTAAAAGCCGGAGTTTCTGCTACTGCAGTGCGCACCCGCCAGTCCGGCGAAGCTTTTCTGCTGCCTGACGCGCTTCCCGTACAAAATCTGGCCGACGCGGGAATTAACATTTCCTATCAGATCGACTTGGTGGGCGGCCTTAAACGCGTTGCCGAAGCTGCCACTGCTGACGCTGAGGCGAGCCGTGCGGCTCTCGATCTGGCACACATCAGTATTGTTGCTGAAGTTGCTACTGCCTATACGGAAGCTTGTTCCGCAGGTCATGAATTGGAAGTGGCTCAACACAGCCTTGAACTCCAGCAACTGAACCAGGTTGCAGTCGCCCGTCTGGTAGCCGGTGGACGCAGAATGGCTGTTGATCTGCCACGTGCCAATAATTTCGTTGAGCAAATCCGCGCCATCCTTCCTGCTTACACAGCCCGCCGCCGCATTGCCCTCTACCAACTTGCGGTCCTCACCGGCCACCCGCCCGGCGAATATCTGCACTCGCTCGAAAATTGCAAACAGTTGCCCAAACTGACCAGCCCGATTCCCATTGGTGATGGTGCCGCTCTGCTGCGGCGACGCCCCGACATCCGCCAGGCTGAGCGCCTTCTGGCCGCTGCCACCGCACGCATCGGTATTGCCACCGCCGCACTCTACCCCAACATCACGCTTGGCTTGTCGGGCGGTGCAACCGGCATTATGGAACATATGGGAGAAGCACCGACGCAACGCTGGAGCCTTGGTCCGCTGATTTTCTGGAGTTTGCCTGGCAATACGGAAAAGGCACGATTGCGTCAGGCTGACGCCAACGCCGATGCAGCTCTGGCGCACTTCGATGGGGTCGTCCTCAATGCCTTACAGGAAGTTGAGAACTCACTAACAATTCTTGCCCGCGACATGGATCGCAATGCCTCTTTGTTCAAGGCACGGGATGAAGCTGCCGAAGCCAACCGTCAGGTTTTCACTCTTTTCCGCTCAGGTCGCCTGACTTACCTTGACGATCTGGATGCACAACGCAATTTGTCCACTGCTGAAGCCGCACTTGCAGCCTCTGACGGGCAGGTGGCAGCAGATCAGATTAAATTATTCCTGGCACTGGGGGGTGGTTGGAACTGAATTAAAATACTAGCGCTTGAGCAGCTCCAAAGTCGCTATCAATCCACCTTCAGGGGCATTTTTCAAGGTGAGCTTTCCACCCAGTTTTTGGACAATATCGCGGGCGATAGACAGACCAAGCCCCACACCTCCGGTATGCCGGCTTCGAGATTGATCAAGTCGATAAAAAGGTGCAAATACCGCTTCCAGCTTATCTTCCGGGATACCCTCCCCTGCATCACGAATTGCAATAATTAGTTTGCTCCCGGAATCATCCAGTTTAATATCCGCACGGTTGCCATAGCGCAAGGCATTTTCAACAAGATTATTCAGGCAGCGTTGCAAAGCCGTTGCCTGTGTCATAATCGGTTTTACTTGGCCGGTAACCGTTACGACTTCGCCTCGTTCCTCGGCATCCTCCGCCAAAGAATGCACCAGCGCCGTGACATCCAGAAGACAAGGCGCCTCAGGTTTTCCATCACCGCGCAGAAAATCCAGCGTGGCATCAATCATCACGGTCATTTCGTTAATATCACTTTGAATATCCTGCTGCAAATCCTGTGCAACGACTTTCTGTGCACGCAACTTAAGCCTTGTAATCGGCGTGCGAAGATCATGTGAAACAGCTGCCAGGAACCTATTCCGTTCTGCAATCTGTAATTTGAGACGTGCCTGCATCTGGTTGAATACTGCAGAAGCCTGGCGAATTTCAGACGGGCCGCGTGTTTCGTCCAAAGGTTCACTTTCAAGACTTTCACCCAGTTTACTGGCCGCCCGTGCCATCTGGTCAATTGGACGGGCCAGCCAGCGTGCCGCAATCCACGCAGTTAAAGTGATGGCCGACAAACGCAAAATAAATCCGAAGAATCTGAATGAATGGGGCCTGAGATGACTTGGATCTACCGGACGGGATGAATGCAACAAGCCGGAAAATACCTCCATTCCGACAAAATGGCTCACTGAGAGCATGACGAACAAGAGCAGAAACAGCCTTGAAAAAATCGTATCCGGAAAGAGACTTTTCATCGCACAACCTTTGCATCGAACATATATCCCTCGCCGCGAACCGTTTTGATCAGCGTGGGAGTTCGTGGATCGTCATCCAATTTCTGGCGCAAGCGGGAAACCAGCAAATCTATGCTGCGATCAAACAGGTCCATGTTGCGTCCCCGTGCCTGATCAAGCAGGAAATCCCGGGTCAACACCCGGCAGGGATGTTCAATAAAAACTTTTAACAAGCGAAATTCTGCATTGGAAAGCGGGACAACCAATCCTATGGGAGAAATAACCTGGCGTAAAACATAATTCAAGTGCCACCCCATAAATGAAACCATTTTTTCCTGCTCTTGTTCTTTTTGAACGGAAGAATCACGGCTCCCCTTAACTCTCCGCAGAATTGTCTGAATACGTGCAACCAATTCCCGTGGCTCAAAAGGTTTGACAATATAATCATCGGCTCCAACTTCCAGACCAATAATTCGATCCATTGTTTCCCCGCGAGCAGTAAGCATCAAAATCGGAATATCAGATTTTGAACGCAACTCTTTACACAAAGTTAATCCATCTTCACCGGGTAGCATCAAATCCAATATGACCAGATCGTATGAGCTGGAAGCAAGTGCTTCAGCCATCAACGTCCCATCTGCAACGGCCATCACCGACATACCGAACTCAGACAGATAGTCCTTCAGTAACTGGCGAATGTGGATGTCGTCATCCACGAGTAAGACAGAAATCATGACACCCCTTTTAAATAAAAGGCCAATCGAAAACACAGTGAAGTATCGGGTAATGCATTACAATCATTCACTACTTGCGTATCAATCAAATATCTCATTTGTACAAATCAGGATACATCCGGAGCATTCATCATATTTATCTGTTTATCAATAAAAACCACTAACTGACAAGCGGTAAAACTCACCTATAATACCAAATTGGTAGATTGAGCTAGATGTAGCTTGTTGTTGAGACTCTACAAAGTGGACATATTTTAGTTACTCTGCTGAATTATATTCAACACTGTGTCCTCCTCGCCGTATGCCAATTGAATATTTTTTGATTAACCTGATTGTTCAATTTGGAATTTTCCTTTGAACTGACCATCAAAGCGTTCGTAGCGAGGATAGTATATTCATACTATAGGAATAGAATCCACTTTTCCTTATTTGTAATATCAGGCAAGCCTGTGTAAATTCTGCCGTTTGATCTCAGCGGTAGGAATGTTAAGTTAAGATTAACCGAAGGGAAATATCATGAAACAAATTATTATTAAAATAGCCGTCTTTATATTGTTGTTGTCCTCACTGAATACTTATGCCGAAGAACACCGCGAGGGTGGGCGAGAACATCGCGAAGTGGTGCACGAGCGCCATGTATTTGTCGCACACGACTTTAGACATTTTAATCGTGAAGAGCGCCAACTATGGCGTGGCGGTCACTGGAATAATACGTGCTTCGGGGGCCGTTGCGGCTGGTGGTGGTTTGCCGAGGGACAATGGTTTTTTTATGCCAATCGGGTAGGTCCTTATCCAGTCATGGTTTCCGATGTAGTCTATGTTGAGCCGGTCGCTCCTGTTGTTGTTCAACCGCAAGCTCCGGTGATGATTGCTCCACCCGCTCCGACAACAGTGCCACCCCAACAGTCCTCTCCGACATGGTACTACTGCGCATCCTCAAAAAGCTATTATCCCTATGTGGCAAGTTGTCCAGAAGGATGGAAAGCCGTTCCTGCCCAACCCGCACCGCCGGCACCCCAGTAATATATCGGGTGATATAAGTTAACAACAATAATCTGAGGTATGAATGCGACATTCTGTACTAGCTTTAATTGTTCTGGGTGGACTTGCCGGTTGCGCAAGTCTTCCCCCCAGTGGTCCAAGTGTCGCAGTCATGCCCGCTCCCGGCAAGTCCTTCGAACAATTTAATGTTGAAGATAATGTGTGCAGACAATTTGCACAAAAATCTATCGGGACCTCGGCTGGTCAAGCCGGTACCGATGCAGAAGTGAAAAGTGTAGCCGCCGGTACGGCATTGGGAGCCGTTGCCGGTGCGCTTGTTGGAGGACATCAGGGAGCTGGCATTGGAGCCGCTTTCGGCATGTTGAATGGAGCGGTAATTGGTACAGGCCAAGCGGGCTATAGCGCTCGTGAATTTCAACGGCGCTATGACATTGCCTATGAGCAGTGCATGTATGCAAAAGGCAACCAACTTCCCCAAGCATCCTACTATCGGCCTCAGGTATCTTACGTGCAACAGCCTGCGCTATCCCCCGTGGTGCCCGTACCTTCCAATTATCCTCCCCCTCCCCCTCCACCTCCATCACGGTAATAATAATTATTACTGCCTGTCTGCAAATGACTTATGATCAATTTAAAAATTCTTGGAATCCCCATAGGCTCCCTAGCATGAAAAAGAAAATTCTCTGGCTCATCCCAATATTACTAATCGGCTCTGCAGCCTTCTGGTTTTACAACAAACCCGTCGATCAACCCGGAAAATCAGGCCTTTCCAAACACGGAAACGGTGACGGCAAGCCTCTTCCTGTGCAAGCAGCCGCAGCAAAGATTGGCGACATCGACGTTTCCATCAATGCCCTTGGCACAGTGACTGCTCGCACGACAGCTACGGTTAAATCGCGCGTTGACGGGCTGTTGCTGCGAGTCCCTTTTCGTGAAGGCCAGCTTATTAAAGCCGGTGGACTTCTTGCAGAGATTGATCCCCGCCCCTTTCAGGTATTGTTCGACCAGGCTAAGGGACAGCTGATCCGTGACCAGGCTTTGTTGGATGAAGCCAAACTTGATCTGGATCGCTACCGTGGCTTATTGGCAAAAGATTCCATCGCCAAGCAGCAAGTCGATGTTCAGGAGGCACTGGTACGTCAGGATGAGGGCACTGTAAAGACTGACAAGGCTCAACTGGACAATGCCCAACTCAATCTTGACTTTACCCACATTACCGCCCCCGTTTCTGGAATACTGGGCCTACGCCAAGTTGACGCTGGCAATATGATTCATGCTGCCGATGCTACCGGTCTGGTGGTCATTACCCAAACTCAGCCGATCTATGTTGTTTTCACGATTACTGCGGATGACATATCAGCAGTCGTGGCGCATATGCGCACTTCCGAAGCTCTCTCTGTGGATGCCTTTGACCGGGATGGCAAAATCAAGCTTGCGTCCGGAAAGCTGCTGACTATTGACAATCAGATTGATGTCACAACCGGCACAGTCAAACTCAAGGCCGAATTCACCAACGCGGATAGTAAATTATTTCCCAATCAGTTCGTGAATGCACGGCTACATGTCAATACGCTGCACAAAGCTGTCTTAATTCCCGCTGCGGCAATCCAGCGCGGAACTCAGGGAACGTACGTTTATGTAGTCGGACAGGATCAGTCTGTGTCCGTGCGCCCCATCACGCTTGGCCCGGTGTCCGGTGACATTGTCGCCGTTGAAAAAGGTCTCGTTGACGGAGAACAAGTGGTAACGGACGGAACAGACAAATTACGCGAAGGCGCAAAAGTGGAAGTTACCACACCGGGGGCACATGTGGACGCAGGTAGAGATAATCATGGTCAGAGTGGTTCAGGCGGAGGATCCCCGGAAGAAAAGCAAAAACGCTGGGCAGAACTTAATGCGCGCATTGATCGCGGCGAATTCGGTGAAGAAATTAAAAAACTTCCCGAGGAAGAACGCAAGCTGAAAATGCGCGAAATGCGCCGCCAACGTGAAGGCGGTGGAACAAACAGTCAGAATTCGCAGTGAATCCGTCACGTCTCTTTATTCTACGACCGGTAGCGACTTCGCTACTGATGGTTGCGATTTTGCTGGCAGGGCTGATGGCCTACCATGTTCTGCCAATCTCAGCCCTGCCCGAAGTCGATTACCCGACGATTCAAGTCACCACGCTTTACCCTGGTGCCAGCCCCGACGTTATGACCTCGTCGGTGACTGCACCACTTGAACGCCAGTTCGGCCAGATGCCGGGTTTGAATCAGATGTCTTCAGCGAGTTCCGGGGGAGCTTCAGTCATCACTTTGCAATTTAGTCTTGCGCTGAGTCTGGACGTCGCCGAGCAGGAAGTGCAGGCGGCCATCAACGCAACGGGAACCTTCCTGCCTGTCGATCTGCCGATGCCGCCGGTCTATAGCAAGGTGAATCCGGCTGATGCTCCGATTATTACCTTGGCGATCACTTCTGCAACCCTGCCCCTCCCGCAAATCGAAGATTTGGTGGACACCCGGCTAGCGCAAAAACTTTCCCAATTATCCGGAGTAGGGCTGGTCAGTATCGGCGGTGGCCAGCGACCGGCCGTTCGTATTCAGGCCAACCCTAAAGCGCTCGCTGCCAATGGCATCAACCTTGATGATGTGCGCACAGCAATTGGAAATGCCAACGTTAACACCCCCAAAGGAAGCTTTGATGGCCCGATGCGTGCATCGACGCTGGATGCAAACGATCAATTGAAATCAGCAGCAGAATACCGCGACTTGGTCATCGCATGGAAAAACGGCGCTCCGATTCGCTTGCGCGATATAGCCGATGTCATTGATGGAGCTGAGAACTCTCGTCTTGCTGCATGGGCCAATCAGGCTCCGGCCATTATTCTCAATATTCAGCGTCAACCGGGTGCCAATGTCATCGAAACCGTTGACCGCATCAAAAGTATTTTGCCGCAACTTCAGGCAGCTCTACCCGGAACAGTTGATGTCAAGTTGCTGACCGACCGCACCACGACCATTCGCGCCTCGGTGCATGATGTCCAGTTCGAACTGCTCCTGTCTGTGGCACTGGTGGTGATGGTGATCTTTGTCTTTCTGCGCAATGTTCCGGCCACGCTGATTCCGGCAGTTGCCGTGCCGCTCTCGCTGGTGGGAACCTTCGGGGTGATGTATTTAGCCGGATTCTCCATCAATAATTTGACGCTGATGGCATTAACTATAGCAACCGGTTTCGTGGTGGATGACGCAATTGTAATGATCGAAAATATCGCCCGATATGTCGAAGCCGGGGAACCTCCCATGCAGGCAGCGCTCAAGGGAGCCCAGCAAATCGGGTTTACCATTATTTCCCTGACCTTTTCTTTGATCGCGGTATTAATTCCGCTGTTGTTCATGGGAGATGTCGTCGGTCGTTTATTCCGTGAATTTGCCATCACACTGGCTGTCTCCATCCTGATCTCTGCTGTCGTTTCATTGACGCTCACACCAATGATGTCGGCACGTTTGTTACGCCATACGCCAAAAGAAAAGCAGGGCCGTTTCTATCGTGTCAGTGGTGCCATCCTGGATAAAATAATCGCACGCTACGGCATCTTGCTGAATTGGGTACTGGATCGCCAAGGCGCAACGCTGCTGGTCGCTATCGGCACACTGGCGCTCACTGCATTGCTTTACATTTTCATCCCCAAGGGTTTTTTTCCAATCCAGGACACCGGCGTCATTCAAGCCATCACCGAAGCACCCCAATCGATTTCTTTTGCCGCCATGGCCGAGCGCCAGCAGGCCGTAGCGGATGCGGTACTCGCCGATCCTGCTGTTGAGAGTCTGTCTTCGTTTATAGGTGTTGATGGAAGCAACATTACGCTTAATAGTGGCCGCATGCTCATCAACCTTAAGCCCAAAGATCAACGTGACGCAGATGCAAGTGGAACCCTCCGCCGCCTGCAAACCCGACTCGACAAGATCGAAGGGATCACCACCTACATGCAGCCGGTTCAGGATTTGACCATCGAAGACCGCGTCAGCCGTACGCAATACCAGTTCAGCGTGGAGGATGCCAATCCTGACGAACTTGCCCTGTGGGTACCCAAAATTGTGCAGCGCCTGCGTAACGTACCCGAATTATTGGATGTTGCCAGCGACACGCAAGATCAAGGTGTACAGGCCTATATCGACTTTGATCGTTCAAGTGCGGGAAGGCTCGGCATCACCCCTGCCGCCATCGACAATGCGCTCTACAATGCCTTCGGTCAGCGTCTGATTTCGACTATATTCACCCAGTCTAATCTTTACAGGGTAGTACTTGAGGTTAAGCCCGGATTCCAGCAAGGCATCGCAGCGTTACAAAGTATTTATGTCGTATCGCCCAGTGGTAGCCAAGTGCCGCTGTCGTCTATTGCCCGTGTCACTGAAAAGACGACTCAGCTTGCCATCAACCATATAGGGCAATTCCCCTCTTCGACAATTTCCTTTAATCTTGCTCCGGGCATTTCGCTTGGCGAAGCCGTGACCGCTATCAACAAAGCTAAAAGCGAACTGGAAATCCCTATCAGTCTTGAGACGAGCTTTCAGGGAGCGGCTCTCGCTTTCCAGTCTTCACTTAATAACACGCTACTACTTATTCTTGCCGCCGTTGTGACCATGTATATCGTACTTGGCGTGCTCTATGAGAGCTATATTCATCCGGTTACCATCCTGTCCACCCTGCCCTCGGCAGCAGTTGGCGCTTTGCTCGCATTAATAGTGTCGCACAACGACCTCGGCATCATCGCTATTATCGGCATTATTCTACTCATCGGCATCGTCAAGAAAAATGCCATTATGATGATAGACTTCGCGCTCGATGCAGAAAGAGAACATGGAAAATCGCCGCGTGACGCAATCTATGAAGCGTGCCTGCTGCGCTTTCGCCCGATTCTGATGACCACGATGTCAGCGTTGCTGGGTGCCTTACCTCTGATGCTGGGCACAGGCGTCGGTTCCGAGTTGCGCCATCCTCTCGGTATCACCATGGTCGGCGGTTTAATGGTCAGTCAAGTCCTTACCCTATTTACCACGCCGGTGATCTATCTCGCATTTGACCGCCTGGCAAGACGATTCCGCAGCAAATGAACATTTCCGCCCTATTCATCAACCGTCCTGTTGCGACAACCTTGTTGACTATCGGCGTAGCCTTGTCCGGTATTCTGGCTTTTACACTTTTGCCAGTCTCACCGCTCCCGCAGGTTGATTTTCCAACCATTTCCGTACAAGCCTCGTTACCGGGAGCCAGTCCTGAAACCATGGCTTCTACCGTAGCGACACCTCTTGAACGCTCGCTCGGTGTGATCGCAGGCGTAACAGAACTCACTTCGAGCAGTTCGTTGGGCAATGCACGTATCACTTTGCAGTTTGATCTTTCACGTGACATAGATGGTGCCGCCCGCGATGTACAGGCTGCTATCAACGCTGCCAGTACGCTTCTTCCGACCGGCATGCCGAGCAAACCCACCTACCGCAAGGTCAATCCGGCCGATGCGCCGATCATGATTCTGTCGCTGACCTCTGCAACCCTGTCCCGACCACAGATGTATGATGCTGCCTCAACTATTCTGGCACAGAAAATTTCCCAAATTGACGGTGTCGGGCAGGTTACAGTCGGCGGCGCCGCCTTACCGGCGGTACGCGTTGAACTTGATCCGCCTGCACTGAACCGTATGGGAATCGGCGTTGAGACCGTAAGAGCAGCCATTGCTGCAACCAACGCAAACCGCCCAAAGGGTGCAGTCGAGGACAATAATAATCACTGGCAAATCCTCGCTGATGATCAAGCCAAAGTCGCGGCCGATTACCTTCCGCTGATCGTTGCCTATAGTAATGGCACAGCGGTAAAACTGGGGGATGTTGCCACGGTGGTGGATTCATCACAGGACCTCCGCAACGACGGACTTGCCAACGGCAAATCTGCTGTGGTGCTGACGATCAACCGTCAACCGAATGCCAATATTATTGAAACAGTCGACCGGGTGCGCGCCCTATTACCCGAAATGCACGCCTCCATCCCTGCCGCCATTGATCTTAATGTCGCCATGGATCGTTCTCCAACCATCCGTAGTTCACTGCATGAAGTCGAGCGTACGCTGGTCATTTCTATCGCGCTGGTCGTAATGGTGGTTTTTCTATTTCTGCGTAACGCAAGGGCGGCATTAATCCCCAGTGTCGTGGTGCCGGTATCGCTCATTGGCACTTTCGCAGTCATGTATTTGGCAGGATTCAGTTTGAACACGCTGTCGCTAATGGCCTTGACCATCGCAACCGGCTTCGTAGTCGATGATGCAGTCGTTGTACTGGAGAACGTGTCACGCCACATGGAAAACGGAAGCACGCCTTACGAAGCTGCACTTCGTGGTGCACGCGAAGTCGGCTTTACGGTATTATCCATGAGCTTATCGCTTATTGCAGTATTCATTCCCATCTTACTGATGGGCGGAATCGTCGGGCGACTATTCCGCGAATTTGCCGTCACGCTTTCCGCTGCAATTCTTGTTTCTCTGGTCATGTCGCTCACCACAACTCCGATGATGTGCGCGCGTCTGCTCAAGCCTCATAACGAAGAAAAAAGTGGGTGGTTTTATCAGGGAAGCGAACGTGCATTCACCTATTGCCTGAACGGCTACCGCGTTACCCTCGACTGGGCTTTGGAACACGGTCGTATCATGCTACTGTTGCTGGCAGCCACAGTTTGTTTCAATATTTATCTCTATACCATCGTACCCAAAGGCTTCTTTCCGCAACAGGACACAGGACGTCTGGTAGGCAATATTCAGGCAGACCAAAGTATTTCTTTTCAGGCGATGCGCATAAAACAAAAGAACTACGTAGACATCGTGCGTGCAGATCCCGCAGTCGATGCGGTCGTCGCTTTCACCGGTGGAGGTCAGCTCAACACAGGCTTCATGTTTGTATCACTAAAACCTATATCTGAGAGACAAGTTACCGCAGATCAAGTCATTGCACGACTGCGCCCCAAACTTGCCCATGAACCTGGCGGTAGCCTGTTTCTGCAATCGGCACAGGATATTCGGGTGGGGGGCCGCGCCAGCAATGCCCAATATCAATTTACATTGCAGTCGGACAGCATGGACGAACTACGGACTTGGGAGCCTCGTATCCGTCAGGCTTTAACCAAACTGCCTGAACTCACGGACGTCAATACCGACGCTCAGGACAAAGGCATACAAACCAGTTTGGTAATCGATCATGATGCAGCCGCGCGGCTAGGAATTTCCCAAGCATTGATCGATAACACTTTAAATGATCTGTTTGGTCAACGGCAGGTATCGACTATTTATGAAGCGCTCAACCAGTATCACGTTGTCATGGAAGCCGCACCAAAGTATTGGCAAAGTCAGGAAACATTGAAGGATGTATACATCATCGCGTCCAATGGTGCTCAAGGCAACCAAGGTGTTCAAGTACCCCTGTCCTCGTTTGCACACTACGAACCCACCTTCACCGCACTCGCTGTCAATCATCAGGGGCAATTCGCTGCTTCCACGATTTCTTTCAATCTACCAATAGGCGTTTCGCTCTCCGATGCGACAAAAGTGATCAACGATGCGATGCTCAGAATAGGTGTGCCCACTTCGGTGCGCGGTAGTTTTCAGGGTACTGCAAAAGCCTTTCAGGCCTCGCTCGACAGTCAACCGCTCCTGATTTTGGCTGCACTGATTGCCGTTTACCTGGTGCTGGGTATCCTTTATGAAAGTCTGATCCACCCGCTGACTATCCTATCCACGATTCCTTCAGCCGGAGTTGGAGCGATTCTGGCGCTGCTCGCCTTTGGTTCCGAACTCTCCATTATCGCCTTTATTGGTATTATTCTGCTCATCGGCATCGTCAAGAAAAATGCCATCATGATGATCGACTTTGCCATAGATGCGGAACGGAACGCGGGTCTTTCTCCCCGCGAGGCCATTCACCAAGCCTGCCTGTTACGTTTCCGCCCAATCATGATGACCACCATGGCCGCGCTTTTCGGTGCCATCCCGTTGGCCATAGGTTTCTCTGACGGCGCCGAGTTTCGGCGACCACTAGGCATTGCCATTGTTGGGGGATTGATTCTAAGCCAACTGTTAACGCTTTATACCACCCCGGTGGTCTACCTCTATCTTGACCGCTTCAGATTGTGGTGTTTAAAAATCAGGCCTCAAAGCCGCTCCATACTCACCACCACGTCTGCAGAGTGCCCGTAAGTGAAAGGAAGTTCATAATGAAGATCTATTTAATTCTGGCGGCCTCGCTGCTGTTAACAGCCTGCATGGTCGGCCCCGATTACCATAAACCGGAAGTCACCACACCGGCCGTCTATAAAGAGTCCAAGGATTGGAAGACAGCCGATCCCAAGGATCACGATCCGCGTGGTCACTGGTGGGAAATTTACGGCGACGTAGAATTGAACGCGTTGGTGTCACAGGTTGAAGTATCAAACCAGAATATTCGCGCTGCTGCCGCGTCTTACCGGCAAGCGCAAGCATTGCTTGGCGTGGCTCAAGGTAGCTATTTCCCTACAGTGACAGCCGGTGTAACAGCCAGCCGTGGCGCGATAGGCACGAGCGGAACTGCAGTGGCTGGCTCCCCCATTCATAACGCCGTGCGCCCCACCTTAAGCGCCAGCTGGGAGCCGGATCTTTGGGGTCAAATTGGACGCAATGTCGAAGCCAGCGAAGCTTCACTACAAGCCAGCAGCGCCGATCTCGGCAATGCGCTGCTGTCCGCCCAGTCAACCTTGGTACAAACTTATTTTCAGCTGCGCGTCGATGATGCCGAGAAACACCTGCTTGAGGAAACCAGCCTCGCCTATGAGCATTCTTTAAAAATAACCCGTAACCAATATGAAGCCGGTGTGGCTGGGCGGGTGGACGTTGCGCAAGCCGAAACTCAGCTGAAGACAACTCAAGCCCAAGCAATTGACCTCGGCGTCCAGCGCGCACAGCTGGAACACGCCATTGCTGTCTTGATCGGCAAGGCACCGGCAGATTTTCAAATCAAGCCAACCTACGCCATTCCTTCTCTGCCGCAAACACCTGTTGCCCTACCCTCTGCATTGCTGGAGCGCCGTCCGGACATTGCTTCAGCCGAGCGACATATGGCAACCACCAACGCCGAGATCGGTATCGCGCAGGCAGCTTTCTTTCCCTCGCTCACTTTAAATGGATCGTATGGCTACCAGAACTCAAGTTTCTCGCAACTTTTTACGGCGCCCAATAGTTTCTGGTCGATCGGCCCCTCATTAGCAATGACGCTGTTTAATGGCGGGGCACTCTCATCCCAGAAAAAGGCCGCTGTTGCAGTATATGACAATAGTGTGGCAACTTACCGGCAGACAGTGCTTGCAGCTTTTCAAGAAGTAGAAGATAACCTTGCCGCGCTACGTCAACTCGCAGACGAAGCCGATGTTCAGCAAGCCGCCGTAAAATCTGCAACCGAAGCACAGACGCTGACTGAAAATCAATATTTGGCGGGTACAGTAAGCTATCTGAATGTCGTCGTCACCCAGGCAACGGCACTGAATGCAAAGAACACCAGTCTTAATCTGGCAGGGCGCAGATTGATTGCCAACGCCGGGCTGATTAAAGCCCTCGGTGGGGATTGGCAAAGCACGAAGAATATCCCATAGGATGCGGTTCTTTCGTCACCACTTCCTTCACAACTCAACCCTGCTGTCTCAGCTAACCTGCTGCCATTGCCCCTCGAACCGATTGAGCAATCGTGTCCGCACAATGCCGAACAAGCGCTCTATCTTCGCCCTCAACCATCACTCGTAACAAGGGTTCCGTACCGGACGGTCGCAACAATACACGTCCCTTGCCGTCAAGCTCCATTTCGGCGGCAGACACGGCATCACGAACATCGGGATGTTTCGTGTAATCCATTCCTTTGACGACTCTCACATTAACCAGGATCTGGGGATACATGGTTAACCCCACCATGGCCTGAGCCAAAGTTTGCCCGGTCGCACGTAAAGCATGCAACACTTGCAATGAAGAGATGATGCCATCCCCTGTGGAGTGCCGATCCAAACAAATAATGTGTCCGGAATTCTCCCCCCCCCAGTTGCCAGCCGTTCTGCTGCAATATCTCCATCACGTAGCGATCGCCCACTTTGGCGCGTGCGAACGGTATGCCAAGTTTTTGTATGGCATGTTCAAAAGCCAGATTGGTCATGAGCGTACCTACCACCCCGCCACTGAGTAATCCCTGTGCCTGACGATGCTTGGCGATCACATACATCAATTGGTCGCCGTCGTATAAATTTCCTTCCGCATCCACCATCACCAACCGGTCACCGTCACCATCCAGAGCAATGCCTAAATCAGCGTGGTGTTCCCTGACTGCTTTCTGCAAATTAGCCGGTGCAGTTGCTCCGTAACCCTCATTTATATTTTTACCATCCGGCTGGACGCCGATGGCGATGACGTCTGCACCCAGTTCGTGAAATACATTGCGCGCAATATGGTAAGCCGCACCATGGGCACAATCCACCACAAGCTTCAAATTGCGCAGATCAAGATCATAAGGAAAACTGCTCTTGCAAAACTCAATGTAACGTCCCGCTGCATCGTCAATACGCTTGGCCTTTCCTAAGTTGGCCGAGGGCATAGTTACGATGGGATGTTCGAGTCCGGCCTCAATGGCGAGCTCAGTTTCATCCGGTAGTTTGCTACCCTTGCTGGAAAAAAACTTGATGCCATTATCCTCAAACGGATTATGAGAAGCAGAAATAACAATGCCTGCCTGCAAACGCAATGCCCGGGTCAAATAGGCCACAGCAGGCGTTGGCACCGGCCCGGCCAGATAGACATCCACCCCGGCAGCAATCAATCCTGCCTGTAAGGCCGATTCGAGCATGTAGCCGGAAATCCGTGTGTCTTTGCCGATTAACACGCCCGGACGCTCTCCCTGAGCCAAGTGCCAGTCGGCGGAAGCAAGCACCTTGCCGGCGGAATAGCCAAGATGCATCACGAATTCTGGTGTAATGGGATACTCCCCAACCTTGCCACGTACACCGTCTGTTCCAAAATATTTTCTGCTCACGTAGTTACTCCATTTAACTTACAACAATTATTAGCTACTGATTAACACGTATGCTCATCCGGTGCGATAAGAGTGACCCCGGGAAAGTATGAATTGTAGCGGCGTGTATCACGGGTAAGAACTGGATATTGGGATACTGCTGCATGGGCGCCAATGAAAAAATCTCCGAGAACATTGCTCTTGGTTCCTCCTTGCCTTCGATAACGAACAAACGCTTTGCCGGCGAGAAATAATGCCGTACGCGGTATTTCGAGCATTGCCAGATTTAGATCATCAAGTGTCTGGTTCAGGTTTTCTACAGTAGAAAAAGTGAGCGACAACTCGGAGTAGATGATTGGATTGATAGCCAAGCGATGAATTTTCGACTGGGCACGCAATTGGCTTATCGACCAATCGACCCAGTTCGGATCATTTTCCAGAACATCTACCAGCACATTGGTATCAACAAGCAGCATTACCCCTCACCGCGCAACATAGCCATCAGCTCGTCAGTTTTCCACTTGATATCGGCTTTACCCCGGGCAGTTTCAAAACGATCAGCTTTGCGGCTGGGACGAGCCCCTGCCTTGTGTATAACTACATCACCATTAGGAGTGACTGCAAAGTCTACAGCACACCCTGGTGACAGATTCAATGCATCACGAATCTGTTTTGGTATAGTGACTTGCCCCTTACTGGTTAATGTCGTTGACATGAATACATCTCCTTATGTATTACCTCAAGCGGCATTGTAATACCAACAATCCCACCGTGCAAAGGTAAGAATTACGACGACATCACACCATTCACCGCCTGCCAAACTTTCAACGCATCTACCGTCGCACGCACGTTATGGACTCTCACGATTTTTGCACCATGCTGTACTGCCAGCAATGCAGCCGCGACACTGGCGTAGTCCCTCTGTTCCACATCTCTTCCTGTTATAGCCCCCAGCATGGACTTGCGAGACAGTCCCGCAAGTAATGGCACACCGAGCTTATTGAAGCTGCCCAGATCACGCAATAAGGCGAGATTATGTTCCAGCGATTTTCCAAAACCAAAACCGGGATCAATCACAATACGCGAGCGCGCAATACCCGCATTTTCAACTGCCTCGATACGTGAACGCAAAAAGTGCAGTACTTCCACCACCACATCCTGATAGGTCGGTTGCTTCTGCATTGTCTGCGGGTTACCTTGTTTGTGCATCAAACACACTGCTGCATCGCTTTCAACCACAGCGGCCAAAGCCTCAGGATGTTGCAGCGCGTTGATGTCATTGATCATGCTCGCACCTGCTGCAAGCCCCTTGCGAATCACTTCCGGTTTAAAACTATCCAGAGAGATCGGAATATGCATTCCGCTTAAACCTTCAATCACAGGAATAACACGATCAAGTTCTTCATCCACACTCACCGGCAAAGCACCGGGGCGCGTGGATTCGCCGCCGATATCCAGAATATCCGCGCCGTCCTCAATCAGTTTTCGGGCATGGGCCAAGGCAACATCGCACCCAAAATAACTCCCTCCATCCGAGAAGGAGTCGGGCGTAATGTTAACTATTCCCATGACTAATGGGCGGGATATATCTAGCTGGAATTTACCGCAGTCGAGTAACATTCAGGCTCAAGGTAAAGAACCAAGGCACAATGCGTAAACTGCTTTTTTTACGCTTGTGCCTTGAGTCTTAGTTCTGTTGCTAAGTTCCCTGCGCGGGTTGCGTAGGTGCAACTGCAGGAGCGGGAGGAGGAATATCCTGAGGGGGTTGGGTGCTCTGACTTGGTGGTGTCGGCTTGGGTGCGCGAGGTGGTTTACCCGCCATGATATCGTCGAGTTGCTCGGCATCCAAAGTTTCCCATTCCAGCAAGGCATGCGCCATTGCCTCAATTTTGTCGCTATTGTCTTCGATCAGCTTGCGAGCGAGGTCATACTGCTGATCAATAATGCGACGAATTTCTTCATCCACCTTCTGCATGGTCGCTTCAGAAACATTCTTGTGAGTCGTCACCGAACGCCCGAGAAAAACTTCGCCTTCGTTCTCCCCGTAAACCATGGTTCCCAAAGCTTCAGACATACCCCATTGCGTCACCATACGACGAGCCATGTCGGTAGCACGCTCGAAATCGTTAGAGGCTCCCGTAGTCATTTGGTGCATGAAAATTTCTTCCGCGATACGACCTCCAAACAACACGGCAATCGTGTCCAGAATACGGTTTTTATCCATGCTGTAACGGTCTTCTTTCGGCAACTGCATGGTCAGTCCAAGCGCACGTCCGCGTGGAATAATGGTGACTTTGTGAACAGGATCTGTCTTGGGTAACAACTTGGCCACCACCGCATGACCCGATTCGTGATAGGCCGTATTGCGACGTTCCTCTTCCGGCATAATCATGGTGCGGCGTTCGGTGCCCATCATGATTTTGTCTTTGGCCGCTTCGAAATCGTCCATCTCGACAAAACGCTTGCCGCGTCGTGCCGCAAACAAAGAAGCCTCGTTCACTAGATTCGCTAGATCAGCACCCGACATACCAGGTGTACCGCGTGCCAGAATGTCAGCCTTGACATCAGCGGCAACCGGAACCTTGCGCATATGCACCATTAAAATCTGTTCACGTCCCCGTATATCCGGCAACGGCACCACCACCTGACGGTCAAAACGACCGGGACGCAACAACGCCGGATCAAGTACATCGGGCCGGTTAGTCGCGGCAATGACAATGACTCCGCTGGCACCTTCAAAGCCATCCATTTCCACCAGCAAGGCATTTAATGTCTGTTCACGCTCATCGTTACCGCCGCCCATACCTGCACCGCGCTGACGGCCGACTGCGTCAATTTCGTCTATAAATACGATACACGGAGATTGTTTCTTGGCTTGTTCAAACATGTCGCGCACACGTGCCGCGCCCACACCAACAAACATTTCCACAAAGTCAGAACCGCTGATCGAGAAGAAAGGCACTTTAGCCTCTCCGGCAATTGCTTTCGCCAACAACGTTTTACCGGTTCCAGGACTACCCACTAACAATACGCCACGCGGAATGCGTCCACCCAGATTTTGAAATTTAGTGGGTTCGCGCAGAAAATCCACCAACTCGGAAACTTCTTCCTTGGCCTCATCGCAACCTGCCACATCAGCAAATGTATAACGCTCCTTGCCCTCGTCCAGCATGCGCGCACGCGATTTTCCGAACGAAAATGCACCACCTTTGCCACCGCCCTGCATCTGACGCATGAAAAAAATCCACACCCCGATCAGTAGCAACATAGGGAACCATGAAACCAGAACGTTCATCAGCATCGAAGGTTCTTCTTCGGGTTTAGCTTCAATTTTGACACCATTCTTGATCAGGTCTGAAACCAGCCACAAATCCTGCGGGGCATAACTGCTGATATGCTTGCCATCATTGGTCAACGCTTTTAGCGTACGCCCTTCAATAGTTACCTTGGAGATGTGTCCCTGCCTGACTTCATCGAGGAACTGCGAATAGTCCATCTGAGCCTGCCCAGACGCGGACTGGTGCGTATTGAACTGATTGAAAACGGTCATCAACACCAAGGCCACAACCAGCCAAATGCCGATACTTTTAAATAAATTGTTCAAAATCTCTCCCTGCTGGCCTCAGCCAAACTGCAAAATGAATTCGTATTAGACTACTTCCTGCCGGATTACTCAAGTTTTTCCACTTTCCCCAACCCCAAAAGGTATTGTTCGCTACTTCGGTCACGCGAAGCTTTAGGCTTGCGTGTCACCACGCGCGCAAAACGACCACGCATCAATTTGATGAAATCTTCAAATCCAACGCCTTGAAACACTTTGACAAGAAAAGCGCCCCCGGGTTGCAAATGATGCATAGAAAAATCCAGCGCTAATTCAGCCAGATGCATTGCACGGGCTTGATCTGCACTGTCAATACCGCTTATATTGGGTGCCATATCGGATAATACAAGTCCGATACGCTTACCGCCCAAGCGTGCCTCCAATTGGGCTAGAACGCTGTCCTCGCGAAAATCACCCTGAATAAACTCGACGCCGCGTATGGGATTCAGCGGCAACAAATCCAGCGCGATCACTTTTGCCCCTTTGGCGGCGGCCACCTGCGACCAGCCACCGGGGGTTGCTCCCAAGTCAACAACCGCCATACCAGACTTGATCAAATGATCCCGCTCATCTATCTCCAGCAACTTGTAAGCAGCGCGTGAACGATAGCCGTCTTTCTGTGCACGTTGCACATAAGGATCGTTAACATGCTCAATCATCCATTGTTTGCTGGTTTTGCTCGGCTTCATCGCTTAGAATGCGCTACCTAATCTGGAGTCTGTCATGCTATCTCTCACCGTTTTACAGCGCAAAAACCTTAAAGCACGCGCACATCCGCTTAAACCAACCGTTATGATCGGCAACGCGGGACTCACTGCTACCGTGCTTGAAGAAATCGACCGCGCCTTAAAAAGCCACGAACTAATCAAAATCCGTGTCATGAATGATGATAGGGAAGCACGCACAACCATACTCGAAGAAATTTGCAATCAGTTGAATGCTGGCGCCGTACAGCACATTGGTAAAATTTTAGTGGTTTATCAACCGCAGGAAGAAGAGATTCCCTTGAAAAAACTGCCCAAACGTAAAGGCAAGCCGCTCTCCAAAAAACAGCTGGGAAGTCGATAGTTTGTAAATTGCCCAATTGACCTGTCAAAATTAATCTTTTTTTCTTAAAACAATCGGTTGCGGATAATTAGATGTATTGAATGTCCACTATTTCATATTCCCGGATACCGCCCGGCGCCTGGACTTCAGCTACATCTCCGCTGTATTTTCCAATCAGTGCCCGGGCTATGGGCGAGCTGATTGAAACCTTGCGTTTCTTGATATCCGCTTCGTCATCCCCCACGATTTGATAAGTCACGACGTCGCCATTCTGGACATCCTCAAGAACAACGGTCGCGCCGAACACACAACGGCCATCGGCACTAATGGTTTTAGGGTCGATCACTTGAGCGCTACCCAACTTGCTTTCCAGCTCCACGATGCGCCCTTCGACAAACCCCTGACGTTCTTTGGCAGCATCGTATTCCGCATTTTCAGAAAGATCGCCTTGAGCACGCGCTTCGGAAATAGCGTTAATAACAGAAGGACGCTCGACTGTTTTCAGTAGATGTAATTCGTTGCGCAATAGTTCTGCGCCAACCACCGTCAATGGAACCTTACTCATTGCTTTCCCCTAATTTTTTAACTTCGATTTTTGATTATGACAAGCGGCGGTGTTGCGCCTGCACGTCGTAAACTTGCAATTCCGCCATGTGTTTCATGCCCAGACAGGCAGCACGCGCCCCGGCCAGCGTGGTGTAATAAGTCACCCGCCCCTGAAGCGCCGCATGGCGAATTGAATAGGAATCGCGCATCACCGAGGGCTTACTATCTACCGTGTTGATGATCAGATTCACTTCCCCATTCTTGATCATATCAACAATATGCGGACGCCCTTCGGCTACTTTATTGACTACCGTCACTGACACCCCTGCTGCAGCGCATACCGAGGCGGTACCCCGTGTTGCAAGCACAGTAAAGCCAAGTTCGCGCAAGCTGCGTGCCACTTCTACTGTACCCGGTTTATCAGCTTCTCGCACGCTGATGAATACTTTGCCTGACGAAGGCAGTTTGACTCCGGCAGCCAATTGCGATTTGACAAAGGCTTCGGCAAAAGTTTCTCCCACACCCATCACTTCCCCGGTAGATTTCATTTCCGGACCGAGGATGACATCAACGCCGGGAAATTTGATAAAGGGGAAAACGGCTTCCTTGACCGAACAATAAGGCGGCACCACTTCCATGACCGTACCCTGTTGCGACAAAGTTTGGCCGGCCATGCAGCGTGCCGCAATTTTTGCCAACGGCACCCCCGTAGCTTTGGATACGAATGGCACCGTGCGCGAAGCACGCGGGTTGACTTCCAGAACATAGACTGTCTCACCCTGAATGGCAAACTGTACGTTCATCAATCCGACCACATTCAGTGCATTGGCCATCTCGCGCGTCTGACGGCGCAGCTCATTCTGCATGCTTGAAGACAAGCTGTAGGGAGGCAATGAACAAGCTGAATCGCCGGAATGCACGCCCGCCTCCTCGATATGTTCCATGATTCCGCCGATTAGCACTTCCTTACCGTCTGAAATCGCATCCACATCGACTTCAATCGCATCGTTCAGAAAGCGGTCGAGCAGAATTGGCATACGCTCCGGATAAATTTTTGCATCTTCTACCGCATCGCGCATGTAGCGTTCCAGATCAGGCTGACCATGCACGATTTCCATCGCACGTCCGCCCAACACGTTGGAAGGGCGCATCACCAGCGGATAGCCCAATTCTTGAGCAGCTTGTATCGCCTGTGCCGGTGTACTGACCGTGCGATTGGGCGGTTGCTTCAAGCCCAGTTTTTGCAGCATTTGCTGGAAGCGCGCGCGGTCTTCCGCGCAATCGATCATGTCCGGCGTAGTGCCGATAATATTGACTCCGGCTTTCTGCAATCCGTGAGACAACTTTAAAGGCGTCTGTCCGCCAAATTGCACAATCACGCCGAACGGTTGCTCCACAGCCACCACTTCCAGCACGTCTTCCAGAGTCAATGGTTCAAAATACAGACGATCGGACGTATCATAGTCCGTCGAAACCGTCTCCGGATTACAATTGATCATGATGGTTTCATAACCATCTTCGCGCATGGCCAGTGCGGCGTGCACGCAACAATAATCAAACTCTATCCCTTGTCCGATACGATTCGGGCCACCGCCCAATACCATGATTTTTTTATTGCTGGTGGGAGCTGCCTCGCATTCTTCCTCATAGGTGGAATACATATAAGCCGTATTGGTGGCAAATTCGGCAGCGCAAGTATCGACACGCTTGAACACCGGGCGAATCCCCAATGCATGGCGATGCGCCCGGACTTCATCCGCGCGGCTACCCAGTATTTTTGCCAACCGAGCATCGGCAAAACCACGACGCTTTAATTGGCGCAATTCATCAGCAGCCAAGCTTTCCAGCGAACGCCCAATCAGAGCCTGTTCGCGCTTGATAATGTCTTCGATCTGCACCAGAAACCACGGGTCAATCTTACTGTGATTAAACACGTCTTCCACACTCATTCCCAAGCGAAACGCGTCGCCCACAGCCCAAATGCGATCCGGCCCCGGCGCACCCAATTCAGCGGTAATCGCATCGCGGTCAGTATATTTTTCATCCAGACCGTTCACACCGACTTCCAGTCCGCGCAAGGCTTTTTGGAACGATTCCTGAAAAGTACGGCCGATCGCCATCACTTCGCCCACCGATTTCATTTGTGTGGTCAGACGATCATTAGCCTGTGGAAATTTTTCGAAAGCAAAGCGTGGAATCTTGGTGACCACATAATCGATCGTTGGCTCAAATGATGCCGGGGTAGCCCCACCTGTAATTTCATTTTTCAATTCATCCAGCGTATATCCCACTGCCAGTTTGGCTGCCACCTTGGCAATCGGGAATCCGGTAGCTTTGGAAGCCAAAGCAGACGAACGCGAGACACGTGGATTCATCTCAATGACGACCATACGACCATCCACCGGGTTCGTGGCGAACTGCACATTGGAGCCGCCCGTATCCACTCCGATTTCTCGCAGCACCGCGATACTCGCATCGCGCATGATCTGATATTCTTTGTCAGTCAGGGTTTGGGCTGGCGCAACCGTAATCGAGTCCCCTGTATGAACCCCCATCGGGTCAAGGTTCTCAATGGAACATATAATGATGCAGTTGTCGGCGCGATCACGCACCACTTCCATCTCGAATTCTTTCCATCCCAGTAAAGATTCTTCGATCAACAATTCCTTGGTAGGACTGGCTTCGAGCCCGCGCTCGCAAATCTCCATGAATTCTTCGCGGTTGTAGGCAATCCCTCCGCCCGACCCACCCATCGTGAACGACGGACGAATAACTGTGGGAAACCCCATTACCTGCTGCACCTGCAACGCCTCTTCCATGCTGTGAGCTATGGCAGAGCGCGCGGAAGCCAAGCCTATCTTGGTCATTGCCTGCTTGAATTTTTCCCGATCTTCGGCCTTGTCGATAGCCTCGCGTGAGGCTCCGATCATCTCCACGCCGTACTTTTCCAGCACGCCATGTTTAGCCAAATCAAGCGCGCAATTCAGTGCAGTCTGACCACCCATGGTTGGAAGGATCGCATCGGGTCTTTCCTTGGCAATAATCTTCTCTACAATCCGCCAAGTGATTGGTTCAATATAGGTCGCATCTGCCATGTTCGGATCGGTCATGATTGTGGCCGGATTCGAATTCACCAGAATAACGCGATAGCCTTCCTCCCTCAGAGCTTTGCAAGCTTGCGCGCCGGAATAATCAAACTCACACGCCTGCCCGATAATAATGGGACCAGCGCCGATGATCAGGATAGATTTTAGGTCGGTTCTTTTAGGCATTTTTAAAAATGTGAAGGGTTTAAGGGTAAAGGGACAAGGGTAAAAAACTATGCGCTTCGCGCTACACCCATCTCCCTTCCCATTTCCCCTTCACTGCTTTTTCCCCATCAATCCAATAAATTTATCGAACAACACATCCACGTCATGCGGCCCCGGACTGGCTTCGGGGTGCCCCTGAAAACAGAATGCAGGCTTGTCCGTCAATTCGAAACCTTGCAAGGTGCCATCAAACAGCGACACATGAGTAGCCCGTGCATTCGCGGGCAAGGTCAAGGCATCCACAGCGAAACCGTGGTTCTGGCTGGTAATCATAACGCGTCTGCTTTGAATATCTTGTACCGGATGGTTCGCACCGCGATGACCGAATTTCATTTTGACGGTCTTAGCCCCTAATGCCAGGCCAAGAATCTGGTGGCCCAAACAGATTCCAAATAAAGGAATACCCGCTTCAACAAATTGGCGTGTAGCATTAATAGCGTAATCACATGGTTCAGGATCACCCGGGCCATTCGACAGGAATACTCCATTCGGTTTCATGGCCAGCACCTCAGCAGCAGCAGTCTTCGCAGGCACCACGGTTATTCTGCAACCGCGTTCAGCCAGTTTTCGAAGAATATTCCGCTTCACACCAAAGTCATAAGCCACCACATGGAATTGCGTGTCAGCCACTTCACAGTAACCACGCCCCAACTCCCACTCGCGCTGAGTCCAGTTATAGGGCTGATCGCTGGTGACCACCTGCGCCAAATCCATTCCAGCCAAACCGGCAAAACTTCTGGCATCATCCAAAGCCGCTTCAACGTCCGTACCCGTTGCTATACAACCATTTTGCGCGCCCTTCTCCCGCAAAATTCGGGTCAGCTTGCGCGTGTCGATATCGGCGATGGCCACCACGTTGTTCGCTTTAAGGTAGTCCGGCAGAGATTGCGTACTACGAAAGTTGCTGACGGTCATCGACAAATCGCGTATCACCAATCCGCTGGCAAACACCTGGCGCGATTCCACATCTTCAGGATTGACTCCCACATTACCAATATGCGGATAAGTCAGGGTGACGATTTGCTTGCAATAAGAAGGGTCGGTAAGGATTTCCTGATATCCGGTCATAGCCGTATTGAACACGACTTCGCCGACACTGCTACCAGAAGCACCGATGGCAATGCCTCGAAACACCGTCCCATCGGCTAATACAAGAATGGCGAGGTTCGTTTGCGGCACCAGATACTCCAACGTTGAATTTACATAAAGAAGCGGGACGAACAGTCTCGTTCATCCCGCTTTGATCTGGGCAACATTGTACCTGATTGTAACTGGCGTATCAAATACTATATACATTAAACAAGTATTAATATTTAGTTATCAAATTGATTTTAAGAATAATTTTAGCTTAAATGTAAATTATTACAGGCTAACCTGAATCTAACTTTACCGGAATCAATGTTGCATAAACTTATGTCCAGTCTCACTCCTGCACAATCGCCACGTAACAACCTAAAAATCATGAAAGTTATCCAAATCATTCGTAACCAATTTTAAGCCGGGACAGTAGCCGGGCACTAAAAAGGGTTGTTAACAGGAATATTTTTGAAGTAACATGGCTAGCTATCGTACTCAAATCATGAATAAGTTGAGTGGGCACGATACGATTAATTCAAACAAAATCCAAAATAATTTTTTGAAACGGAAAACTACATGCCTTTGATGATAGGAGTTCCACGAGAAACAGCAGTTGGTGAAAAGCGCGTTGCCACCGTCCCGGAAGTCGTTGAAAAACTGATCAAGCTTGGCTTTACGGTTGCCGTTGAATCCGGCGCCGGAGACGCAGCTAATTGCAGCGACGAATCCTACCGTGCCGCAGGCGCACAAATTATCGAGGGAGCCGCCCAACTTTGGGCCTCCTCAGACATCGTTTTCAAGGTAAGCGTACCGACGACGGAAGAAGTCAACCTCCTGCGCGAAGGCGGTCACTTGATCGGTTTCATCTGGCCCGCGCAAAACCCCGAATTAATGGCTCAGCTCGCCGCCAAAAAGGCGACCGTGCTGGCCATCGACTGCCTGCCGCGCATGTTGAGCCGCGCCCAAAAGATGGACGCGCTGACCTCTCAGGCTGGCGTAGCCGGCTACCGCGCCGTCATCGAAGCCGCCAATGCCTTTGGTCGTTTCTTCAATGGGCAGATCACCGCTGCAGGCAAAGTTCCGCCAGCCAAAGTGTTCATCGCCGGTGCGGGCGTGGCCGGACTGGCAGCAATAGGTACAGCTGCAGGCCTTGGCGCCATCGTGCGAGCAAACGACACCCGTGCAGAAGTGGCCGATCAGGTCAAATCTCTAGGCGGCGAATTCGTGAAAGTCGAATATGAGGAAGAAGGCGGTGGTGGTGGTGGCTACGCCAAGGTAATGAGCGAAGGCTTCCAGCAAGCCCAGCGCGAGATGTACGCCAAGCAGGCGAAGGAAGTCGATATCATTATCACTACTGCGCTGATTCCGGGCAAGCCGGCACCAAGGCTGATCACCGCCGAAATGGTACAGAGCATGAAGCCGGGTAGTGTCATCGTTGACATGGCAGCCGAACGGGGTGGCAATTGTGAACTAACCGAACCGGGTCAGGCAGTGGTCAAGCATGGCGTGACCATCGTCGGTTATACCGATCTGAACAGTCGTTTGGCCAAGCAGTCTTCCACCTTGTATGGAACTAATCTGTTCCGTCTCACCGAAGAGTTATGCAAGACCAAGGACGGCAACATCAACGTCAACATGGAAGACGATGCCATCCGCGGCCTGACGATCATCAAGGACGGCACGGTCACTTGGCCTGCTCCCGCACCGAAACTGCCGCCAGCACCGGCAAAGCCAGCCGAAACCAAAGCGATTGTGGCACCTAAAGGGCATGGTCATGGCGGCGGCGGTGCACCCGCTTCAGCTGGAAAAACGGCAATCATATTCGGTGTTGCCGCAGTGTTGTTCCTGTTGATTGGAGTTTTCGCGCCCGCAGCTTTCCTCGGCCACTTCACCGTATTCGTGCTCGCCTGCTTCGTCGGCTACATGGTGGTATGGAATGTCACTCCCGCCTTGCACACGCCACTGATGAGTGTCACCAACGCGATCAGCAGTATCATCGCCATCGGTGCGCTGGTGCAAATTGCACCGCCTCTGACGGAGGGCTTTGACCGCCCGGATGGTTGGATACGATGGTTGGCCGTAGCGGGCATTGCGCTCACTACAGTCAATATGTTCGGCGGTTTCGCCGTCACCCAGCGCATGCTGGCGATGTTCCGCAAATAAGGTAAATAATTATGTCTGCAAGCTTGGCAACTGTCTCGTATATCGGCGCGACCATTCTTTTTATCCTCAGCCTCGGCGGTCTTTCCAATCCGGAGAGTTCCCGGCGCGGTAATCTTTACGGCATTATCGGCATGACCATCGCCGTGCTGGCTACGGTGTTCGGCCCGCGCGTGTCAATGGCGGGAATTCCTTGGATTATGGGAGCCATGGCAGTCGGCGCCAGCGTCGGGCTCATAGCCGCACGCAAAGTGCTGATGACCCAGATGCCCGAACTGGTCGCGTTAATGCACAGCCTGGTCGGCCTCGCCGCCGCGCTGGTTGGTTTTGCCAATTACATCGATCCGGTGGCTTCGTCACAATTGATCGGGTCGGAAAAGTCCATCCACGAAATGGAAATCTACGTCGGCATCCTGATCGGCGCAGTGACTTTCTCCGGTTCCATTATTGCCTTTGGAAAATTATCCGGCAAAATCGGCGGCAAGCCATTGCTACTGCCCGGGCGCCACCTACTTAATCTGCTGGGATTACTGGTTGTCATTTTCTTCGGATGGCAATTCATGGGCGCCGAAAACGTCAACTCGGGTATGGTTGCACTGACCGTAATGACCGTGATTGCACTTCTATTTGGTATCCATATGGTCATGGCAATCGGCGGTGCAGATATGCCGGTGGTTATTTCCATGCTGAACAGTTACTCCGGATGGGCCGCAGCGGCGACCGGTTTCATGCTGTCGAATGACCTGCTTATCGTCACCGGCGCGCTGGTGGGGTCGAGCGGCGCGATTCTTTCCTACATCATGTGTAGCGCGATGAACCGCAATTTCTTTAGTGTGATTGCGGGCGGCTTTGGTACCGGTGGTGGATCCCCTGCAAAAGCCGGTGGCGAAGCACAACCTGCCGGCGAGGTAGTACCAATTAGCGCGGTCGATACTGCGGAACTGCTACGCGAAGCTAAAAGCGTGATTATCGTTCCCGGTTATGGAATGGCTGTTGCACAAGCCCAACATACTGTCTATGAAATCACCAAACACTTGCGCGAAAAGGGCGTCAATGTTCGTTTCGGTATTCATCCTGTAGCGGGTCGCATGCCAGGTCATATGAACGTGCTTTTGGCCGAAGCTAAAGTACCTTACGACATCGTAATGGAAATGGATGAGATTAATGCAGATTTTCCTGATACCGATGTTTCCATGGTGATCGGAGCCAATGACATTGTTAATCCGGCAGCACAGGATGACCCAACCAGTCCCATTGCCGGGATGCCGGTTTTGGAAGTCTGGAAAGCCAAAACTTCTATTGTCATGAAGCGCAGCATGGCTTCGGGTTATGCTGGCGTAGACAATCCTCTCTTCTACAAGGACAACAACCGCATGTTGTTTGGCGATGCGAAAAAGATGCTGGATGAGGTACTTGTTGCACTAAAATCCTGATCGTTCGCGACAAAGTAATTTGCGACTAAATTGAGGCCGCAGTCAAATAATCCCCATTTACCCTGCAAATGAGCAGAGAAAATGGGGATTTCACTTTTAAGGCACCAATCCCCATTTCATCTTATGCCCAGGCATCTAAAAATTTGTTTGAGAAACACTATACCGCTATAATAGTAATACTTCTTTATGCAAAGATTCTGCATTAGAAAACCAACCAACCTAACCATCGCCCAGCCCGATTTAGGATAATTCGTGATAAAAAAAATACTCGTTGCAAACCGTGGGGAAATCGCGGTTCGTATTGTTCGTGCATGTTCCGAAATGGGCATCAAGTCTGTCGCTATCTATACTGATGCCGACCGTCATGCGTTGCATGTTAAAAAAGCGGATGAGGCATACCATATTGGTGCAGAACCGGTAACCGGATATTTAAACGCGCACAATATTGTCAATATTGCAGTAACGTCAGGCTGCGATGCGTTGCACCCCGGTTATGGTTTTCTTTCTGAAAATCCCGAACTGGCTGATATTTGCGCCCGTCGTGGCATCAAATTTATTGGACCGAATGCCGATGTAATTCGCAAGATGGGCGATAAAATCCAGGCACGAAACGCCATGATAAGTGCCGGTATTCCGTGCGTTCCCGGTAGCGACGGCAATCTGGCCGATGTTGAGGAAGCACGACTACTGGCCAACAAAATCGGCTATCCAATCATGCTCAAGGCCACCAATGGCGGCGGCGGGCGTGGGATTCGCCGTTGCGACAATGACAAGGAACTTCTCAATAATTATGACCGGGTGATTTCCGAAGCGAGTAAAGCATTTGGGAAACCTGAAGTTTTTTTGGAAAAATGCGTAGTCAACCCGAAACATATTGAAGTCCAAATTCTGGGGGACAGCCACGGCAATGTGATTCATTTATTTGAGCGAGACTGTTCTATTCAGCGTCGCAATCAGAAACTGATCGAAATTGCCCCCTCCCCCCAACTTACCAAAGCCCAGCGCGAATACATTGGCACACTCGGAGCAGAAGCCGGTCGCGCTGTCGGTTATGAAAACGCAGGTACCGTGGAGTTTTTGCTCGATCAGGACAACAATTTTTATTTCATGGAAATGAATACCCGCGTTCAGGTCGAACACACGGTGACAGAAGCAATCACCGGCATTGACATCGTGCAAGAGCAAATTCGCATTGCCAATGGCCTGGAATTACAATACAAACAATCCGATGTTCAGTTTCGCGGCTATGCCATGGAATTTCGTATCAATGCAGAAGATCCGAAAAATGGATTTTTACCGAGCTTTGGTAAAATCACGCGTTACTATGCCCCCGGGGGGCCAGGGGTACGCATTGATGCCGCCATGTACAGTGGCTATGTCATACCGCCTTATTTCGATTCAATGTGTGCCAAGCTTACCGTTTGGGCACTCACTTGGGAAGGCGTAGTTGAGCGCGGTCGCCGTGCACTAAGCGACATGGTGGTCTATGGTGTCAAAACGACCATTCCCTATTATCAGGAAATTCTAAAACATCCCGATTTTAGAAACGCAAACTTTAATACCAGTTTTGTGGAGTCTCACCCGGAGTTGATTGATTACGTCACAAAGATTCCGCCTGAACTGAGGGCTGCAGCCATTGCCGCAGCTATCGCTGCACACGAAGGAATGTAGTTTAATCTTTAATTTTAATTAAATAGTTAAGTTAATAACATGGCAAAGACCCTTATTTCAGAACTAGTCCTGCGTGATGGCCACCAATCTAAAATTGCAACCCGGATGCGCACTGACGACATGCTTCCTATCTGCTCCAAACTGGACAGCATAGGATTTTGGTCGCTCGAAGCATGGGGTGGAGCTACCTTTGATTCATGTGTGCGTTTTTTAAAAGAAGACCCATGGGAACGACTCAAAAAGCTGCGCAAAGCTTTACCCAACTCGCGGATACAAATGTTGTTACGCGGTCAGAATCTTCTAGGTTATCGGCACTACTCGGACGACGTGGTGAGGGCTTTTGTTGAAAAATCTGCCAATAATGGCATAGATGTCTTCCGTGTTTTCGATGCGATGAATGATATGCGCAATTTGCGTGTCTCCATTGAGGCTGTCAAAAGAGCGGGCAAACATGCCGAAGGCTGTATCAGCTATACCACCAGCCCTGTACACGATATTCCTCAGTTCGTTCTGCTTGCTTCCGAACTTGAGGCTTTTGGCTGCGACACAATCTGCATCAAAGATATGGCGGGTCTGTTGACGCCTAAAATCACTTTCGAACTCGTTACTGCGTTGCGTGCTGCAGTTAGCCTGCCGATTCACTTACATAGCCACTCGACCTCCGGCTTGTCGGCCATGAGCTTTCTCAAAGCGGTCGAAGCGGGTGCCACCATGCTGGACACCTGTAACTCTTCTTTCGGCGAAGGGGCAAGCCATGCTTCGACTGAAAGCATCGTTGCCGCTCTACATGGAACTGAATTCGATACAGGCTTGGACTTAGCTGCCCTGCAGGAAATTACGGCTTATTTCACCGAGGTACGCAAAAAATATTGGCAATTTGAGAGTGCCTTCGCGGGAGTCGACACACGTGTATTGGTCAATCATGTGCCTGGGGGCATGATTTCAAACCTATCCAACCAGCTTAAAGAACTGGATGCGCTTAACCGCTTTAATGAAGTCCTGTCGGAAATCCCGCACGTACGCGAAGACATGGGTTATCCGCCTTTAGTTACTCCCACTTCGCAAATAATCGGCACTCAGGCTGTACTCAATGTCCTGACAGGAGCTCGGTACAAATCGATCACCAATGAAGTCAAGAATTATCTCCTAGGACATTATGGCAAAGCACCGGGCAAGATCAACGAAGAAGTTAGACAACTTGCCGTCGGCAATGAAACAGTTGTAACGTGTCGCCCGGCAGACTTGCTTGATGATGAAATGAGCAAACTCAAAACCGAGAGCGAGACTTTTGCTCAAAGTGAAGAGGATGTCCTCACTTACGCGATGTTCCCAGATATCGCTCAAACATTTCTGCAAGAACGCAACGCTAATACCCTGAAGCCTGAACCTCTGCTCGCGAAAGAGACAGGTAAAACTTCCTCCGAGCGTTTTGCACCCAATGAATTCAAAGTGACTTTACATGGAGAAACCTTCCATATCAAACTGACTGGCAGCGGTCACCACGGCGAAGCGCAGCGTCCTTTCTATGTTTCGGTTGATGGTATTTCGGAAGAGGCGATTGTTGAAACCCTCAATGAAATTGAAATTTCAGGTGGGCAAGGCAGCGGCAAGAAGAAGTCTTCCACGAGTTCAAGCAGTTCCAGTCGCCCTCGTCCATCGCATCAAGGTTGCGTTTCAACCGCCATGCCGGGAACCATTGTTGATGTAAGAGTCAAAGTGGGAGATCATGTTGAAGCAGGGGGCGGTATCCTAGTTATTGAAGCCATGAAGATGGAAAATGAAATACAGGCCCCCAAAAGTGGCGTCGTAATTAGTGTGCACGTTAAAAAAGGCGATAGCGTGGTGCCTGACGAAACACTGGTTGAAATTCAATAACGCTACAATCCGAAATAGAAAATAGAAAAAGCCACGAATTTTAACGCGGCTTTTTCTTTGCATCTCATTCAATCACCCACTATTATTATTAATAATGGATGTCGTGTTTTCAAGCGCTAGTCTTTAAAGGGGTGCCGTAAAACAATTGTTTCATCGCGATCTGGGCCGGTAGAAACCATGTCAACGGGGATACCACAAACTTCAGCTATACGCTCAAGATAGTCACGTGCGGCTTTGGGTAGATCTTCATAACGCTGCACGCCCAGCGTACTTTCACTCCAACCAGGCATTTCTTCGTACACAGCTTCGCAATCAGCCAAGGAATCTGCTCCAACCGGCAATATGTCGCTGTCCACACCATTAATGCGATAGCCAACTCCAAGACTCACGGAATCCATACCATCCATCACATCCAGCTTGGTCACGCATAAACCCGACACGCCATTGATTTGAATGGAACGCTTGAGTGCCGCCGCATCAAACCAACCGCAGCGACGTGCGCGCCCTGTAACCGACCCAAATTCATGGCCTCGTTTTGCCAATCCTTCGCCAATCGGATCCCGTTTATCAACAGCATCATACAATTCAGTTGGGAAAGGGCCCGAGCCAACACGGGTTGTGTACGCCTTGGTGATACCCAGCACGTAATTGAGCATGTTCGGCCCTACCCCGGCACCGGCACAGGCTGCACCGGCAACGCAGTTACTTGAAGTCACAAACGGATAAGTTCCATGATCGATGTCAAGCAAGGATCCTTGCGCGCCCTCAAAGAGAAGATTGTTGCCCGCTTGATTAGCGTCATACAAGGCACGCGGAACATCCATCACCAATGGCTTGATGCGCTCGGCCAGCAATAAAGTTTCGTCGAGCGTTTTTTGGAAATCGACCGTTGCAGTATTGAAATAATTCTTCAACACGAAGTTGTGATAATCCAGTACTTCACCCAGTTTTGCTGCGAACCGCTCGCGGTAAAAAATATCCTGTAAACGTATCGCACGACGAGCCACTTTATCTTCATAAGCCGGTCCTATCCCACGACCGGTCGTACCAATCTTGGCATCGCCTTTAGCCAATTCACGCGCTTTATCAATCGCTTCGTGATAAGGCAATATCAAAGGGCAAGCTTCGGAAATTTTCAAACGGCTGTAAACGTCAATTCCAACGAGTGCCAACTCATCCATTTCCTTAAGCAAGGCCTGCGGAGACACCACCACTCCATTGCCAATGTAACAGATGACATGATCGCGCATGATCCCGGAGGGTATCAGGCGCAATACTGTTTTTTTGCCATTGATCACTAAAGTATGGCCTGCATTATGGCCGCCCTGGAATCTCACAACCCCTTGAGCATGATCGGTTAACCAATCCACGATTTTGCCTTTGCCCTCATCACCCCATTGAGTTCCGATTACCACTACATTTTTTGACATAGCTGATCCCTAGTTTGCTATTGATAGATAATTATTTATTAACGTCAACCACTAGCCACGCTCCATCGCGTAACACCAGTTCACGATCACAATTCAACTCTAATCGATATGCCCTGTTGCCAAGCAAATCGACCACCACAAATTGCCCCTGCTCACGCAACTGCGCAATTATTTCATCCAGCGCCTTGTCGTTACAATACGGCGCCAAAATCCCTTTGGACTGCGGCTTTTTCTCCAGCAAGCCATGCAATTGGCGCAAATCCATACTAAACCCTGTGGCGGGTCGCGCGCGTCCGAAACTCTTGCCAACATCGTCATAACGACCACCCAATGCAATAGCATCATGACTGCCCGAGTGGTAGGCCGCGAACACCATACCATTGTGGTAATGATACCCACGGAGTTCAGCCAAATCGATGCCGATGCTACCGGCCAACGGCTGCAAATTAACTGCAGCTTGTTCCAAGTCATCCAGTGCCGCTACCACTTCCGGGAAGTCCGGTAGGATCGCTCGGGCGCGAGAAATGACCTCGTATCCACCGTAAAGATGCGGCAGAGCCAGCAAGGCATCTTGCACATCTTTCACTAAGCCACTGACCAATCCCTGCAAGCCAGGCGTGTCCTTGCCCTGAAGCGCACCAAACAACTCAGTTTCCAGTTGTTTATCAATCCCTGCATATTTCACCAGCGCACGGAACAATCCAACATGCCCCAAATCAAGATGAACTCCCTCAACACCAAGTGCTGCCAAGGATTGAAGCATCAATCGCTGAACTTCGAGATCGCTCTCAAGTCCATTGTGACCGAAGAGTTCGGCGCCTATCTGTAGCGGTTCGCGCGTGCGCATCAATCCGGCAGGCTGAGTGTGCAATACGCTGCCGACATAACAAAGGCGCGTTATCCCTTTCCGATTGAGAAGGTGTGCATCAATACGAGCTGCCTGAGGTGTAATATCCGCGCGCAACGCCAACGTACGACCACTCAGCTGATCAACCAGTTTGAAGGTACGTAAATCCATGTCCGGACTGCCATTGACCAGCAGCGACTCAGCATATTCCAGCAAAGGGGGGGCCACCAACTGATAGCCCGACAGGCGCATCAATTCAAGTACTTTGGCACGCATTGCTTCAATGCGCCATGCCTCGTCAGGCAGCATGTCCTGGATATATTCCGGCAACAACCAATTCGAATTCGACATCTCTTGAAGAAACCCTTATTTGACCAAATACAAAAGCAGAATACCCGACAGCATTGAAGTCATTCCAATAAATCGAAGCTGCCCATCCGTGAGCTGAACCAGTCGGCGAAATGTTTCTCGCCATTGAGCCGGGAACAAGAATGGCATGATACCTTCAACGACCAGCATCAATGCCAATCCTATCAGCCAATACTCGCCCATCCTACTTTCCCGATTTTCCCGAACTCTTGAGATATTTGAAGAATGCGGAACTGGGGTCAACCACCATCACGTCGCTCTTGTTTTTGAAGCTTTGTTTATAGGCTTCCAGACTGCGATAAAAAGAATAAAATTCGGAATTACGCCCAAATGCGGCAGCATAAATTGAGGCGGCCTTGGCATCGCCTTCCCCTTTAATTTTTTGGGCATCGCGGTATGCATCGGCTAGCGTCACTTCACGTTGACGATCCGCATCCGCTCGGATTTTTTCGCTTTCTGCATTCCCGGTTGCACGCAATTCGTTGGCTACCCGTTTGCGTTCTGCATCCATACGTCGATAAACCGAGTCGCTGATTTCAGTTGGAAAATCGACGCGTTTCAAGCGTACATCCAAAACCTGAACCCCAATCTTGCGTGCGTCGGAATCCGCCTTCTCGCGCAATACTTGCATGATCTGTTCACGCTCACCTGACACCACTTCGTGTATGGTGCGCTTGCCAAACTCCTCACGCATGCTTGCATTGACGGTCTGCATTAAACGGGTGCGCGCTCGATCTTCGTCCCCGCCTACGCTGATGTAATATTGTTTGACATCGGCGATCCTCCACTTGACGAAAGAATCCACCATCACGTTTTTCTTTTCAGCCGTAATGAAGCGTTCAGGTTCCTCACTATCCATTGTCAAAATACGCGATTCAAAATACCGCACGTTCTGCAGCAAAGGTATTTTGAAATAGAGACCCGGCTCAGTTTTCTCGCCCACCACCTCACCGAGTTGGAACACAATTGCCGTCTGGCGTTGGTCGACCACAAACATGCTCAAGCTGAACAGCACTAAGAGCGCGACTGCGCCAACCAGAATATTACCCGTATATTTTTTCATTAGCGTGCCTCCCTGTCGCGGCCATGTAAAGCATCGCGTCCGGTCAACACAGCCGGATCAGCAGGTGCCGGAGCTTGAGGGGCCACCTGTTCAGCATTATTGGCCGGCTTACCTGCCGGTGACGCACTATCCGTTCCCGAACTGGTACTTTGAATCAGTTTATCCAAGGGTAAATACAATAAATTGCTGCCCCCCTTCTGATCGACCAATACCTTGCTGCTATTGCTCAAAATCTGCTGCATCATGTCAATGTACATGCGCTCACGCGTGACTCCAGGTGCTTTCTCGTATTCCACTAAAATCTGTTTAAAGCGGCTGGCATCCCCCTCCGCATTCGCGATCACCCGTTGTTTGTATCCGTCGGCCTCCTGCATCAGTCGGGCTGCCGCGCCTTTCGCCTTAGGCACTACATCGTTGGCGTAAGCCTGTCCTTCATTTTTCTGACGCTCCCTATCCTGTCCTGCCTTCACCGCGTCGTCGAACGCTGCCTGAACCTGTTCCGGAGGTTGTGCATTTTGCATGGTCACCTTGCTGACCAGAATGCCTGATTTGTAACGATCCAAAATATCCTGAATCAATTTAGTCGTAGAAGCAGCTACCTGTTCGCGTCCTTCATACAGCACGAAATCCATCTTGCTCTTGCCTACAACCTCGCGGATAGCCGTTTCTGCGGCTTGACGCACATTTTCATCAGGCGCGCGATTGTTAAATAAATAGTCGGCAGGATCTTTTAGAAAGTACTGTACGGCAAACTGAATGTCGATAATG
>Ga0364880_10045_pt1 | contig 79041 bp, 70 predicted proteins | sample ExccelJu500001D3_5_FD_206927 | JGI IMG/M metagenome (GOLD analysis project Ga0364880, IMG submission 206927) | Enriched cells from Trout Bog Lake Hypolimnion, Wisconsin, USA - BchlTB.July30.5000.01.D3 | ecosystem: Environmental > Aquatic > Freshwater > Lake > Hypolimnion/Profundal zone | place... | reverse complement strand
TTTGTTGCTTTGTTGTTTGATAGACATCAACGCTTTTCAATTGGTTGCATTTATAATTGTTAAAAACATTATTTTTTCAACCGCTTGGAGAATAAATTTAAGTTTAGAGCACTTTTTTTGATGTATTTCATTGATTTTCATAAAAATATAACTTTAATGAAGAGCCTCGGTTTCTGCCTTATTTTTCTTTTGTTCTTTTCAGCAAGCCACAGCCAATGCCTGGCTACTTTTCGCGACATCAATAACTATGTCTATGTTTTTGATGGGGGCGAATCGAAATATTTGGAGTCCTTACCCCTGCTTTCATACAAAATAGGAAGAGCCAATATTATGGCGTATGTGGGCAATAATGGGCGCTTGAAGGTATACTACCGGGGCAAAGTTTATCCCGTTACCGATAACACGCCCAACTATTATATGACAGATAATTGGTTTTTGTATCAAAATTATAACCTGATTAAGGTAATGTATAATGGTGAGTTTAAAACACTTGAAACCTTGTTTACGCAAGGCACTGATTCACTTTATTATGGAGACAGCTTAATTGTTTGGAATAACGACCTGGGCGAGTTGAATGCATTTCATGATGGAGAAACTACCTTATTGGAACGCAGTGTTCCAATAGGTGCAAAAATTGGTCCCAATATTTTTGTATATCTGGATGCCAGCAGCAATTTTAAAGTGTTTTATCACGGCGAGTTGCAAGTGCTGGAATCTTATCAACCCAGAAGCTACCAGGTAAATGAAGACATGCTGGTTTATTTTGACCAGTATAATAACCTGAAAATTTTTCATGATGGGGTGTTAGATGAAACTTCAACCCCGGCTCCGGCCGAGTACAGGTTAGGCAGGGACTTTATGGCCTATATTTCATCGCTAAAGCAACTGGTAGTTTACTATAAGGGCGAAGAAACGGTTTTGATGGATGATAGGCCTACACATTGGGTAGTAAGGAAAAACCTAATGATTTATACCGATAAAGGAAACAATTTCTGGGCGTGGTATAAAGGCCAGAAAATCTTACTTGAACGCTATATTCCGATTAGTTACAAAGTAGATAATGATGTTGTTTTTTATCAGGACCTGGATGGTCGTTTGAAAGCACTATATTATGGTGAACAAATAGACGTAAGCGACCAGATTGTTCCAAACTATCAGTTGTTCAATGAGGCGGTAACCTATTCGCTGATGCCTTATGAAACCAAAGTATGGTGTAATAAGCAAACGTATACTTTTAAATAGCTAAAATAGCCTGCTATGAAAGAATATAAATTCAAAGGGAAGTTAGAAGCCGGTGATGGGGGAGGGGTTTATGTAGTTTTTCCCTACGATGCCAAAGTTGAATTTGGTAAGTCCAGAATTCCTTTTCAATGCACCATTGATGGTGAGCCATATCGTGGAACGATGGTAAAATATGGAACGCCTTTCCATTTTATAATTGTATTAAAGGCAATTCGGGAAAAGATAAATAAAGGCATAGGCGATGAAGTAACTATTAAATTGGTCGAAGACAATGCCGAACGGACCATTGAGGTTCCCGATGATTTTAAAAAGCTTTTGAAGAAAAATAAAATTGAAAGCCAGTTTGATAAAATGAGCTTCTCGCACAAAAAGGAATGGATGCTTTGGATAAATGATGCCAAAAAAGAAGATACCCGTTTACATCGTATGGAAAAAGCCATCGCTAAATTGAAGGAGAAGATAATGCAGGGGACCGGTGAGTGACTGGTTCTGTATTTAACTTTAAACCGGCAGCTATAAATTGCGTTATTTGTCTTTTGCCTTTTGCAGCGTAAAAGCAAAGGTGGTGCCTACTCCTACAGTACTGCGTACATTGATAGTTTGCTCATGAGCCTCAATGATGTGTTTTACGATGGCCAACCCTAAACCCGTGCCACCCTGCTCGCGCGAGCGGTGCTTGTCAATACGGTAAAACCTTTCAAACAAACGCGGAAGGTGCTCTTCTGAAATACCAATGCCATTGTCAGTAATTTCAATCAGCACATTGTCATCCATGTCGTAATAGCTGGCTGTGGTTTCGCCATTTAGCGAACCGTATTTTACTGAGTTGTCAATTAGGTTGGTAATCACCTGCCGTATCTTTTCTTTATCGGCGTGCACAAAAAAAGGTTTCTCAAAACCCTTCTGAATACTTAACGAAATACCCTGCTTCACAGCTTTCAACTCCATCGATTCAAAAACCTCTTTCACTAATTGAGTGATATCAAAAATCTCCTTTATCATGGCAACCTCGCCACGCTCAATTTTCGATATTTCGTCCAGGTCATCTACCAGGTTATTAAGTCGGTCAATGCTTTTGGCGGTGCGCTCTAAAAAGTGTTTCATAACCTCAGGCTCATCCATCGCGCCATCCAGCAAGGTATGTACATAACCTTGTATGTTGAAAATGGGGGTCTTTAATTCATGCGAAAGGTTGGCCAAAAACTCTTTTCTGAATTGCTCCAGCTTTTTAAGGTCTTCAATTTCTTTACTCTTATCGGTCACCCAATCTTTAACCTGAGTTTCCATTTCGCTCAGCGGGTCGTCGCTCACAGATTCGCCTATTGATTCTTTCAAATTTTTACTGAGTTTGAATTGATGAATGATTTTATAAACAAGTTTAATACGGTTGCGCAGGTATACGTCTACCACGTAGTAGAGTAACAATGAAGCCGAAAACGACACCAGTATAAATATTAAAATAAAATGAAGTAACGAGGTGTCAAAATACAAATCTACAAGGCTTACTATTAAAGCAAGTACTAACGAGAATATGATAGTAAGTGTTCTAGGTGAGTATTTATCCATAAATTAATTCTCTAAAGCCCGGATTTAACCGGGCGCCGGCTTTGAATTTTACCGGCAAATATATGAGATATGGTGGCCTGGTTTACCCTTTTTGCTTTTCGTGTTTTAATACTTTTGCTTCAAGGTAAAAAATAATTTCCTCCGCAATATTTGAGCTTAGGTCGCCTACTCTTTCAAGTCTTCTTATAATCGAAATGAGATTCAACAACGGGATGATATCCGTACCTCCGTTGGCCAGATAATTTGCCACAACGCTGGTGGCCTGCCTGTTGATGTTGTCAATTTCAACATCTTTGTTGAATACAAGCCGCGCCTGTGAGGTATCATCATTTCTTAAGGCGCGTACGTTATCTTCAATCATGCTATTGGCTAACTCGTACATTCTGTCAAGCTGCAGGTCCAGTAATAGTTTTTCGTCAAATTTTTTATCCATTTCCAAAACAAACTTCGATACCCCCTTGGCGCTGTCACCAATGCTTTCCAGGTGCGAGTTTATTTTAAAAGCTGCAAATACAAATCGAAGGTCAATAGCTACCGGATTAAAAAGAGCCACAAAATTTTCACAATCCTTGTCAATTTTAAGTTCTTCAGCATTTACTCTGCGCTCATTCACCATCACCTCCCGGGCCAGGTTTTTATCAAGCGTGTTTAATGCCACTATACTTTTACGTAATTGCTTTTGAACCAGCAAAAACATTTCAATCAAATTATTTTTAAGCGATATTATTTCGTTATCTAAATGTCCCATTTTCGTTTTCGTTTCCTGTTTCTGAATACTTTTTTAAATGCCATACAACCCGTAATGCTAGCCAAATCTACCTGTTATATAGTTTTGGGTTCGTTCTTTCTTAGGGTTGGTAAATATTGTTTTTGTTTCATCAAACTCAACTAATTCACCCAGATAGAAGAACGCAGTTTTATCACTTACACGCGCTGCTTGTTGCATATTATGTGTAACAATAAGGATAGTGTATTTTGTTTTCAGTTCCCAGATAAGTTCTTCGATTTTGGCGCTTGAAATCGGGTCAAGGGCTGACGAGGGTTCATCCATTAATACTACCGATGGTTCAATGGCAATAGCACGGGCAATACACAAGCGCTGCTGTTGTCCACCCGATAAACTCAGGGCGTTTTTTGTTAGCTTATCCTTTACCTCGTCCCACAAAGCGGCTTGTTTCAACGAGCGCTCAACTGTTTCTTCTATAAATTTTTTGTGCGTTACCCCGTTGACCCTTAAACCATATGCTACATTTTCGAATATACTTTTGGGAAACGGGTTAGGTTTTTGAAATACCATGCCCACCTTTTTGCGCAGTTCATTTATACGGATGTCTTTAGCAAAAACATTTTTATTGTCTATCAACACTTCTCCCTCCAGCCTGAATCCCTCAATCAAGTCGTTCATGCGGTTGAAAATGCGCAGGTAAGTGGACTTTCCGCATCCTGACGGACCGATTAAGGCAGTTACCGTATTTGACTTTAACTCCATATTGATATCTCGTAGTACATGGAAATCGCCGTACCAGCAATTCACATTTGTTGATTGTATTTTGTTCATGCGTATCTCTTTATTGGCGATAGATTTCGGAAACTCTGAACTGAGCTCGTTTATTTTCTCAAGTCCGTTACTTACCACATTGCTTACTATTTTCTTTTCCTCTTCCATTTTATTGATGATTGTCATTTCAGCATCCGTTTCGGGGATCTTTATTCTCGAATCCATTTACCACCTCACATTTTTCTGCCAGCGGTTTCTTAAATATACCGCTGCCCCGTTCATAATAAAAGTAATTGACATTAAAACAATAATGGCAGCTGCTGCATTAATTAAAAAACCAGCTTGTGGCCTCGTAACCCAGTTATAAATCTGGATGGGCAAAACCGTAAAAGAATCGAAAACCGATTTAGGAACAAACGGAACATACATTAAAGCACCAACAACAATCAAGGGTGCGGTTTCACCAATAGCTCTTGATAACGCTAATATTATGCCTGTCATAATACCCCCTGATGCAGCAGGTAAAACCTGTAGCCATATAGTTTGCCATTTACTGGCTCCAAGCGCATACGATGCCTCGCGAAGCGTGTTGGGCACAGTTTTAATGGCTTCACGGGTTGATACAATGATGATGGGAAGAATAAGCAGGGCCAGGGTTAAACTACCTGCTAAAATACTTTGGCCTAAATGCATCAGTCGCACAAAAAGTTCTAAACCCAGCAAGCCGTAAATGATGGATGGAACCCCAGCCAGATTTGCAATGTTTATTTCAAGAAATGAAGCCAGCCTCCCCTTTTTTACATATTCTTCCAGGTAAATACCTGCGCCGATACCAATGGGAATGGCGAAGAATGCCGTTGTAATCATTATCCATAAAGTTCCCGCCCAGGCAGTTAATATTCCAGCCTGCTCAGGTCGGCGCGATGGCAGAGCTGTAAAAAAATCAATGGAAATGCGGTGAAGACCATCCATCCCTATTTTTATGAGTAAAATGGCCAGCATAATAATGCCTACTGAAGTAGCAAATATTGCCCACCCTTTAAATACATTGTTTTGCAGCGTTTTTACCTTCTCATTACTCATATTGCTCACGGTATTTTTTCTTGATAAAATAGCTGATATTGTTCAAAATAAAGGTGATGGTAAACAAGGTTAGACCCGCGGCGAAAATGGTTTTATACTCTAATGAGTTATGCGGTACATCCCCACTGCTTACCTGTACTATGTAGGTGGTAATGGTTTCAATAGGGACTCGGGGGTCAAGTGTAAGCCTTGGTTGTTGGCCGGCGGCAATGGCCACAATCATGGTTTCACCAATAGCTCTCGAAAAGGCAAGTATCACTGAAACCAAAATTCCGGACGAGGCTGCCGGCACTATTACCTTTAATGCGGTTTGATATTTAGATGCCCCCAGCGCGTAAGATGCTTCACGCATGGCGTTAGGTACGGCATACATAGCATCCTCACTGAGAGAAGACACAAAAGGAACAATCATTATACCCATAACAATGCCAGGCGATATGGCATTGAAGCCGGATAGCTCAGGTATAATGAGTTGCAAAACGGGGGTAACCACAGTCAAGGCAAAAAAACCATAAACCACGGTTGGTACAGCAGCCAGAATTTCAAGCATGGGTTTAATGACTCCTCTTAATTCCTTGGATGCATATTCGCTTAGATAAATAGCAATAGATAATCCCAGTGGAAGGGCAATGATAATCGCTATAAATGTGGTAAGAAGTGTTCCGGTAATAAGTGGAAGAATACCAAAATGTTTGTCTGCAAATAGCGGAGTCCATTGAGTGTCGGTTAAAAAGTCTACAACAGACACCTCGCTAAAAAACTGAACGGTTTGTATCCCCAGGATAACAATGATGCCAACGGTGGTCAGAACGCAAATCGCTGCACAGAAAAACAAAATACCTTCGATAATCTTTTCTTTAACATTCATAGCTTCCTAATAAGGCGAAAGCAGGAGCATTTTCATGCCCCTGCTTTATGTCAATTTAATTAAGCCCAAAAATCCAGTAATACTTAAATATCATACAAATACTTCAACGAAAACCAAATACCATTCGGGATACTTATTGTGCTACAGTCCCTTTCAGTAACTCTTCAACTTTGGCTCCAACTGCATCCTTCCCTGCTAAAATTGAGCCGGTAGTTCCCGCAGCATAGCGATTTTTTACCAGTTGGTAAACATCATCAGGGAAAGCAATATAACCAACCTCAGTTGAAAGTTTGCCTGCATTCGCCAGGTAGTAGTTTACAAAGGATTTAACTTCAGACCTGTCTGCAGCCTTCTTTGAAATGTAAATAAATAAGGGACGGGAAAGCGGTTGATAGGTTCCGTTTTTTACAGTTTCCTGTGAAGGTAAGATAGCTCCTTTTCCATCTTCGTCTTTTTCGTCATCTACTGCAACTACTTTTAGTTTTTCTTTATTCGATTCATAATAAGCCAATCCGAAAAATCCTAAAGCATTTTTATCTGAAGCGATACCCTCTACCAATACATTTGGATTTGCGCTGGCAGTATAGTCACCGCGTATAGATTTTGCTTTCCCGTTGATGGCTTCCGTAAAGTAATCGAAAGTGCCTGAAGCAGTACCGGGGCCAAAAAGGTGAATCTCTTCATTCGGCCACTTAGGGTTTACCTGGTTCCATTTTTTAATTTTGTCCTGGGCATCTGGTCCCCAAATCATTTTAAGTTCTTTAACGGTAATCTTATCTAAAAATTTATTGTCTTTGTTAACAATAATGGCAAGACCATCATATGCAATCGGTAGCTCGATGTAATCGATACCTGCCGCTTTGCAAATTGAATCTTCGCTGGCGGTTATTGGTCGTGATGCATCACTGATATCAGTTTCTCCACGGCCGAATTTCTTAAATCCGCCACCAGTACCAGAAAGACCTACGGTAATATCAACCGAATCATTGGTCTTTTTAAAATCCTCGGCAACCGCTTCTGATATAGGGTATACCGTGCTTGAACCGTCAATTTTAATCTGAGCTTTTGATGTGGTTTGTTTGTTGTCGGATTGTTGTTTGTTTCCGCAACTTGCCAGGGCAATGGTTGCGAAAATCGCAATGATTATCTTCCTCATAATTCTTGTTTTTCTTGTTTATTTAAAGAACAAATTTACAGGTCTAATATGAACGGTTTATTAAGTTAGGGTTAGTAGTATTCTTTTTATCGAACCACCAGCTGTCAATCATAAACTGTGTGCGTAATGTAAATACGTTGTCTTTTTTGTAGTCGGTTGACCAACCAGAGATGCCTGAGCTCTCGTTAATTGGGTGATCATACCATACCATTAGTTTAAAGTAAGGCACAGGCGATACTGTAAAGCCGCCACTAATGGTGGTATATGCCAAATCGGTGGTTGAAAATCCGGCACCTTTTGTGATAGCCGTGCCTTTGATTTGCGTATTTGGATCATAGTAATCCATTCTGAAGGTAAGGTCGCTATTCATAGGTTGTTTACCGGCTTTGTAGTGGAATCCCTGTGTTATGGTAATCATGTAACCCTGGAATTTACGGATGTAAAGATCAACAGCTGGTGCGGTGGTCCCGGCACCCAAAGGAACCGTTGAAGAGGACAGTTGGCCTGGTTGTGTTCCTCCAATAAATTCGCCACGCAAGGCGGTGGTAGCAGAAGCGCTGCCACCAATTTTGTAATCGAAGTCAACTTCAAGGTGCGCACCTGCGTACTGGCGGTGATAATCTGTGTGTCCTTTGCCAGCAGTATCGGAAGTTCCTACCGTTACATTCTTAAAGGTATCAAGGCCTGTTTCAGCATTTTTAACCACTTCGTAAACGTTGTTAGTGCCTTGTAATACATTACCGTAATAATAAGAGCCGCTGGCCATTAAGCTGATTTTAGTGCCATTATCAAGATTGAATGCGCGACCAACCAAAAGCCGACCAACAAAATCTTTGGCGCTTTGGTAAGCCCCTGTACTGATACTTGATTGTCCGGTGCCGGTATTGCCAATTCCTTCGCCGTTAACTACTGCTGCATCCAGGCGCAAGTAAACGGGTTTGAACTTGCGCGGCGATTCAACTATAAATGTTTCTCCCAGTTCGCATTCATTTGGCATAATTGTCTGGTTCATCCGTGCAAATTCAGGAGTTTCGTAGGTCATTGGAGATGCCGGAGACTCCCATCCAAAAGGGCGAACGGTGATACCGGCTTGTATGCTGAACCATCCGGTCCATGGGTCGATAATGCGACCATAGAAATCCTTGAAAGCGTTAAACCCTTTTTCTGTAGCATCATACTGAAAGTTAAATTCTCCCACCTTTATACTATCGCCATGTTTGTTAACTACTTCATGTTGCCAGTAAACTTTAAAGCGACCCCGGCGTATCATTAAACGATTATTTGCTGCTGCCGGGAAGTTACCACCATGAACTGTTGAAATGCCAGCGGTATCGGCCCTTTGCCATTGGGGTTGAGCATAAATTACAAACCTGAATTCGCGGAGAATGTTAAGGATATGGTCGGTTCTTCTAAAATGTTCAGCTATACGCGCCGAGTCAGAAGCATAGTTCTGTGCTTTTCCCGTAAGAGCGAAAAACAGCAGTAGTATGGGTAATAGTTTTTTCATTTTTGGGTCAATTTTTGGTTGACGCAAAAGTGTGCTTGCAATGTTATGTGAAGGTTAACTTAGTCTCACTTAATAGTTAAAGCGAGTATTAGTTATTCACTGAAATATTTGTTAATAAAATTTTCGCATATTCCTTATTTTTTGAGAAGGTTTGATAAAAGGAGACCTTGGTAATTGCTTTTTTTGTATCGGTAGCAATTGAAAATCAATCTATTGAAACGAAAATGGTAAGAGCTTGATTAGTATGTTTGTTATGCATTTATTTTGCATTAAAAGGATAACATACGCACTTTGAAATATTTAATTTACTTAAAGTGAAATTTTGGCGTAAAATTAGCTATGTTACCAATTTGTGACAATTATCATAAAACCAGCCTTTTTAATTTTTTTAGGGGGATCAACTTTATCGCTGGAAAAACAGATGTTGTTTGGAAGTAAATTATAATCAATGGCAACCCGTAAATCAGGTATATTGATTTTTATTGCGGGTAATGCCAAATATTCGAACCGCTTACTGGTCTGTGCTATGTTGCCAGCTTTATAGTTGTCAAAAACCATTAAAATTTGGGCTTGTTTTTTTGAATTTATGGGTTTTGTCTACATTTGAGCTACAATGAATCAGGTTACCTTTAAGCTAATTTTTCAAACATCAAAAATAAAGTTGTTTGCGCTGGTCGCAGTTTACGTGTTGCACGTCGCTTTTTTTGATGGGTTAATGGCTCGTGATTCGTATGCTTCGCTTAACACTACCCTATCTTCCTGTTCGCACCAATCTTCTTCTAAAAATATTCCACTCGAGGGATCTTCGTACCGCTTGCTTATTAAACACGAACAATCGAAGAAAGCGATGGTTGATGTTCCGCAGGCGTTCAGTTTCGTTTCGCTCGCTTTTTCCGGTTTTGTTGAGGAACCAATCTTACCGCCTCATTTTGACGTTATTGCGCATTTGAGTGTAAACACATTCAGATTGTACCGGTTATTCCGGGTATTTCTTATTTGATTTTATGGTTTGGTTAATGCCGCTCGTTTCGCTATAGTGAAGCGAGGGTATGTTGCTCACTTTTGTGTCAAAATATTGCATAAGTGGCAATATCGTGATTAGGAGATTCTTCTAATTACTTATAGGATAACAGGCGCGGCCTCTCTTTAGTCTGTTCATTCGTTACCCGCTGATGCAAACGAAATAAAAATGATTAAGCAGATGATAAGTATAATAAAGTTTGAATAAGATATGCAGGATTTATGGGTAAAGGGTAGCGGGGCGGACCTCCCAGGCCTGATACTCTGCTACCCCACCATAAACTTCTTCATACATTACTGTCATTAAACCCATAAAACATTAAAACTTTCGTTCATGAATTTTAGGAAAAATTTTACTAATATACTTATCTTGCTTGCCGCAGCCTGCGTAATGCTGCCGCTAAAAGCGCAGCAACCTTTGTCGTTGCAGCAGTTATTGCAAGCCATGAGTAGTAATTACGAACTGCTCAAGCAACAAAGTAGCCTTGTGCAAGCCCGGAAAGCAGCTGTTAAAGCTACCAGGTTTGACAGATTGCCAGCCCTGAATACTATGTTACAGGCGACAGTAAATTCTGATAACAATGTTGAGGGGGCCTATCAGTCGTATGGTATGATACCATCTGTAGTTAGCGGGGTGAGAGCGCAGAGCAACTTAACTGTAGCATCGGGCATAGATGCTATTATGGACCTGAACTGGGAAGCCACCAACTTTGGCGAGTACAAGGCCCGCGAGGACTTATCCAAATCCGATCTGCTGGTTCAAATGAATGCGCTCGCCAGTACTCAATATGATTTAGAGGGCTATGCGTCCGCTTATTATCTCGAATTAATACGTCAGTACGACTTACAAATGGTTCAAAAGGATAATGTGCTGCGTTTGCAACAATTAAAAACCTCCATTGATGCGTTGGTTAAAAGTGGAGTAAGGCCTGGTGTTGATAGTGCGGTGGCATCGGCCGAGTTATCAAAATCCCTGGTTGCGCTTTATCAGGCACAAACCAATCTGGCTAAAACCAAAGTGCAGTTATCCAATTTAACCGGCTTGGGTACGGGTCAGCTTAACCCGGATACTACTGCGGAAAGTAAGATAAACAAGGATGGGGCGGCATTAGCTTTTTCCATTACCGCCGATACGGTTCATCATCCTTATCTCAATCTATATTCATCGGTTTATGATCAAAGCCGGGCCAGGCTTAAACTTGAAAAGAGCAGTTATTACCCTAAGGTATTTGTTGACGCCGATGCGTGGGGCCGTGGCTCTAGTATTAATGGCGCCGACCAATACAACAGCAATTTAGCTGTGGGATATGAACCGGGCAGGTTTAACTATTTGGTGGGATTAACAATGACTTACGACATATTCAACATTGCACACAAAAGATTGAATTCAAGTATCTATCGTTTTCAGGCTGATGCGGCTTTTCACCAGTTGGAGAATGAAAAAGCCAGTTTAAACAGCGATGTGCAACAGGCGTTACTGGAAAAGGACTTTCAAATTACGCGATTGTCTGAAACCAAACACCAGTTGGATGAAGCAGCGTCGGCTTACGGGCAGCAGCTCAGCTTATATACCAATGGTCTTTCATCTGTTATTGAATTAAATACTGCGCAGGATTACTATATACAGGCACAGCGCGATTATGTAGAAGCTAAAGTAGGATTAATGAAGAGTGTGCTCAATTATTCACTGGTTACCAACACGTTTACTACGTTGCTGCAAACTATAAAATTATAATTTATGTTTTTAGTAAGGCTTGCTTTGCAAAGGCCCATAACACTGGTAGTAATTTTTACCAGCTTATTGATTTTCGCCGTATTAAGCTTAACCAAAATACCTATTGATATTTTCCCCAAGCTTAATTTACCATCTATATATGTAATTGAACCCTACGGTGGTATGTCCCCGCAGCAAATGGAAGGCTACTTCTCAACCGGCATGCAGGATTATTTTTTGTTTGTTACCGGTATAAAGACCATTGAAAGTCGTAACATACAAGGGCTTACCTATATGAAACTCAATTTTTATGAGGGAACCGACATGGCCCAGGCTGCGGCTGAAGTGGCTACCTACGCCAGCCGTACGTTGAAGTTTTTCCCCGAAGGGGCGCTTCCACCTCTTATAGTGCGCTTCGACGCATCATCACTACCTGTCGGCGAATTGGTTTTTTCAAGCCCCGATAAATCACTGAACGAAATATATGATTTAGCGATGACCCGCACCCGGCCAATGTTTGCTACTGTGCCCGGCCTTTCGGTCCCCCCTGCAATGGGTGGTACCGCCCGCTCGGTGGTAATTAATGTTGACCCCGGTAAACTCCGCTCTCATAACATAAGTCCTGATGAAATAGTTAAGGCCATAGCCCGTAGCAATATTATGGCTCCTTCAGGTAATTTAAGGGTGGGCAATATCATGTATTTAACTACGGCAAACGGTTTGGAAAAAAAGGTAGCGGACTTCAGCACAATTCCGCTCAAAGTCGAAACTGATAGGACTGTTTTTATTGGCGATGTAGCCCATGTGGCTGATGCCGCCGATATGACCGTTGATTATGCACTTATTAATGGCAGGCGTTCAATCTATATTCCCGTTGTAAAAACGGCCGATGCCTCCACCTGGGATGTTGTGAAGAATTTGAAAGCCCGCATTCCTGAAATGCAAAGTTTACTACCCGATGATGTGCATATAACTTACGAATTCGACCAGTCAGTATTTGTAATTAATGCTGTAAAAAGTTTGATTAGCGAGGGTATTCTTGGTGCGTTACTTACAGGTTTAATGGTAATGCTTTTTTTGCGCGACTTGCGTAGTTCGCTTATTGTGATAATAACAATACCTGTATCTATTATGATTGGGGTTTTGCTGCTTCATTTGGCAGGGCAAACCATTAATATTATGACCTTAAGCGGCCTGGCCCTGGCGGTAGGAATATTGGTTGATGAGGCAACGGTTACCATCGAAAACGTGCATCAGCACTTTGAAATGGGCAAAAGCAAACGGCTGGCTATTTACGATGCCTGCGCCGAGATTGCATTACCCAAATTGCTAATATTGCTTTGTATCCTAGCTGTATTTGCACCCTCCTTATTGATGCAGGGTATTCCTAAAGCTATGTTCTTACCGCTGTCTCTGGCAATAGGTTTTTCGATGATTGCGTCATACTCAGCTGCGCAAACTATAGTTCCTATTTTATGTAACTGGATTTTGGACCCCTCCAAATATGCGCATTACCAGCATGACAGACCTCATGCACATGCGGGTGAGGGGTTGGATAATCCTGAAATAATACAAATTAAAGTACATGGAGAGTCGGAAACTGCTCATCCTGAGCAAAACGATTTTTTTCAACGCGTAAAAACACGTTTCACAGGTGTTTTGACCAAAGCTATGCAGCGAAGAAAAATCAATGCTTTGGCCTATGCTTGTGTTACGATATTATTAGCCGGCATAGGATTTTCAATTATTGGTAAAGATATGTTGCCTAAAATAAACAACGGTCAGTTTCAAATGCGCCTTAAAGCTCCTGAGGGCACACGTTTAGAGCGAACTGAAGAAAAAACAAAAGAGGCTTTGGCTATTATTGATAGCACAGTAAAGGGTCACGTGGCCATATCATCAGCTTTTGTAGGTCCTGTTTCTTCTAACTACGCCACCAGTAATCTTTTTGTGTTCAATTCAGGCACCCATGAGGCAGTAATACAAGTGGAACTGGATGAAGATTATAAGATAAAAACAGATGAGCTGAAGCAAGCGTTACGGGAAAATTTCCACCGGCTAATGCCTGATGTAGCGATTAGTTTTGAGCCAATTGATTTAACAGAAAAAATAATGAGTCTTGGAGCAGCCAATCCCGTTGAAGTGAGGGTTTCGGGTAAGGACATGATCCAAATTGGTAACTTTTCTGACTCACTCCTGGGGTTTATGAAACAGGTTCCATGTTTGCGTGATGTACAGATAGACCAGTCGTTGCATTATCCTGATGTGGATATAACTTTAGACAGGTTAAAAATTGCACAGTTTGGCTTGGACCCACAGCAAGTATCAAACTCGCTTACTTCTGCAACCACTTCCAGCCGTTTCATAGAAAAGAATTTATGGCTGGATGAAAAAAATTCCTATACCTACCAGGTGCAGGTGCAGGTGCCCGAGTATGCCATGACCAACCTTAACGAGTTAAAGGAAATTCCGTTGGTAAAGGGACAAAACCGGCCCAATTTAGGCGATGTTGCTGTTTTTAAAACAACAACAACGCCTGGTGAGTATGACAGGGCCGGCCCGCGCAGGTTTTTAACCATTGGCGCCAATGTACACAACATGGATCTTGGTACAGCCACGGCAGATGTGGAGAAAGCTGTAAAGCGAATGGGTACTCCTCCTAAAGGGGTCAGGGTGGAGGTTCTTGGCATGTCATCATTGCTTACTGAAACGCTGAACGATCTCCAGAACGGTTTAATGTTTGCCGTTTTGGTTATCATGCTTTTGCTAGCGGCAAACTTTGAGTCTTTTCCGGTAGCATTTACCGTTGTAAGCACGGTGCCGGCTGTTATTACAGGTGCGCTGGCTATGTTACTCTTAACCGGTTCAACGCTAAACCTTCAGTCTTATATGGGTATCATTATGAGTACCGGGGTGTCGGTAGCAAACGCATTGTTAATTGTAACGAATGCCGAAAGGTTGCGGATGGATATGAAGGACACTGCGAAAGCTGCTATCGTCAGCGCATCTATTCGCTTAAGGCCTATTTTGATGACCAGTATTGCAATGATAGCAGGAATGATACCCATGGCTACTGGTATGGGCGAAGCGGGTGAACAAACTGCACCGTTAGGTCGGGCAGTCATTGGCGGGCTAATTGGATCAACACTTGCCGCGCTATTTATTTTACCACAGGTATATACCTGGGTTCGTGAAAGGTCGGGATATGAAAGCGGTTCGTTAATGCCAGATGAATTTTAATCTAATTTAAAATGACAGTAAAAATAAAATAACAATAAGATGAAGAATACGATTTTGGTTATGTTTTTTATAGTGCTTCTGGCAGGATGTAAGAACAATCATCCTGTTGACCTGAGTGAAAAACCGGGAAATGGAACAGGTAAGGTGGAAACAGTTAAAATAGAGAAGGGCTCGCTGAAATCTGTAATTAAGGTACCAGGGCAACTAAAGCCTTTTCTCGTGGTAGATATATATCCTAAGGTGAATGGTTTTGTGAAGGACATATCCGTTGACCGCGGTAGTGTTGTTCATGCAGGGCAGGTGTTAATGACTCTTGAGGCACCTGAAATAGATGAACAGTTCCAGGCTGCTTACTCCAAATATTTACAATCACAGGAAACTTTCAACGCAAGCCGCGATCGCTATAACCGGTTAAGTGCGGCGGCTAAAACACCCGGTGCTGTATCCGAGCTTGACCTGGTTAATGCACAATCAAAATACCAGGCTGATAGTTCATTCATGCTATCTGAAAAAGCGAATGTAAGTGCAGTACAGGCCCTAAAGGATTATTTGGTGGTGCGTGCTCCATTTGACGGCGTAATCACAGAACGCAACGTACATCCCGGAACACTCACCGGGCCTAATTTTAAGGAGGGAAGCAAACCTTTGTTGAATTTGCAGGATAATAAAAAATTGCGGCTTGAATTTTTCATTCCTGAGGAATATACTGATAAAGTAGATATGAAGGATAAACAAATTAACTTTACTACTGATGCCTTGCCAGGTCAGACTTTCAAGGCCGATATCTCGCGGTCTGCTGACGCCTTAAATGATCAGTACCGTAGTGAAGCTATTGAGGCCGACGTAATTAATAGCGATAACACTTTTAAACCCGGTATGTATGTCGAAGCAAACCTGAAGGTAAAGTCGCAAATCGTTTCTTACAACGTTCCTTCAACGGCAATTATTACCAGCACGGAAAGAAAATACGTGATAGTGGTTGAAAATGGCAAAGCCAGATTTGTGAATATTACTGAAGGCGTGAATAGCAATGGGCTAACGGAAGTATATGGAGATTTTAAAGGCGATGAAATGATTTTGAAAAAGGCGAACGATGAATTAATGGATGGAGCTGCTGTGAAAGAGTAATGGGGTAAGTATTCGTATTTAAGAGATACCGCTTTTCCGTGAACCTAAAATCAGGTAATATGGGCTTGGTAAGGGCGGCTTTAAAACGGCTGGTATCCCTGATAGTTATCTTTTTAAGTCTGGCTTTCCGGCGTAAGCAACACCTGAATGAAGGTAAGTTTATGGTTATTGTCCAGGGTAACTCCAATAGAGATAGAATTTGCAAAGGATATTCTTGAACCCCATGGCGAACATTTTGAGTTGAATAGCTACTAAATGTCAAAATGATACCGAACCAATTTACAATCCACGGGGAAATAATTCCAGTTCACCGAAAATGGATATTATTCAAGGTAAAAAAATGCAAAATCTTGTTTTGGTAATTCAAAGTTTTTTATTTTTACGTAGTTCTTTAAAACAAGCAGGTGTTACGCAAATTACTATTCAATTCTAAACCGTTTCGTAAGGGCATGGCCCTTTTAGCGGTTTATGCTATCCACCTGGTTTGCTTTCAGTATTTAATGGAGGCAGCTCCTTCATACAATGTCAATAATACTTTTAAGCCGCTTTTTACCCATCACGAGAAGGCGACCCATAATAATCAGGTTCCTAATCATCCAGCCGTAACGTATTACACGCAGTTGATGAAGCAAGGTAAGGATGTCAGAGGGCTTCACCAGGTTCTTCCGGCAGTTAACCAATTGGATGTGGTTGTTCCTGCAACGCCATCACTTCTCTCTGTTATTTTCCGACTTTACAATGCCGATGTTAGCCGGCTGCATTTAGCCGACGATTCTTTTAAGCTCTACCGCTTAATCAAGGTCTTTCTTATCTGATACCCTACCTTACGTGTAATGCGGGTTGCATCCGCTTTTTGGCGCACTTGCGCTAAGTTTCGTTTTTAAGTCAATTAAGGTAATGGTTATCAGCATTTCAACTTTTTATGGGTTGTTCATGGGTGAACAAAGCAACAAGGGCGGCAATGTCCGTTGCCGCCCCGCTGTTTTTTTTTTAAGTCCGGCGAGTAAGTAATAAAGTAATGAGCTATATACATAGAATTCCAATGTTCAGATACTTCAGCTTTTTATGGGTTGTTCATGGGTGAACAAACGACATGGCCGGCAGCGTAATTGTTGCCGGCCCTCTGTTGTTTTGTGATTTTGGCCTTTAATTATAGTATGCAATAAGCAATGTCAATGATTCGGTTATTAAGCTTTTTATGGGTTGTTCATGGGTGAACAAACAACATGGCCGGCAGCGTTACTGTTGCCGGCCCGCTGTTGTTTTCATAATTAGTTATAGAATATGCCTTCCCCCTGGAATGGTTTGAGTAAAGACTCTGGCTTGAGTCTTTTTGGGTTATCGGTTTAATAATGCGACAAGGAAGAGTGGAGTCAGCACATTTCTTACTTTGTCGCATTTATTTTTTGGCCTTACTCTTCGCCTTTCTTCATCAAAAACGTCCTATATGACTAATAATCGGCCGTTTTTTGAAACATTAGCTTAACATCAACGTATATCACTCTATACATTTTTTATTGAAATGTAAATTGTATGAACTAAAAAGTAAATCTATGTCACTATCTGAACGCATTAGAAAAATTCGTGAATACCGTGGACTGAAGCAGGTAGCTGTTGCCAGCGAAATGAACATCACTCAGCAGGCGTACAGCTGGCTTGAAACCAAGTCGGGCAACATTAAGGTGGAAACCTTGAAACGGTTTTGCGATGTTATGAAAGTTGACCTCCCTTTTCTGATGGCAACGGATATTCCGGTGAATAATGAAAACATGGAGATGTTTGAAAAAGTAAATTACTCGGTTGTTTTTGAAGAGTACAAAAAACTAAAAAACAAAATTGAAACTTATGAAGAACTGATACTCAGAAAAGCAGTTTAAAAATCAAACCAAACACTAACTAAAAAATCCTGCGCTTTGCCGTGGGATTTTTTAGTTAGTGAAAGTGCCATTCTGAAATTCCCCGCAACAGGCCTTCACGTTTATTTCATCTTCGGCTTTAATGTTTTAAAGCGCTTACTGATGAAAATCATTCTATTGCACCGCTATTTACACGTACTTCGTGGTAATTGATTATAGGGGATAAATTTAAGTATTATGCGCCCTGTTGTTTTTGACGTTCAACGTTTTTCCATTCACGATGGGCCCGGTATTAGGACAGTAATTTTTTTTAAGGGATGCAACCTCGAATGTCCCTGGTGTCAGAACCCCGAATCGATTAACCTGAAACACGAAATTGCATTTTATCCCGACCGGTGTGTAGCACACCGCGACTGCGTTGATACCTGCTCAAAAAATGCAATAAGTTTTAAAGATGGATTTGCCATTGAGCGCGAATTATGCAGGCGTTGTGATGATTGCACCGTGCATTGCCTTTCGGATGCTATCAGGATAATTGGTAAGGAATACACCGCTGAGGCTTTGATGCAGGAAATTTTGCGCGACCTCGATTATTACCAAACCTCAGGAGGCGGGGTTACCTTTTCGGGTGGTGAACCTACTTTGCATACTGATTTCATTTATGACCTGCTTGTGCTTTGCAAAATACATGGCATACATACCAATATTGAAACCAACGGATGTTTTTCATGGGATAAGTTTCAAACAATCCTTCCTCTCCTCGACCTCATATTTTTCGATATTAAGATTGCAGATGGTGCGGCTCATAAGCAGTATTTGTCGCAGAGCAATGAAAAGATATTGTACAATATGCAGCGCCTGGTTGAAGCCCATGCACCGGTTGAGTTCCGTATGCCGCTGATACCCGAATACACTGCCACTTACAAAAACATGAAGGAAGTTACTGAACTGCTGCTCAGGAATAATATCCGGAAAATTCATCTGCTGCCTTATCACAGCATGGGCGAAAGCAAGGCCGATAAGGTTTCGAGTGGCTTGCCTCGGCTGGGTTTTAAACCCTTTAGTTCGGAAGAGATTAATGGATTCAGGCAGTTTTTTGAAGACCGGGAAATTGAAACAGTACTATATCGATAAACCATAATTAAAACACCACCTATGGATACCTTAGTAGCTCCCATCACTCAACCCAATGGCTCGCTGATTAAATCTAATCGCCTGGCTTCTCTGAAAAATGCGGTCACCTCCAGTCCATACTCCATTTGCATTGAACGTGCAGTATTGGTAACTGATTATTTTAAAAACAAAGCAAACGACCATAAACCCATGATTGTGCGCAAGGCTGAGGCTTTGGCACACGTATTAAAAAACAAAAGCTTCCCCATATACCCCAACGAACTCATCGTTGGTTCAACTACTTCTAAACGGGTAGCCGGGCCGCTCTATCCCGAGTTACATGGCTTGCCGGTAATGGAAGACCTGCTGAATTTCGAAAGCCGGAAGCTAAACCCGCTTCAGATTACACGGAGTGAAAAAATGAAGCTGGTGCGCGATGTGGTGCCTTACTGGTTAACCCGCTTTATGGCTTACAAAGCCTTTTCAAAAACGGAGTTGGTAAAAGTAGTGGTCGACCAACTCAACCCTAAGTTTTTTCTCATCAACGAAACCGGTGGTATTGGGCACTTAATTCCGGATTACGAAATGCTTATTAACACCGGCTTAAGGGGCATTCATGAAAACGCGAAGAGGCAGCTAAATTTATTGCGGCCCATGGATGAACGCCGGCCGTTTTACGAAGCCGTAGGTATAGTTTGCGATGCCGTGGTAGCAATGGCGGCAAACTACGTTTCGGAGGCGCGAAGGCTGGCCGAGCGCGAAACCGACGTTGAGCGCAAAAGGGAACTGTTGCAAATTGCCGCTAACCTGCAACATGTACCCGCCCATCCGGCCCGCAACCTGTGTGAAGCCCTGCAATCTATATGGCTGGTGCATACCGCCATTACGCTTGAAGGACTCGACAACGGTATTAGTTTCGGAAGAATGGACCAGTACCTGTATCCTTTCTACAAACGCGATATTGAAGCAGGTACCTTAACCCCGCAACAGGCTAAAGAATTACTGGGCTGCCTCGCTATTAAAAGCGCCGAAATTATACCGGTGTTCAGCGGCGATATAACAGCCTGCCATGGTGGTTTCCTCAGCGGACAGGCGGTTACTATTGGCGGCACTGATAAATACGGAAATGATGTAACCAACGACCTGTCGTATATTTTTCTTGACCTGATGGACGAAATACGCATGCGCCAGCCCAATTATCACGCCCGCATACATAAAGGCTCTCCTAAAAAGTACGTTGAAAGAATAATGGACAACCTGGTGCGCGGGGTTAACTCTCCGGCCGTTTACAACGATGAAGTAATTATAGATTGCCTGAAGAAATGTGGTTATACCCGAGAAGATGCCAATGCCTATTCTACTTTGGGTTGCGTTGAATTGAATGCCCCCGGTAAAACATTCGGTTCAACAGATGCCGCGCTTGTAAATGTGCCCATTTGTCTTGAAATGGCCCTTAACGAAGGTAAGTTGTTTGGCGACCGGATTTTGACCAGCGGGGCCCGGACAAAAAATATTGAAGAATTTCATGATATTAATGACATAAAGGAGGCTTTTAAAACGCAGCTTAGTTTCCAGATCGACCGGTGTCAAAACATGCTTACACCTATTGAATTAGGGAACCGGAATTACCACCCCACCCCGCTGTCATCGGGTATGATTGAGGGCTGCCTTGACAAGGGTATTGACCTTACCGAGGGTGGTGCTTTGTATAACTTCAGTGGTGTACAAGGAGTAGGCATTACCGATACCGGCGATAGTTTATACGCTATTAATGAACTGGTTTTTGAAACGCGCAAATACACTTTGGCCCGGCTGGTAAAAGCTCTTAAAAACAACTTTGTTGGTGAAGAAAAACTGCGGGCCGAAATTCAAAGCCTGCCGCGTTTTGGCAATGATAACCCGGTGGCCGATAGTTACAGCAAATGGGTGACCGATACTTTTTACGATGTGTTTACAGGCAGGGTTAACACACGTGGCGGCAGGTTCGTAGCCGGGTTTTATTCTACCACCACGCATTACAGTTTTGGCCTGCACACCGGTGCCATGGCCAGCGGAAGGTTAAAAGGAATGCCCTTTACATCGGGTATTGCCCCTTCTAACGGGGCTGATAAAAAAGGGCCTACTGCGCTCTTTAATTCTTTAACCAGTATCAGTTTCGACCGGGCGCATAACGGGGTAAATGTAAATGCCAAGTTTGATACGGCTACCTTAAAAGGCGAGCACGGTAAAAAAATACTCGAAGCCCTGCTGCTTACCTATTTCAAAAAAGGAGGCATGCAGTTGCAGTTAAACGTACTCGATACCGAAATGCTGAAAGACGCCAAAATGCACCCCGAAAATTACCCCTCGCTTATTGTGCGTGTCTCCGGTTACAGCGCTTATTTTAACGACCTGTCACCTGCTATGAAGGATGAAATTATTGAGCGCAGCAGCTTAACCTGCTAATGCCTTTGGCCATCTTCTTTTTGCATGAATACGAAAAAAATCGTATTATGCGGAATGCAATTAGAAACACCGCGCCTGATTTTGCGCAAACCCAAACCCGCCGACTGGAAAGACATGGTTGAAGGCGTTGGCGAGTATGATGTAGCTAAGATGACCGAGGCTATTCCCCATCCCTATACCCGCAAAGATGCCAACTGGTTTATTAACCATTGCCTCGAAAACTGGGGCAAAGACGGCTATGCTTTTATGCTTGAACTAAAGGCCGAAAAGAAAGTAATAGGCGTACTGGGTTTGCGTAGCATTAACCATTTTAATGGCACCGCTTCCACCGGTTCATGGGTCAATAAAAAATACTGGCGCAAAGGGTATATGACCGAAGCAAAAATAGCGGTGAATGATTTTGCCTTTAATACCCTTAAACTACGCAGGCTCAACTCTACCGTTAGTACACAAAACAAAGCCAGTAATGCTACACAATTAAAGGCCGGTTATGTGCTCGAGGGTGTGCAACGCAAAGCTTCGCGCAGTAAAGCCTCGGGAAAAATTAGCGATATCAATGTGTATGGCCTGTTAAAGGCCGACTGGAAAAAAGCGCGCCGGAAATTGTTGACTGGTTTTTGAAAATTACAACTCATCATTATGCTCCCCTGGGCTAAAGTAAGGGCGAATAATTATTCGCCCTATGCTGGTCCCGCGGTCTAAACGAAAGGGCCTAATCCCTCCAATAGGCTTCTAAGCCAAATTGACCGCTCAGATTCTGCTGGTTCTCAACCATTTTCATGCACAAAGCATAAAATTTAGCCCGGCCTTTATCATTTTTGGACCTAAAATTGCCTTTAAAGACATTTTTTGAGCCTCCCAAATGATAAGAAATGCTAAGTAAAGCAGGTAAAAGCAGGTAAAAGCGGGTAAAAGCAGGTGTTTTTGGCCATATAAAATCCTTAACTTCCCTGTATGCCAAAATAGCATACTTTTCTTAAGCGAAGCGCCCTTGTTTAACTCAACCAGGCCGGTAATCTTCAGGGTGTCTGAATAAATACTAAAGCGCAAAGCTCAAGCTAAACCTTACATCTCGTTTTGCCCCGCCATCGCGGAGTATCAGTATTCAGTAGAACTTGATCACCATGAAGTGTGTTTCCGCAGCGGTCTCCGTCTCGGGACCCTGCGGTTATGCTACGCTTCAGCGTCCCGGGACGGAGACCCTGAGGGAACACTTTCCCCATGTTCTAAATCTTGTTTTGCCCCGCCATTGCGGGGCCTCAGTATGTCAAAGAACAACACAGCTTAAAAGGGATTTCCGGCATGCCTTAGGTCCCTTAAATTTCTCCAAAGATACTCAAATTTAATTTTAAAAAAGTTATTTGTTTTAACCCACCCGGCAAAATATAAGAACCGAAAGTATATTTAATAAGACAGCCAACAGGCCGCCCTGTGTATTAAGTATGTAAGTATTCTGTATGCCAAATTTTTTTGGTGGTACCTTGCAGTTGCTTATTAAAACAACCAAAATCCATGCCTATGCTTTTGCACGAACGCATTAAAAAAATAAGAGAATACCGGGGCATGAAACAATTATCGGTAGCGCACGAAATGAATATAACCCAGCAGGCCTATAGCTGGCTCGAAACCAAGTCGAGCAACATAAAAATGGAAACACTGGAAAGGTTCTGCAGTGTAATGAAGGTGGATATTACCTTTTTAATGGCCGAGGATATTCCCGTTACCGCCGAGAACATGGAGATTTTTCAACAGCTTAACTATGCGGTTATTTTTGAAGACTATAAAAGATTACGCAACCGCATACAAAAATACGAAGAGCTTTCGCTGAGAAAGGCCAGTTAATTTAGAGGCCGTTAACACCAAGGGCGCAAAGAAATACAACGCAAAGAACCGCAAAGAATAATGAAAATCTTTGCGGTTCTTTGCGTAAAACTTTGCGCTCTTTGCGTGAACGGCTGTTTAATTTCTCCCAAATTTGCTTGTTTTGCCTCCGTTTTAACTAAAACCTTTGCGTTAAATGCTTGTTACACCTGCAATTGTGGATAGCATTTGGCCCTTTGTGTATAACCTGTTTTCAAATTTCAAATTCTTGCGTATTTTTCGCTCGCAGAAATTTCGCTGGAATTATGGATTTCAATTTTTAAAATCATTTTAACCATCAAACATCCCCTAACAAACTTCTAAAAACATGAAAAAAGTATTACAAATTTCCCTCCTGCTATGCCTGGCCATCAGCAGTTTTGGACAAACGCAAATAGTTAATGGCAACTTCGAAAATTGGGTAAACGTCACTTCTGCAACCGCAGTACCTCAAAACTGGAATAGTAATGAGACTGGAAACTCGGAGGCTGCAAGTGGTGGGCAGACATGCTTTCGTTCAACCAGCGCCCATAGTGGCAACTATAGTGCTGAAGTTAAATCCACCAATGTATTAGGTATTGTGGTAGTAAACGGGTCTTTAACTACTGGTTATGTTGATGCTCCAAATACTACTAAAGCCGACGGTTACATTCAAACAGATGGGAATCCATATAATTCGGCCTATGCAATGCAGTTTGTAGGAAGACCGGATAGCTTGATATTCTGGTATCAATATACTCCTTCAGGAACGGATAGCGCATCTGTGCAAGCAAGGCTGCATGTTGGAAACTGCTATGCTCCTGAAGCTCCTGCCGGAGGTAATCACCCGGACAGTACGCAAAATATTATCGCAAGGGCTTTATGGACTAGTGGAAAAACAACGGTAAGCACCTGGACCCGCGTTGCTCTTCCTTTTGTTTACGTTAATGGAAATACACCGCAATATATATTGATTACCTGTACTAGTAGCGCAAGCAATACGGGAGGAACTTCGGGAAGTACACTTTTATTGGATGATATGTCGGCTTATTACATCCCGGTTTTGACCACCAGCAATACCGTTGCAACAGGTCCTTACTACGTTACGGCAAGCACTGGAACCTCCATCAGCGTTCCGTTTACGCTTACCGGCACTGTCGATTCAAGCAACGTGGTTACTGCGCAGCTTTCAAATGCCAGCGGTTCATTTGCTTCGCCGGTTAACATTGGCACTTTAACCACCATGTCATCGGGCACTATCAGCGCTACTATACCTGCAGGCACGGCCACCGGTACCGGCTACCGGGTAAGGGTAGTATCAAGCGCACCGGTTTTAACCGCTGCCGATAACGGTTCAAATATTACTATCAATTTAGTGGCTAACTCCATTGCTCCAACAACAACTCAAACCATAGCCGCCAATACCAACGGCAATGTTTTAACCGTTACCGAAACCGTGGCGGCTACTTCGCGGCAGTGGCAGTATTCAACCACCTCGGGCGGTCCTTACCAGGGCTTCGGCACAGCGCAAACAGGCACTACTTATACGCCCAACTTTAGCGCCACCGGTACTTATTATGTGGTATGTGTTTCATCATACCCCGGCAGTTTAAATGTTACCAGCAACCAGGTACAAATAAATGTGGTTTCAAACAGCATAGCTCCAACCTCATCGCAAAGTATTTTAGTTGGCGTAAACGGAACCCTGCTAACCGTTACTGAAAATCCAACAGGCACTTCGCGCCAGTGGGAGTACGGAACAACTTCGGGTGGCCCTTACCAGGCTTTTGGTGTGGCCCAAACAGGCACTACTTATCTGCCTAACTTTGCTAGCGCGGGTACCTACTACGTGGTTTGCAAAAGCGTTATTGACGGCGTAACGGCTACCAGTAACGAAGTTTTAATTACCGTGGGCAGCGCCACTATTACCACACAACCGGTTAGCGGCTCTCCGTTCTTATTCAGTCATTCGGCGCCGGCAGCCAGTGTTTCGGTGGCTTACACCACCAGCGGCACATTTAACGGCGGCAACGTTTTTACGGCCCAGTTAAGCGATGCTACCGGCTCGTTTGCAAGCCCAACCAATATCGGAACGGTTACGGCTACAACCAGTGGCACTATTTCGGCAAGTATACCGGCTAGTACCCCTGCCGGCACAGCTTATCGCATCCGTGTGGTTTCATCAAGCCCGGTAATTACCGGTACCGATAACGGCACTAACCTGGTAGTCGACCAGTTTCATTCATCTGTTGCCCCGGCCACTACACAAACCATTGCTTACAACACTAACGGACAAACTTTAACCGTTACCCCTTCGCAAACCAGTACCTATGTTTGGATGTATTCAACCACCAGCGGCAGTGGCTATGTAGCCTTTACACCCGGCCAAACGGGCTCTACTTATACGCCCAATTTTGCTGCACCGGGCACTTATTATGTAGTTTGTGTTTCTACCAACCAATACAGCGATGCCGATACCAGCAACGAGGTTGAAATTATTGTAACCAACGGAAGTACCTTAACTACCCTGGCCATCAGTGGTTCGCCTTTCCTGGTTTCAGCTAACTCCAATGTTCAGGTAAGTGTAAACTTTAATTCTGATGTGGTATTCGGTGCCGGAAACACCTTCCAGGCGCAGCTTTCAGATAACACCGGTAGTTTTGCAAATCCTGATAGTATCGGAACTTTAACCTCAACGGCTCAAAGCGGAACCGTACCGGCTGTTATTCCTAACGGCGCCATTGCCGGAACCCACTACCGCATACGCGTAGTTTCAAGCAATCCCGCAATAACCGGTACCCCTGATAGCACCGACCTTACCATTATTCCTTTCGCAGTGGCTGTATCACCGGTTGATACGCAGCATTTAATACGCAACCAATATGGTAATTTGCTAACAGCCACCTCTACCCAGCCGGCTACTTATAACTGGGAGTTTTCGGATATAGAAGGCACCGGTTACCAGTCGTTCAGCCCGGCACAAACTAACGACACCCTGTCGCCTAAGTTTGTAAACGTAAACACCTATTACGTGGTTTGTAACGTTACCAACGGTGTAAATGCCTCATTACTTACACCTGAAGTGGTGGTTATTGTTACCCTCACCAATGGCATTAATGAAGTGGAACAAGGCACTATTAAAGCTTACTGGAGCGCCAATGATTTTATGGTTGATTTAACCGATGCAAAATTAAACGCACCGGTGCTTGAGCTGGTAAATGTAACCGGGCAGGTGGTATTTAAGTCGGCTATGGCTACACAAACCAATAACAGGTTCTTTACCCAATTGCCTGAAGGTATGTATGTATTTAAAATAGTAGATGGCGATAAGATTTACACCGGTAAAACGGTTAAAAAGTAAACGCCGATAAATAATGCGCATAAAAAAGCCCCGTTGTTTTCAACGGGGCTTTTTTTTAGGACATTACATGATTCAGTAACATGTTATTTATCTATGGCCTGGCAGCTGTTTCCGTGAAGAAAAAAATCAGGCCTGGCCAAAAGCAAAGAAACGCTGTTTGAAGTCACCGATATCAGCATTAAAATTTACCTGCCGAAATAGCTCTTTCAGTAGCATGGATGGCGCCATCAATATGCTCAATAGCTCTTGCTTTTAAGCCGTGGGCGAAACCATTATCTTCTTCTTTGTTAACGTCTTCATGGGCTTTTCTTAAAAAGTCAAGCGCCAGGTGTAAACGGCCACCGTGGTCCTTTCTTTCTTCAACCGCGGGATGGTCCTGCAGGTTTTTACCGTCGTCAATAGCGGCCTTTTTAATTTCGCCAATGGCAGCGTCAATACGCTTAACGGCTTCCATTTCGTCGTTGGTTTGAGCCCAGTTACCGGGGCGGTGTTCCAGGCACCATCTTGCTGCGCGCAGGTTAGACAGCGCGTGCAGATACGCAGGATGTTCAGGTTTAAACGGACTTGCTTTTTTTGCACTCAACTGGGTGCTGATACCCACTACAAGCACTAACAAAAGTGCTACCGCCTTAGCGGTTGAAATTGTTGTTTTCATGGTTTGATTTTAATGGTTAATAATTGTTGTTTTGAAATACAAATGTATGAATGGCAAGAAGGATGCCAAATTTATTTTAGGGCTAATAACATGCCCGATTTATATCTGGTAAAATGTGTTAATGTAATTTAAAAAGTTGTTCCTCCGCTGCCCGGTGGCACCCCCGTTGGGCGCAAATCATTTACAAGATAGTTGCGGATAAAAAGGATATCTACATACCAGTACGATTCGTTAGGTCCTTGCTCATCGCCGTGAAACCACCAGGTATTAGTAGTGGTATTAACGTAAACGACAGATGTAGTGCTGTTAGATGAACCGTTTGAATTGGTAGCAAAGCCCACCATCATAGCGGTATAGTCGGTAGTAGATACCCCGGTGTTTTGGAAGGGGTCATCACAACTACAGGTAAATCTTTGAATGTACATGGGCTTATCAGTACCGGTGGGCACGCCGCCTTTAACCAGGGTGCCGTTTACATCGGCAAAAACCACTTTGTACCCGCTGCTGTTAACGGTTCCGTCTAAATAATTGCCTGCCCCGTACGAGCGTATGGCCCCGTTTACCGAAAGATTGGTAATAGCGTTTGAGCCCACATAAAGCGTACTGTTAGCGTTACCGGTGCTGTATGGATACAGATAAGAGTTGATACCGTCATTTCGTAAAATAACTTCTGAAGTCAGGTCATCGGCCAGGCCGTTCCCGTTCAAGTCGCTAAACAGAATAGAGCCCACGCCATTAGCGCCCGGGGTAGCCATCATGGCCCCTGCTTTAAAATTATTGAACCCGGTGGCCGCCGAAAAACCGCGGGTGCTAAGCCAGTTATCGTTATCAAGGCCCAGGTTAGCGCCCCAAACCCCGGTGTTGTTGAACGAAATATTAGGGTTGCCGCTTCCACCGTTCGAAAGTTCGAGTTGGGCCGCGTTATTGCCCCCCATGTTTACGCCGGCAAGCGTTAAACGCATGTCGCCGGCCACATCCACTATCCGGTAACCGGCCAGGGTAGCAACACCAATTTGCGTGCCGTTGTCATTTATTATGCTACAGGCAGCACCTGTGCCGGTGCTTTTTATTACGTAGTTGGCATTACCGCAACCCACAGGTCCGGTGGCGCCGGTAATACCGGTAGGTCCGGTTAACCCTGCACCGGTGGCGCCGGTAACACCGGCAATACCCGTAGCGCCGGTGGGCCCGGCTACGCCTTGGGTGCCCCCGGTGCCGGTAGCACCGGTTACGCCCGTAGCCCCCAGCGTGCACATAGAAACCCATTGGTTGGTATTACCCGAAAAGAAATAGAAGCAATTGAGGTCGGTATCATAAACCATCAGCGCGTTGGCGGGTGTGCCTATGGCAAGTCTTTGCGCCGTGGTCATACGGGGAATAAGCATGCCTTTGTTGGTGCTTTGCATCTCAACAATGGCGCTCGGGTCGGGGGTCGGGGTGCCAATGCCCACATTATCCTGTGCGGCAACATTCAAAACGCAGCACAAAAGAGTAACACCGAGGGGTAATAGTTTTTTCATGAAAACAATTTAGAGGTTTGCTCAATTTGGACCATGCCGAAGATAGAAATTTTTCTGTTCAGACCCACCGGTAATTTCAACACTGTAAACTACCATAACCACTTAAAATGCAAAAGCCCCACCAGTAAACCGGTGAGGCTCTCGTTATGGAAAATCCTTATTAAAATTTAGCGTTGCCGAAAACTTTTTTCAGCAGGGCGCTGGTTTGTGCAGCGGGGTCCTTGCGTATTTTGGCCTCTTCCTGGGCTACCATAATAAACAAGCCGTCAATGGCTTTGCGGGTAACGTACTCCGGTAAATCGGTTTCAACTTTTGCATGGAAAGGTATTTTGTTATACTCGGTCATAATATCGCTCCAGTATTTGGTAGCGCCGGCTTTATCAAGCGCATCTTTAATACTCGGTTTAAAAGCAGCTACAAGCTGGTCGGTGGTAGTGCGTTTTAAAAATTGGGTAGCGGCATCTTGTTGCTGGTTATTTACCAGGCTTACGGCGTCGTTAATGTTTAACTGTTTAATGGCGTTAATAAAAATATTGGTGGCTGCCTTGGCTGCGTTTTCGGCGGCATGGTTAAATGATTCAATAGCCTGGTCAACCTTATTTCCTAACCCGATAGAGCGCAACCCGTTTTCAACTTTCTGCGCATCAGGAGGGAAAGGGATTTTGATTTTTGGATTTTTAAAATAGCCATCGGTTACCGACACCAGGTCAACACCGTGGGTTATGCCTTTTGTAAGAGCTTCTTTAATAGCCTGCCCTGCCTCATCGGGTGTAAACGAACCACCGCTGGCCGGAATACCTGCTTTGTTTTCAAGATTTTTTAAAAACTGGGCATTGGAAGTATTGAACCCGGCGGCAAGTATTACAAATACTAATGCGATTTTCATTTTCATGTAAGCTGATTTTGTTTTTTAGTGAACTGAACGATGCATGATTACCATTACCATGCCAAACTAAAGTAAAAAGCAGGAGCTTAGATAGCCGCTAACATTTTTTTAATGTTTTAGAAATAGAATCCGGTAATATCTATTGCACACCTAGTGCCTGAAGTGTTTCAATATTCAGGTTGCCAACCGGTAAGCCTTTATCGCGCTGAAACTTGATAATGCTCTCCTTGGTTTTTTCACCCATCTGGTTGTCTATGGTTCCCGGGTCGTAACCTTCGCGGGCAAGGGCTTGTTGTATCTGGTTTATTTTGCTTTCGGTAACGTCCTGGTCGCAAAGTATTTCTTTCCAAATCATGTAACCGCCTTTTTTAACCAGCACCTTCTTCATCACGGTTTTATAGCTGGTAGGTATTTCGGTTTTAACCTCGCGGCTGGGCTGCACAATTTTCTGGCGCGGAACTACCTGGGTAACCGCAGGTATAACTTCCTCCTGAACTGTCTGCGGAACAACTTCAACCTTCTTGGTTACTTTTTGGTAAACGGCGTCAATTTGTTTCAGGCTCCATATTTCGCAATCCTTAGGATTTGATGATAAACAGTTTTTGCTGGTGCCTGTTCTAACCCACTTTTGCGTAGCCGGGGCGACCAGTTTACTTTCGGTAACGGTTTCGTATTGCGCAGGTATGGTAATAATCCTCTTTCCTTCAGGAACAAGTGTTACGGTTTCCATCACAGTTTCGTACGTGGCCGGAATGATTTCAGTTTTTACCGAAGCAGGTTTATCAACAACCACTTCCTCTTTCAATTCATATACATTGGGCGCCTGGCAGCGGGCATAACACTTACCAACCACAGCATCAGCCGGATAATCAGAGATTGGCATATCCTGGCTGGCAGCTGTGTAACCTGCTTTTTGGTCTTGTTTGTCCTTAATGACCGGGTTGGCGGCATTTGTTTTATCGCTGGTTTTGGCCTGGGTAGTTTTTGCCGAGGATGGATGCGCCGGTGACGGGTGGTTAATGCTGTTTAAATCTTCGGTATTGGTTTTAGAGGTAACGTGCTGCTTTTTAGCGGGGTCGTGTATGGTAGCGGTAACCGCTTTTGTTTGAGGGGCGCTGTTTGTTTTGGTTGCCGGTGCATCCTGGGGTATGTTTTTAGGCACAGGAATATCCTTACCACCATCCCATATTACGGCGTTTGAATCTTGTTTAACGTAGTTGTTCAGGTCAGGATTACCGGTGTTGATGAATATCTGAGCTTTCAGCGATAACGACAAAAACACAGCCAGCGCCACAACCAAAACTTTCAATCTATTCATAGGTGTTGTTTAAAAGCAAGCGCCAAATTTATACATTATACAAAAACAGGGGCAAAAATTTTCAAAGCAATTACAAACAGTTTATCATTGCCATGTTTCAAAAATGACTCAAATGGACAATATTACCATTATTCAGCAGCAAATAGAAGCTGCCTGGCAGGATAGAAACCTGTTGCTATCCCCCGAAATTCAGGCCACCATCAGGCATGTAATTGAACTATTGGATAAAGGTTCCATCCGGATTGCCGAACACACCGGCCACGATTGGAAAATTAACGAATGGATTAAGAAGGCAGTAATCCTGTATTTCCCTATACAGCAAATGCATACTATTGAAGTGGGTCCCTTTGAGTTTTATGATAAAATTCCGCTGAAGAAAAACTACAAGGAACTGGGCGTACGGGTAGTGCCGCATGCTATAGCCCGTTATGGCAGCTTTGTAGCCAAAGGCGCTATTTTAATGCCCAGCTACGTCAATATTGGCGCTTATGTGGATGAAGGCACGATGGTTGATACCTGGGCCACCGTGGGTAGTTGTGCACAGATTGGAAAACACGTGCACCTGAGCGGGGGCGTGGGAATAGGAGGGGTGCTTGAACCGGTGCAGGCGGCGCCCGTTATTATAGAAGACAATTGCTTTATCGGTTCGCGTTGTATAGTGGTTGAAGGCGTGCGCGTTGAACGCGAAGCGGTTTTGGGGGCCAATGTAGTGCTCACCATGTCTACCAAAATTATTGATGTTTCGCAACCCGAGCCCGTAGAATACAAAGGTTACGTTCCTGCCCGCTCGGTGGTTATACCGGGTAGCTATACCAAAGTTTTCCCTGCCGGAAACTACCAGGTACCTTGTGCTTTGATTATTGGCACGCGTAAAGAATCAACTGATAAAAAGACCTCATTGAATGATGCGTTAAGGGAACACAGCGTGGCGGTGTAGAGAGAATGTGATAATTAGCTAATGTGATAATTATAATTAATTCCTCTTACACTTTGATAACCGGATGATTTAGTATGCCGTTTTTGCTTAGTAAATAGTAGTGCTCATCATCGTATCATCACATTATCCAATTATCACATTAGGATTAAATCCTGGTAGTAAAATCCGGTATCAAAATTCTCACTTTCGCCTTTATCGTACTTTCGGTAAACTACTTCCCCTAATTTTACTGGAATTGGATTTTTAAAAATTGGTCCGTCAAAAACAAAAGAATGATACTCGCCGTTTTCGCCGCAGGGGTCTACATTTTTAGGAAGGTCATTTAAAAAGCTTTCGTCAATAAACCTTCCGGCAAAGCTCTTATCCAGTTGTTTTTCGTTCACACAAACCAGCACCGCCTTAAATCCTCTGGCAATAAATTCTTTTACCAATTCGGCGGTATCGCGCTTCCATATGGGGAATACTCCCTGCATGCCCACCTTCGCCAACTGGCCTTCGCGGTAAATTTTCAGATCTTCCAGAAAAATGTCACCAAAAATGGAGTAATCAATACCTTCTTTTTTAAACCCCTCCATAATGCCGTACATTTCGCAGTTATAATCCTCCATTGATGGCATTTCCGGCAACCTGAGCTGGCGCAGGGGAATACCATTTTCCGCAGCTTGTTGTTCTAGAAGTTCAACACGCACACCGTGCATACTCACCCTGTCGTAATGCGCGTTTACTGACGACATCAGGTAACTAATGTCGTAGTCTGGTTCTTTAAAACATCAAACAAAGCAAGCGACGAGTCTTTGCCACCGCTCCAGTTAAAAATGGCTTTTCTGTTTTTCATTTCAGGACGTAAACTACGTTGTTTTTTATGAAGACAATCCGGCCCTTATCCGTTGGGCACCCCATCTTATTGTTAATTTTAAATGAACTAACATTTGTCACCCCATTATTTATGAATCTGCTTTAATTTCGTTAGGCTTTTATTTATCTGAATAAAACAATTATAAAGAATGAAAATACTTTACTCCCTGTTTCTTCTTTTTATAAATCTGGCTCTTAACGCGCAGATAACTATAGGCGCAGGTGATTTTGCCAATGCTAATGATACTGACAGAGTTAGTATTGCGACTATTCCTACCGGGCTTAACTACAAAGCTACAGGGGCCGATACCAGCTGGGACTATTCTTTTTTGCAATGGAGCAGCCAACGGGTAGATCAATTACTAAACCCTACAAATACAAATCCGTTGTATGCGCTGTATTTTGCCAATGTTAGTTTCAATTCTCACAGGGCTAACATAGCTAGTCCGGGTACGCTTAATATCAGCATTAGCTCTTTGTTAACCGTAAACACTTTATACAACTTCTTTTACAAAAGCAATTCGGCCTACGTGCAGCAGGGGCTGGGCATGTCTATCGATAATATTCCTACGGAGGTAGCCATGGCAACGCGTGATACTTTATACAAGTTCCCATTGCATTATGGCGACCAGGACCAGTGTGCCTCAGGATTCAAAATCACTTTGCCGGTTATTGGTGGTGTAACGCACACCCAAACACGTACCAACCAGGTTGACGGATGGGGCAATCTTACTACACCTTTTGGCACATTTCCGGTGTTGCGTGTTTATACTGAGATTGTTTCTTACGACTCCGTTTACATTGATACCCTCCATGCCGGAATAAATGTTCCCCTGGCCACTCAACGGCAATATAAGTGGATAGGTAATGGCGAGAAGGAACCGTTGCTGGAGATAAATACGCAGGTGGTTTTAGGTATTGAAACCATTAGTTCTATTGTTTACCGCGATAGTGTGCGCAACCCACCGGTAGTTATTATAAGGCCTACAGGTATTAATGATCCGGCGGCCGACCTAAGCTTTAATGTGTATCCTAACCCCGCAACAACTTCATTTATGGTTAGCTGTTCCGGCTACCAAGGCGAAGTGCAAATGCGGGTGGTTGACTTAGCGGGCACGGAATTACTGCTTAAAACTATTACCGGTGCAGTTGAAACCATTGATGCATCGCAGTTTGCCAAAGGAGTTTATCTGGTTATGTTGACAGACGGTAAGCAGACCCAGGTAAGAAAGATAATTATTCAGTAAAGGAACTTTTAAGCGGTGGCCGCTACTTCAGTCTTTTCTAAATAGCCTTGCAACAACTCCTCCACTATTTGTTTAACCGGACGAATAGAATGAACATATTCAATAGAAGGTCCGGCGCACCACATAGTTTGATACGTAGCTCCAAATGCGGCTTTTTCAAGGCTCTTCATTCCTTTATAATAGGTAATCATTTTGGTCCACTTCTTAATGCGCTTGTTGCTGTTTAGTACCTTTTCCAGCCAGTTTTGGTTGGTGCCAATCTTCTTTACATAGTCAGTATTGATAACTGTGCAAGGCGTGCCCGAAAGCTTTGTAGTCATCACTATATCTTTTGCACCATGGCTAACGCAAGCCATTTTATAATCTTCAGTAACCGGTGCTTCAACCGAGGCAATGAATGGACTGCCAATGGAAATACCGCAAGCCCCTGCATCAATCATCTTTTTCATTTGCGCACCGTTACCAACGCCACCTGCCGAAATAACTGGTAACTTACAAGTCTTTTTAATGGCTTTAATCAAATCAAGCGGGGCAATTTTTCCGGCATGTCCTCCGGCCTGGTTGTTCACACAAATCAGCGCATCAGCCCCCATAGCTTCAACTTTGGCAGCGTATACTTCGTCAATTACATCGCAAAATACTTTTATACCCAGTGGCTTACAGGCATTAATAATTCTTTGCGGCGAGCCAAGTGATGTTATGATAAAAGCCACTTTATATTCAAGGCAGGTCTTTAACTGCTCATCTAACCTGATGTTAGATTTGTTGGCAATCAAATTAATGCCGAAAGGTTTATTAGTGGCACTTTTTATTTCATCCAGTGCTTTTCTGAAATCGGCATCTGTTCTGTAATTCAGAGCAGGTATTGCGCCGGTAATGCCGGCCTTACACGCTTCAATTATCATTTTGGCGTTGCTTACTAAAAACATGGGGGCAATGATTACCGGGTAATCAATATTCAACATCCGGGTTAACTCGGTATCTGATTTTTGCATGGTGATGTTTTGTGTGGTAAAAATAGAAAAACTGTGTTAATATGTTTCCCTGTTCAGATGTTCCGCGAATGTATTTAGTTATTGGGACAAAATTATCTGATTCAATTGTCATAGTAATGTAAAAACAGTCGGCTATTTTTCAAACCTGAACACCTGTATACGTGAACACAATTTCTCTATCTGCCGGTAAACTTGTAGTGTATACCGACAAAAACTAAAGTCTTATGGAAAAATTTGCGGTAAGGCATCTATGGTTATTAAACAAAGGATAATAACTATGCAATCAGTACGTTTAATGGCGGAGAAAAAGTGCCATGCGAAAGTGGAAAAATCAAGAGGTCCCTTTTTTGGGGAAAAATTTTGAAAAGTGAAAATAAGAGATATTTTTACGCTCCATTTCAAAAAGCAAAAAGCTCAATTTTAATAACTAAAAACGTAAAAAGAACATGAGTCAGGCAAGCGCAACAACTCAGAAGAAAGCAGGATTTGACTGGACTATTCTGGTAATTCCGGTATCTCTGGTAATTTCTATTCTATTATTTATTTTCGTATTTGGCGACCACAGCCACTTTGTGCCACCTACGTTTGAAACAGCAAAACCCGGCGATGTATTTGGTTTAATTCACAAAGGAGGATTTATAGTTCCGTTGTTGATGACTTTTTTGCTAACAGTATTTACCTTCTCTATTGAGCGTGGTTTAACCATTTCAAAGGCCCGTGGAAACGGAAGTCTGGAAACCTTTTTACAAAAAATCAAAACATTATTGCACAGCAACGACATCAATGGTGCTATTGCTGAATGTAACAGACAAAAAGGTTCGGTAGCCAATGTGGTTGTTGAAGGTCTTTACAAATACCTGGAAATGGATAAGAACACTGAGTTCACACTCGAGCAGAAAGTTCAGCACATCCAGCAGGAAATTGAAGAAGCTACATCGCTTGAGTTGCCAAGCTTGGAGCAAAACCTGCCTATTCTGGCTACGTTGGCTTCTGTGTCAACACTTGTTGCGCTTTTAGGAACGGTATTAGGTATGATCCGCGCCTTCCAGGCTATGGCCGTTGCCGGAACTCCGGACCCGGGAAAACTTTCGGAAGGTATCTCTGAGGCCTTGATCAATACCGCCATCGGTATCGGTACTTCGGCTCTTTCAATCATCATGTATAACGTATTTACCACCATGATTGATAAATTAACTTATGGAATTGATGAGATTGGATACTCTATAGCTCAAACCTTCGCCACTACAAGGAAGTAATTTTGTGTTATAACAGGTACTAAAATCAGCAGATATGCCAAAAGTTAAAGTCCCAAGAAAAAGTACAGCAGTTGATATGACCGCCATGTGCGACGTATCATTCCTGTTGCTTACCTTCTTCATTCTAACCGCCAAGTTTAAGCCGGAAGAACTGGTAGCCGTTAATATACCAGGTGCACGTTCTCAAAAACAATTTACGGATGCAATTACCTTGCTCGTAAATAAAGAAGGAAAAGCATACATTGAATTGGGGGAGAGCAAAACCCGCTACCAAATGCTTGACCAGATGATTGAAAAGTACGGCGATAAGTATCCAGGTATTAAAACGCTTACCGAAAATCAAAAGAACTATTTCAGCAAAATTGAAACATGGGGAACCCCCATGGAGGATATGCCAAGGGTACTGGCCATGAATGGAACAGAACTTCAGGCTTACCAGAAAAAAATGCCGGGCATTCCTTTAGATTCTGCCAATAACCAGTTGTGCGATTGGGTACAGGCTGCCAGGTATGCCACAGGTGGCGATATTAAGATTGCCATTAAGAGCGATAAGGATACCAACATTCAGCCTGTGAAGGAGATTGTAAAGGGTCTTACTTCGCGCGATATTCATCGCTTTTTGTTAGTGACATCACTAACTGGCGGAGGTGGGGGTGCACCGGAACCAGAACCAACGGATGACAAGAAACCGGCCAAATAGTAAATTCATTTTTTAAAAGAACCAGAACGAAATGGCAGAAATAGATACCTCCGGGGGGGGCGGGAAACATAAAGGTGGCGTCCGCTCCAAAAAAATGTCAACCCGGGTTGACCTTACACCTATGGTGGATTTGGCTTTCTTGCTTATCACCTTCTTTATGTTAACTACTACGTTGAGTAAACCTCATGCCATGCAGTTAAACATGCCTAAAAAGCCCGAGAAAGAAGACGAAAAGCAGGAAGTTGGCGATTGCCAGGTACTAAATATATTGATAGACACGCTTGATCAGGTTTGGACTTATGAGGGATTGCAGGTAGCCGGTTTGCAAAAAACAAACTTTGCTACGGATGGTAGCGGAATTGAAAAGGTGATAAAGGATATGATGGTTAAAGTGCCCAACAAGTGCCCGTTAACCAGTAAAGGCGCCAAACGCGATGCTATTGTTTTGATTAAGATGCTGCATGGTGCCCGCTATCAAAATATGGTCGATATTTTAAATGAGATGGATATTACTGGTTGTAAAATTTATGCCATTCAGGAGCCCGACCCTATTGAAGTAGAGGCAGTTGAAAACGGAGGAACCGTTAAAACCTTTAATAAGGATGTGGTTAAGGAAGAAGAGAAGTAATTGTGGAATTATTTAGTTCATGCATCATAAAGAAAGAATAAGGTAAAGCATGGAAACAACAAAAAATTATCTGAATTGGACGATGGATGACATCGTTTTCGACAACCGTAATAAAGATTACGGTGCGTACCAGCTCAGAATAATAACCAAAAAGAATGTTCGAACTGGTTTAATTATAGCCTTAAGCAGTTTTGTACTTTTAATTCTTGCATCGCAAATAGACTGGGGCTTTTTAATACCGAAGAAGGATGTGCTTGTGGAAACTACGGTTACACTAGCCGAGCCTCCTCCTTTGGATAAAACACCACCACCACCACCACCGCCGCCGCCGCCACCACCCACAAGACCAACTATCAGGTTTGTGGAGATGATAGTGAAGAAGCAGAAAGAGGTGCATGATGAAGAACCACCACCACCGCCGCCACCTGATGATAAAGTAGAAATAAGCACTAAAACACAAGAGGGTGATGTAAATGCTAAAGCCAGCATTGAGGAACCTGTTGTGTCAGAAGCGCCAGTTGTTGAGCAGCCTAAGATATTTACCTTTGTGGAGCAAAACCCCCAGTTTCCGGGAGGAGACGGTGAGTTGATGAAGTTCCTTCAAAAGAATATTCAGTATCCGCAAATGGAGCGCGATAATGATATACAGGGTAAAGTGTTACTGCGGTTTGTGGTGATGGAAGATGGCTCAGTTGCGGACGTACAGGTAGTCCGTGCAGTTAGCCCGGGACTGGATAAAGAGGCTGTGCGCGTGGTAAAGATGTTGCCTAAGTTTACTCCTGGCAAACAACAAGGAAAACCGGTGCGGGTGTATTTTAACCTTCCGGTGGTATTCAGGCTTCAGTAGTTTTTGTAATAATATCACTCATGCAAAATCATAATTATTCCCTGGCGAATGATTATGATTTTGCAGTTTAAGGACGACATGAATAAGCGAAATGACTTTTTTAGGAAACTGAATACCAGCCCGGTTTTGCTGTGGAATGCTTTGGCCGCAATTATTTTTATAGGCCTTGGCCTGGCCATTGTAATAGTACCCTCGTTAACAGGTTCGGATATGCGCCTCAGAATTGGTTTGGGGGGGATTTTAACCGTTTACGGACTATTCAGGTTTTGGACTTTTTACAACGGGGTAAAAGACAGAGATGATGCGTAAGTGGCTGTCATGGGTTTTGGTGAGTTGCTTTTTTGCCTCATGTTCCCAGCGGGCACCCGAAAAGTCGGGTAAAGGTGATGCTTCAAACGAGCAGGTAGTTGATTCCACTGGCACACGCTTAAATGTGGATGCTGACCCCGGTATTGAGCATGTGCTCAACTATGAGAAGCACATTTTTGAATTTCAGAATGATAGCCTTCGGGTAAATATCAGCTATAAAAATGAGGCCGAAATGCTGGAAGATTTCAGAACAGGTAAAGCCGATGTTTTAGTGATGGCCCGCGAATTGGACACGGTTGAGAAAGAAAGCCTGATAAGTAGGGATACCATATATGTGCGTGAGTTGCAGGTGGCCTATGACGCTGTTGCTTTAGTGGGAAACAAAGCATTTAATGATGCGGACCTGGATATGGAAAAACTGAAAAACGCTTTTAACCCTGCGGCTAATGACCCCGCCTCTTACCAAATGGTTTTCGACGACCAGCAAAGTAGTGTAGTGAAGTTTATGTTGCGTAAACTAGGGTACAAGGAAAAGGTCTCATCGCATGTTTATGCATTAAAATCTCCGGCTGAGGTGATTGAATATGTGAAAAAAGACAAAAATGCAATTGGCTTTGTACCATTCAATTTTATAAGCGATTTTGCCGATAGTGGCACAATGAGGATATTTGATAGCGTAAAAATTTTAAGTTTGCGCTCCAAAGATGAGGATGGAAATAGTATCAGGGTGAGTGCGAACCAGGTTGATATTGTAACCGGGCATTACCCCCTAAGGCGCAACATATGTACTGTTATGCGTTATAACTACAAACACCTTGACTGGCAATTTGTAAATTTTTTATATAAAGAACGCGGGGCAAGAATTTTTATGAAGGACGGTTTAATACCAGCACATATACCTGCGCTTGACATAGAAGTGAATACAGATGGATTGAAAACCAACTAAGAATTGGCACGGTATTTAGTTCTTGTATTTAGATTTGAAGTATAAAATTAAACAGCATAGTAAAATGAAAAATGTAATACTGGTAGTAGTCGTTCTTTTTATGTCGGCTCATGTTTTTGGTCAAACTTTGCAGGATGCGCAGCGCGAACTGGATAACGAAAACTATTTTAAGGCCAAGCAGATATTATTAAAATTATTGAACGATGGCTCATCGAATAAAAACGAAGTGGCTTACTATTTGGGTAATGCTTATTTGAAAAGTGACGACGCCGATTCGGCAAAAATGTTTTACCAGCGCGTAAACGACCCCGATACCAAAAACGCATTAAACCTGGTGGCTAAAGGACGAGTGGCCTTGCTTCAAAAAAATAGTACCGAGGCAAAACAGAACTTCGACCTGGCGTTGAAATTTACCAAGTTTAAAAATGCCAATATATACTTTGAAATTGGTGACGCTTATTTCAGGCCGGGAATTATAGACCTGGATGAAGCCATTAAGGATTTTGAAGCAGCACTGGCCATCGATAACAAGAATACATCAGTGATGCTTGAATTGGGTGATGCTTATCTCGAAAAATCGGCCACTGATCCTACGATGGGCGGCAAAGCCATGACAGAATATCAAAACGCGCGCGGCATTAATAAAAACCTTTCCATTGCCTGGATAAAAGAGGGCCGTTTAGATGTGCGTGGCCAGATATACGATGCTGCCATAGACGTTTTCAATAAGGCACTGCAGATTGACCAAAACTACCCCATTGTGCATGAGGAATTAGCTGAAGTATACTTCTACACCAAACAATTTGACAAAACCATTGCTGAGTTTAAGAAGTATGTAGACCTAAGCCCCGGCGATACCAAAGCAAAAACGAAGTACCTGGAATTGTTGATGCGAAATAAAGCTTATGATAAGGTAGTTGAAGAAGCGAATAAAGCTTTGAAACTGGACCCTAATAATGTTGACTTTTTGCGTTACGTTATTTACTCCGACCTCGAATTGAAAAGATTCCAGGAAGGTTCGGATGCGTCGAAAAAATTCTTTGCTATTCCTAATGTCAAAGCTAAGCCGCGTGATATTACCAGTGCAGCAAAACTGGCCGCGGGTATTGGCGATACGGCAACTGCCATGAATTATTTTAAAATTGCATTAAGTACTGATTCGAACAACTGCGAGATGATTACCGATTATGCCAAGGTATTGTTTAACGCCAGGCACTATGCGGATGCTATTAATGAGTACGCCATTAAAAAGAGCAAATGCACTATGACTGTAGTGGATATATACTACGTTGGCCGTGCTTACCTGATTTTGGATGACTCAATCAATGCAGATAGCACCTTTGCAGACTTGATTGCAAAAGCGCCTACCTACGCCGATGGTTATTATTGGAGAGCCAGGACAAACCTGAAAATTGGAAAGCCGGAAGATTTTGGGGCATTGCCTTATTATCTTAAATATATTGAACTACAAGAATCAAACGCCGCCAAATACAAGTCGAACTTTACCGAGGCCTATGATTATGCAGGGGCTTACTATATGATAAAAGAAAAAGATAAGGCGAAAGCTAAAGAGTATTTTGGCAAATCGCTGGATCTTGACCCGAATGACCAGGATGCTGCAGACTTTTTGAAGCAATTAAAATAAAGCCGGAATAAATTACTGTGCGCCTTTCCAATCAGGAAAGGCGCTTTTTTTGCCCTATTATTAGCCGGAATCAGTTTGAACTTCCTTATCATTTCTTGCCCTATCATACTTTAGTTATTGGTAAACAGCGCTCTTTTAAATTTAGTAATTCGGTAATGTACGGAGCGCCGGAAATATTTTTTGCAAAAGGTTATGGAATAATTTGGTTGCCGCGTTATATATCAAAACCATTATACTATGAGCGCCAATTATTCAAACGTAAGCATGCTCGACATGGTATTCGAGCATCGCAACAAAGCCTACGGAGCTTATGTGCTTCGTCGCGATTACAACAAGTCGCTTCAAACAGCGATAGCCTCTATTCTTTCGCTGATAACGCTTCTTTGCCTGGGTAACTTTATCAGGGAAAATATGAGGCATAACAACAAGCAGGATAACACCAACACCGGAGTTGTAACCACAACAGATCTCCACAAAAAAGTGGAAAAGGAAATTGTGAAGCCCAAGCCCAAACCGGAAGCCGCGAAACTCAAACCCCAGTCTGTTGCTGCGGCTGCAAATGTTGAGAAGAAAGTGGTGGAAGATAGTAAAGCACCTGCCGACACCATTATCCCCAATAAAGATTTGGCTGATTTAGAATCGGGCCTGAAAACAAACTTGAATGCTCCGGTTACCGGTTTAGGAGTTACCGACGGTAATGGCAAAGACCAGGTTTTCGAAGTGGCCAAACAAGCTGAGCCTTCGCCAACAGTATACACCTTTGTAGAAAATATGCCGCAGTTTCCGGGAGGGGACGAAGCATTGAGGCGGTATATGTCACGCACGGTAGAGTACCCACAAATGGAGCGCGATAATGGTATAGGGGGCAAAGTGCTGGCACAATTTACCGTGAATGAAGACGGCACTGTATCGGATATCCAGATATTGCGAAGCCCTTCGAATGGTTTTAACCGCGAGGTGATACGCGTTATCAAAACGCTCCCTCTTTTTAAACCGGGTATGCAGCAGGGTAAAGCGGTGAAAGTAAGATTTGTATTGCCTGTCATGTTTAATTTAAATTAAATATTTATTTGCTGACAACCCATGGGCCGGTTTATGACTGACCGGCTTTGGGTTGTAAATTCAACCATGACAAGTAAAAGGCCACAGCGGCCGTGCCCGCGGCACTAACTAAAAAAACTGAAGATGGCGAAACAAATTTCCAGAGCAATCCGGCCAAAGTGCTGGCCAGTAACATTGCGACCGAACTTAATCCTGTATAAGTTCCAATGGCCGAGGCGGTTTCGCTTTTGGTTACCATGTTACTGATAAGCGCCTTCGAAATACCGTCGGTGCTGGCGGCATACAAGCCGTATAAAACGAAGAAGAGGATAAAGCCAACCAGGCTGCTGTTAAGTCCGAAACCGGCGTAAACTATTGCAAATATAATGAGGCCAAATATCATCGTCCTTTTCAGGCCAAGTTTGTCGGCCATGATGCCGATAGGAAAGGAGGTGAGCGCAAACACCAGGTTGTATAAAATGTAACATCCAATTACGGCCTGGTCACTTAATCCGGCGGCTTTTATTTTCATCAGTAAGAAAAGATCGGAACTATTGAACAGAGCGAAAAACAATAGCGCTGCCACCACTTTTTTATAATCAGTAGGGGCCGTTGGAAGGTAGTCAAATATCTGACTTAGTTTGAACGAAGGTTTTGGTTGATGAGGTAATTTTTTTTCTTTAATCAGGAAAGTGAGTACAACGCCAATCATGCCGGGAACAAAGGCCAGCATAAACATTAGCCTGTACTGCCCGGGGCGCAGCCATAGAAAAATAAGCGCGAGGGTAGGGCCAATAGCGGCTCCCAGGGTATCCATACCGCGGTGAAAGCCAAATACCTTGCCTTTATTTTCAGGGGTGGTATCGTCTGAAAGAACAGCATCGCGGGCGGCGGTGCGAATGCCTTTGCCAATTTTGTCGGTAGTACGTGAAGCAAAAATCCAGGCTGTAAAAGTAAATACCGCCGGCATTGATTTGGCCACCACGCTCAAAAAATAGCCCAGTTGCACAAATGGTAAGCGCCTGCCCGCAGCGTCGCTCAGCCTGCCAAAGTAGCCCTTGCTAAGCCCCGCGGTAGCCTCAGCGGTTCCTTCCAGCAGACCGATAAGCACCGAGGTAAAACCGATACTTTGCAGGAAGAGCGGCATAATAGGGTACAGCATTTCACTCGACACGTCGTTAAACAGGCTGACCAGCGAGAGTATCCAGATGGTGCGGGTAAGGTATTTCATGTTTTAAAGTAATGGCTTAAATAATTAAACCGGTAAAATTTAATGCTAATAATGTTTAACACCCGTCTGCCAAGCTATGAAAATAATTCTTCATCTTTGCATCATGTTACTTAACGGAAGAATTTTTGAGCCTGAATTTAAATTTAAAACCAGCCGCAGCAGCGGGGCGGGAGGGCAGCACGTTAACACCACCGAAACCAAAGTTGAGCTGATATTTAATATCAATAATTCTGTTTTGTTGAGCGAAGCCGAAAAAACAAAGCTGAACAAAAAACTTGCGGGCAATATCAACGATAATGGCGAATTGCGCATTAACAGCGGTGAAAGCCGGTCGCAGGCTACGAACAAAGAAAAGGTCATAAAAAAGTTTTATGCGTTACTCGAAAAAGCTTTAAAAAAAGAAAAAAAACGAATCCCGACTAAAATACCGGAAGCCATTAAGGAAAACATCCTCCGTAAAAAGAAACTTCACTCAGGCAAAAAGCAGGAGCGAAGGTTCAACCCTAAAGACCTGCTGTAGCAACTGCTGAATTTATACACACTCCATCCTCAACCTGCCAACTGTCCTTTTAGTTCTTATATATTCGCAGCCGTTATGCAGGCTCCTACGCACATTCTTGCTGGCGTTATTATCAACCGCATTTTTAAGTGGCGAAACTACAAGCCGGTAGGCCTGTTGCTCACTTTTATTTGTTGCCTGTTGGTGCATGGCATTTTCGATAAACTCGCTTTATCCGTTTATCAACCCGAAGCCAACTTTAACGACCCTGTTTGGCTGCTTTACCACATTTTTATGTGGCTGGCCTCCATAGTGCTGCTTTACATATTTTGGCGCGATTACAAATGGGGCATTATTTTCTCCTTGTTACCCGATATCGACTGGGTTATTCTCGGTATCCAGCATCTCTTCAACTTCAACATCCCATTTTACAATGTGCCCTGGTTTCACTTTACGCTCAACTATCTTTTAAACTTCCCGCCATTTACTTATCTCGACAAGCTGCCCGACAACCGCAACAACCCCTGGGCCTTTGTTTGGGAGTTTGCCCTCATTGCCGTGCTCGTTTTTATTTACCGGGCTATGGTTCGTTACAGAAAGAATATTCACTTCCGCTAAGCATATTTTTAGCCAAAACAGAAATTTGCTATCGGGACCCCTTTTGCCTAACAACACAAAACCCCGCCAGAAGGCAGGGTTTTATATTTTATAGCTGAGCTACTACTAGCTTTCGGTTGTTGTAACTTCTTCTGCTTGTCTCTTTTCAGCAATACGCGAAGCTTTTCCGCTTCTCTTACGCTGGTAGAACAATTTGGCTCTGCGAACGCGGCCTACTTTATTAACGATAATATCGTCAACGTAAGGAGAGTAAAGAGGGAAAACTCTTTCTACACCCACACCATTCGATATTTTACGAACAGTAAACATTTTAGTAGCGCCATCACCTCTTACCTGTATAACGTCTCCACGAAATTCCTGGATACGCTCTTTATTACCTTCGGTAATTTTATACGATACGGTAATGTTATCGCCGGGGCCAAACGATGGGTGTTTGCTGGCGGCATATAGTGCAGTTTCAACTGCTTTTAACTTTGGGTTCATTTTATTTTAGCTTTAAATTCTCAACAAGGCCCGCAAAATTATAATAAAAAACTGAAAACGAAAACTATATCCCCTGTTTTATTAGTAACCCCCGGTTGATTGTACCAACCACAGCACATTTCACCGGCCTCTACGCTTCATCCTCCAGCAAGTCCGGCCGCCGCGCCCTGGTCCGTTCAACAGCTTTTTCATGGCGCCAGTCCCGCACATTCTTTTCATGGCCCGATAACAACACCTCCGGCACTTTCAGCCCCATAAATACCTCCGGTCGGGTATATACCGGGTGACTAAGCAGGTTATCCTGAAACGAATCGAACAAGGCTGAGGTTTCATCATTCAATACCCCGGGTAGCAGGCGGCCTATACCATCTACTAATACCGCAGCGGCCAGTTCGCCGCCGCTTAATACATAATCGCCAATCGAAATCTCCCTGGTAATGTATAGTTCCCGTATCCGCTCATCAATGCCTTTATAATGACCACACAGGATTATGAGGTTCTTTTTCAGCGACAGGCTATTCATCATTTTCTGATTCAAACGTTCTCCGTCGGGGGTCATGTATATAATGTCGTCGTAGCTGCGCTCTTTTTTCAAATGCTCAATGCAGTTCGAAATCGGCTCGCACATCATTACTATCCCGGCCCCGCCGCCATACTGGTAGTCATCCACCTGCTTCTGCTTTTGGGTCGAAAAGTCGCGCAGGTTAATCACATTTACATCAAGCAAACCCCTGTCCTTGGCCCGCTTCATCATGCTGTGGCTAAACGGACTTACCAGTAAATCGGGTACTACGGATATAATATCAATATGCATGTCTCGAAAAATTAATCCCTAAAGCACTAAGTCGGCTACGAAAAACGCTGTTTATTTTTGCCTTTAACCCTGGTCCCCTTTGCTTCATTGCTGCAAAAATATTTTACAACTGGCTGCTCACCAGGCCCTCGGGCAAACTTAAAACAATCTCCTTTTTCCGCTTATTCAAACTCACCACAAACTCCTCTACAAAAGGTATCATAATTTCCTGGCCGTTGCGGCCAATACTCAGCAAAACCTGCCCCGGGTTTTCCACCACTTCCTCAATTAAACCCAGTTCACCTTCAACTTCATCTAAGGCCTTATAACCTATCAGATAATCAAGGCTTTCTGCGTCCTTCTTAAAGTAAGCGCTTATGTCCTTTTCGCTTAAACATAACTCGGTGCCGGTATACTGTTTACCCTTTTCCGGGCTGCCCACCTCCTCAAATAAAATATAGCCTTCGTTAAAGCCAATCCACTCAATGCTTGTTATAAACCAGGGCATGTAATTGCCCTTTAAATTCAGCAAAAAATGGCCCGGAACTTTCTTTTTGCTCTTCAATTCCCGGTCTAAAAAAAATCGAAAAGCCCCACTTAATCCGTGGGGCTTTCCAATTTTTCCAACCGAAATATATTTTTCGCTTGCCATATTCTCTGCATTTCAAGTCCTTCTCCTTCAGGAGTGGCTAAGGCTACTATTCTGCCGGAGTCTCAGTAGCTTCGGCTGCCGGAGCTGCTGTTTCTTCAGTAGCCGGGGTCTCGGCTACTTTCTTAGCTTCTTCAGCGGCTGCCAGGGCTGCGGCGCGTTTTGCATCGCGGTCGGCAGCTTTCTTCTGCTCTTGTTCCAGCAACTTGGCTTTCACTTCGCTCTTATCTTTGTGGTGTTTCTTCTCATGGTCAAGTACCTTGTTCTTGTGGTCTTCTAACCAGGCCTGGTAGCGTTTTTCAGCTTCCTCTGCGCTAAACGAGCCTTTAGCCACACCGCGCAACAGGTGCTTTTTAAACATTACACCCTTATACTTAAAAATTGCTTTTACGGTATTGGTTACCTCAGCGCCTTTCATTAACCATGCAACGGCCTTATCGGCGTCCAGGTGTATTGAAGCGGGTTTGGTAAGTGGGTTGTAATCGCCCAGTCTTTCAATGTAATTACCATCGCGTGGAGCGCGGCTGTCTGCTGCTACAATGTGGTAGAAAGGACGTTTGCCTCTACCATGTCTCTGAAGTCTTAACTTTACTGCCATGTCTTAAATGAATTTAAGGTTTGGGTTAAAAAATATCCCTCTTTTTTAAAAGGGAGCGCAAATATGGAGGTATTTTTCCTGCTTTGCAATAGGTACCCTTATTAATTTCATTTATCCGCCTTTCGCGAAATACAATCTGTCAAAGAACAATTTTGCTGGCCACCCGGCCGAAGGCTATTAAAAAGAGCAAAAACTACTAAACGGTTCCGAACACTTTTTTGCGCCTAATCTTTCATTTCCATGCTAAGCTTTGCTAAGAAATGCTAAGCAATGCTAAGGAATGCTAAGCCTTTTCGAAATCACGCAACCTTAACATCTGTACTAACCCGCATCCGCAATAAGGGTTTTCCCGCACTGCCCGCCGTCGACATCCATCGACATTTTCGACATAAATCGACATACAAAGGCATAGATTTTGAACTTTTCCCATGTCGATGTGCTAAAACCCGGGCTCCTCAGGCACTTTAAAAATCGATACCAAACCCTACTTATCGATACCAATCGCTCCTTATCGATACCTGTTTTGAATCCGTCGGGGTATCGAAATGTTAAAATTTCAGGACTCACCGCCGTACGCGCAAGCCTTGCTTCCACTTTCAAATCTATACCACATCTAAAACTCATTTCCATCATTTATAGCGCTAAGTTACTCAAAAAAATCAATAATTCAAATATTTGTTTGATTGAGGGCAAATTATCTGAATCAGAATGAAATACAGATGTAAGGATTAACAACATGATAAATGCAATGGCAATGATATTATCCTGCCTTTCATCCTAAAATCTGAATTATAATCCTGATTCAGACGAATGGCTGTTTTGCATTAAACTCTCCTCCTTAATCAGGGAGGTGGTTGTATTTGTTGTTTTGCCCCGGTTTCCCCTTCAGAGGACATAAGGCGTTTGTTTACCGTACCCCTGTATGCACCAAAACCACAGAAAAATGAGTTGGTGATACAATACAGAATACAAATAATGAATGATGAATATCGAATTTTGAATCTTGAATTCCCGGCGGGCTGTTTTGCCCTGTTTTTCCCTTCGGTGACGGAAGAGGCCGTCCCTATCATTCCTTTAGGCCGAAGATATTGTCTGCACCCAAATAATATGCACCGGGCAGTTTTTAGCGGCGGCGATATTATCGTCCAACTCGTTATCGGTTACCAGCACCGAATAAAAGCCGCGTTTTTCAACCCCGCCCACCAGGGTGCATTTGCCGTCCTTTTTCGACACGCGCCAGCGGTACTCGGCTGCTTCAACACAGGCATTGCAGCCAATACACTTGCTGCGTTGTTGGGTAATGCGCACCATTATTTTGCCGGTACCAGTTTGTAAAGTTTATCTGAAGGGCGTATTTTTTCGTTCAGCGCCATGCTAAAAACTTCGCCCTGCTTAACCAACTTAGCCGGTTGGTCGTTAACCCGCAGCGATGTGGCCTGCATTTGCAGGTAACCGGTGGTGGGGCCGGTAATAATAATTTCGTCGCCCTCGGCCAGGCTGTGGCTTTCGCAAATAAACTCGCCGGCCTTGGCCCGGTCGTAATACTTTACCCCTTTAGCCAGGTAAATTTTCTTTTTGCGCGCCTTCGAACCTGCCACATCGGCCCACTCGCCCATAGTGCGGCCCAGGTAGTAGCCATCCCAAAAGCCGCGGTTGTAAACCTGTGCCAGTTGTTCTTTCCACACAGCAATTTTTTCGGCCGTTACCGAACCCTCCAGCCAGGCGTCAATGGCTTCGCTATACGCTTTGGTGGTGGCGTAAACATAATCAGCCGACCTTCCACGGCCCTCAATTTTAAGCACGGTAACACCGGCATCTAAAATTTTATCAATAAAATCAATGGTACACAAATCTTTGGCCGACATAATATATTCATTATCTATCTCCAGTTCAAAGCCCTCTTCCTTATCGGTAACGATATAGCTGCGGCGGCAGTTTTGTATGCAGGCCCCCCGGTTGGCCGAGGCATAATGCGAGTGCAAACTGAGATAGCACTTGCCCGAAACCGCCATGCACAATGCCCCGTGTGCAAAAATTTCAACCTCCATTAGTTTGCCCGCCGGACCGGTTATGTTGCGCCTCTTAATTTCGCGGCTTATGTCGGCCACCTGCCGCAGGCTCAGCTCGCGGGCCAGTACAACCACATCGGCAAAGTTGGCGTAAAACTCCACCGTGTCAATGTTCGAAACATTGGCCTGAGTAGACACATGAATTTCAACCCCGGTTTTGCGCGCATAATTCATAACCGCGTGGTCCGACGCAATGACGGCCGTTATGCCGCTGGCTTTGGCCGCGTCAACAATGCTTTTCATTAAAGCAATATCGTGGTCGTATAAAATGGTGTTGAGGGTAAGGTAGGTTTTTATGTTATGTGCTTTCCCTATTTCGGCAATGCACTCCAAATCGCCCAGGGTAAAATTATTGGCTGAGCGGGCGCGCATGTTTAGTTGCTCTACCCCAAAATAAACCGAGTTGCATCCGGCTTTTATAGCTGCCAGCAAGGCCTCGTACGAACCGGCTGGTGACATCAATTCAACTTTTCTTTCCATGCAGGCGTTTTATTTCAAGTTTTTGCAGGCGCACCGACTCGCGGTGTATTTGGTTAAACACCCCTGCCGTAAAGCGGGCACTCAGGCACCATGCAAGCCCCTCGCGCTGCCGTCGGGCCAATTGCTGTTTCCATCGTTCAAGCTGTACTACAGGTAAGCCCTTATTGGCTTTTACAGCCGCCATTTGCCTTGCTAAACCGGCGCGTTGAGCCAGCAGCGATAAAATTTCGCGGTCAATACTTTCAAAACTATGGCGCAGGTCGCTAAGGTTTGGGCTCATAACTAACTGGGCACAAAGTTACTGAAACACTACGGCGGGGGAATGACGTTGGTCAGGGTTTAAAATAGTATGGTAACAACCAAGGGCAAAATTACCTGGGCGCCACTTCCGTTTTAGGGGTGCGCTTCGGAAAAAAGAATTCGGCCGGTTGGTTTTTAAAATAAACTGCAATTGCGGCCAGCACTTTGGGGTAATCGCTAAGTTTCAATCCCCGCGACCTTACGGCAACCTGAAGAGCTAAAAAAAAGCTGACCACAAAATTGAAAAAGCCGATGATAAAAATGCCCGATAATATGGCAAACACAAAGCTTACCGTAATGTTAATGTTGCTGGCATAAAACCCTACGGCTATGTTACCGGTAGAGAATGTAATGTGCCTTATTTCGAACGGCACACCGGTAATTTTGCCAAAAAAACCGGCCATGCCCATCATAAATCCTAAGGTAATGTTGCCCAGTAAGGGCCCCAGGTTTTTTTCGATGTACGATGCCAACTGGCTGCGGTGTTTAACCGACAGCATTTTTTTTAAAAACGGATGCGCTTCAATACGGAGACCAATATTACTTACCACTACTTTGTTATCACCAAACCCCGAGATTATACCGGCCAAAAACAGAAACACACCGGCAATGGAGGCATACCAAAATGAAAGAGAATAAAGCGGGTGAACTGCTAATAACAAGTCGTTTGCGCTTTCCGTGCTTACCAACGGATTGTATGACATTTTGCCCAGGGCAAATATCCATAGAAGTGTGCATGGAAATACCACAATAAGGTTGCCTGCAAATGAGGCCAACTGGCTGCGCGATACCTTGGCAACGGTGGCTGCCAGGTGATTGTAACGTGTTGCGTCGTCCTTTACATGATCGAGCGAAGCGGCAAGAAATGCGGCAGTCATGGCCGGTTGCTTGGTGGCCAGGGTAAAGTGCAGCATTTGTATTATTACGAAACCTGTGGCATAGTTAAGGGAATAAAGCAGGCCCTCCCAAAACACAGGAAAATTTGCATCATGTATGGCCAGTTTTATCAGCACCATAAACGAAACAATAAACCCGCCCCCGCAAGCCGAGATAAACAGGTCCAGGTATTCACTGTTATCCGATGCCACATAATGCTCACCGGTTTTACGTTTATTCTCGGTAATTCTGTAGGCAATGAGGTTAATATTGCGCGAAATAAAGTACCTCAGTTTTTTCGGTTTGGTTTCAATACAGGCAAGGTTAAACAACAGGCTAATTAAATCATCAAATGCCTTATCAGTATCATCATAGCATATAACCGGTAAAAGACTTTCCAGCCGCACAATAAGTAATTCGAGTTTACGCAACAGGTAAGTTTGGCGTAATGAAGTACCGTTTTTTTCGGCGCCTTTATCAATTAATGCAATGTTTTGCAGGCACTGCCGCATAATAATGCGGTTCTGGGCCAGGTCTTCTTCAATCTTTACCTTGTTTGCTTGTTCAATATTTTCAAGCAACTCATTTATCTCATGGTTCTGTTGCAAAAACGGAGTTATCAGCGCATCATCTTTTCCGGCCCGGGTATAAACATCTTCATCCATGCCCAGGGCCGCAATCCGGTACGAAATAATATTAATGGCGTTAATTACCTGTGTTGAAAACACCGCCAGTATTTCCTGCTTTTCTTCGGTAGTAAAATAAGCCCCGGGTTTTAAATAATGCGCCCTTAGGTTCTCAATCCTTATGTGGTCATTCTTGTCGTCAAATATTTGGTGTATAATGGTACTTGCTTCCCGGGGGTGGTGCAGGTATGGCAATATCTTACCTTTAATAATTCTTATTGTTTCATCGGCAAACGACGAGCCCATGGGTATACCAATGCTGCTAAGCGCTTGTGTAAAATCTGCCTCCTTAAAAATAACCAGCAGTTCTTTTTTTAAATCCGGTATATCGGTATGGGCGTTTACTGCATCTGAAATGTTTTCTTTCGGCATTTTTTGCGCTTCGTCTAACGCCGGTCGCAGCAATTTGTAGTAAACGTGCAGCTTAACAATACCTATTTGCGCTTCTTTAGGCAACTCTGCCTGGTGGGGTAACAATATATCACTTGTAAGCATACTTGCATGGGTTAGGGGGCAAACGTGGTTGAAATTGAAGTACGCTATAAATTTGGTTAACAAATGTAGCCTTATTAAAGTAACGCAAATTAACTTTTGAAATTGCCGCGGGATACCCGTTAATTAAACCCAGTGCCGGTTGGGTGTATAGTGCAGGTCTTGTAACACTAATCACATCAATCAAACACACCTGCCTGCAGAGCAAGCTGTTTTAGTTTTACAATTTCAGTTACTCCCCACATCAGGCAGCGTAAAATAAAACGTGGCTCCTTCATTCACTTTAGCCTCGGCCCAAATGCGGCCTCCATGGCGGCTAATTACCTGGTGTACCAGGGCAAGGCCTACACCCGTGCCCTCAAACTCGCTGGATTTATGCAGGCGGTGGAAAGCGGTAAATAGTTTATGATAATGCTGCATGTCGAAACCCGCGCCGTTATCTTTTACATAAAAAACATCTTCGTTATTAATCCGCTTCAAACCTACCTCAACAACAGGGTTGGGATTACGGCTACTGTATTTTACGGCATTGGCCAGCAGGTTTACCCAAACCTGATGTACCAGGCCGGGGTCGCCACTTATGCCCTTTAACTGGTTAACAATAAAGGTGTGCTTAAGCTCCGTATTACCTTGTTTAAGTTCGTTTAATACCACCTTTACCAGGTCGTTCATACAAAGCGGTGTGCGTTTAAGGTCGTAACGGCCCAGGTGCGAAAAGTTAAGCAGGTCGGCAATCAGTTGCGACATGTGCAGGGTGTTATCCCTGATTCCTTTCAGCAACATCCGGCAATCATCATTCATTACCGGGTTGTATTTCTTTTCTATAATGGCGGCATAACCGTTAATAACCTGCAATGGCGACCGCAAATCGTGCGATACGGTGTAACTAAATGCTTCCATTTCTTTATTGGCCTGTTCAAGCTGGCTGGTGCGCTCGGCAATGCGCACTTCCAAATCATGGTTCAGCATTTTAACTTCCTCTTCAGCTTTGTTACGGTCCGTAATTTCCAGGTGCATAATAACCGCGCCCAGTTCATCATATTCGTCAAGCGCCCTAACTTCAGCTTTAAACCAGCGCTGCATTTCAGGCGAATGGCACGGGTATTCCATGCTGTATTTCTCAATCTTGCCGCTCATAATATCTCGTAGTCCGGCGGCCATTTGCTTACCGGCAATCATATCATCGCCGGTGGCGCTTTCCGCAATTTCAATATAGTTTAAGCCCAGGCAGGCATTGCTGTGTTTTAAGCCGTTTTCAAAGGCAAACTTTCTCCAAGAACTGTTTACCTTAACAATCATGCCCTCCTTATCAAGCAAAGTAATATTAGCGGGCAGGGTGTCTAAAATGGCCGATTGACGGTAACTGGCAATTTGCAGGTCTTCAAAACTTTTGTGCAACAGTATTTCGGCGTTTTTACGCTGGGTAATGTCGTTGCTGAAAATGGCGATACCTGTTACCTGGCCGTTGCGCACAATAGGACTGTACCGAACCGAAAACCAATAGCTTTTGCCTCCGAAAACAAAATGTTCGTGTACCGAAAAACTCTCGCCTTCCAGCGCTCTTTCAAAATTCAGCGCTAATGATTTATTTACATCTTCATCAAAGCTGCGGCTATAAACCATACCAGGCGCGGGGTCGGTTTTTGTAAGCATTCTGAAATTATCGGCAAAGGCTTTATTAAAAGAAACAAGCCGGTGTTCGCGGTCAAATGAACAAATGTAATCGGCTGTATTATCGAAAACATCTTTCAGGTTTTGTTCTGTTTCTTTCAGTTTGTTTTCTGCCTCAATTCTTTCTGTTATATCATGCGTGGTGCCATGTATTACTTTAATTCGTCCTTCGGCATCAAATTCGTTTCGCGCTTCAGAGTGAACATGCCGTACCTTTCCGTCTTTGCGAACGATGCGATGGAAAAACGATCTGTCTGTTTTCTTTGCAATCGACTTCATGACCAAATCAGTAACATACTCACGGTCGTCTGGATGTACAAATGCAAAAAATGTATACACGCTTTGCAAATTATCGCTGGGGTCAAGACCATAGATTTTGCAGTTTTCATCACTCCAGAAACCTGTTAAGGTTGTGGGGTCCATTTCCCAATAACCTAAATGTGCCAGTTCTTGTGCGCGTTTAAGCCGGGCTTCGCTTTTGCGTAGTTTGTCTTCCGCTTGTTTGCGTTCAGTTATATCCTGTACAATGCCATGCATAATATGGCGTTTGCCCGCCGGGTCAAATTGATGTGCTCCCTGGTTGTGTACATACCGTATGGTGCCGTCCTTGCGCAAAATCCGGTGAATGAACGAACTATTGGTATGCTCAACAATGCTTCTTTCAACCTCTCCCTTTACAAACTCAGCATCTTCGGGATGTATAAACCCGATATAGTTTTGCAGGCTTTGCACATTTTCGCCGGCATTTAATCCGCATATCCGGCAGGTCTCATCACTCCAAAATGCAACACCGGTGTCAAGGTCCAACTCCCAGTTACCCAAATGTGCAACTTCCTGTGCACGGGCAAGCCGCGCCTCGCTTTGCTTTATTTTTTCTTCTGCCAGTTTTAAATCGGTAATATCGTGTGCCGTGCCATGCAACACCTTGTGTTTACCATCGGGATAAAATACGTGCTTCGCTTCTGTATGCACATGTCTGATAGTACCGTCTTTGTGCATAATCCGGTGGTTCACCGATACATCCTGTAAAGTGCTAACACAATGTTGCACCACATCCGTCATCATCTGCACATCGTCGGGGTGTATAGCCGACAAATAGGTTTCCACTGAAATAATATTTTCAGAAACATCCAGTCCGTATATTCTGCAGCACTCGTCTGACAGGACGCTTAAACCCGTAATAATATTCATTTCCCAACTGCCTAAATGGGCTACCTCCTGGGCCCTGGCCAACCGCGCTTCGCTTTGTTTAATTTTTTCTTCATGCAGTTTTCGCTCAGTTATATCGCTGCCAAAAAAAACAAGTCCTGTTATTTCCCCGTTGCGCACCACCGGGTGTATTCTATTGAAAAAGCAATAACGCTTTCCGTTAAAATAATACTCACTTTCATGTTCATAATCCTCCCCTTTAATAGCCTTTTCGGCGCGTGCAATCATCGCTTGCCGCTGTTCTTTTGACATGAAATCGAACGCTGCACCGCCTACTGCGGGATAGTGGCCAAAGAGGGCGTAAAAATTTTCATTAAACGCCTTATTAAACATGACCAGGCGGTAGTTACGGTCAATGGAATAAATTACATCGCTGGTATTATCGAAAAGTTGCTGCAGGCTTTGCTCGCTTTCATGTAACCTGGCTTCAGTTTCTTTTCGCTCAGTTACATCCTGGGTTATGCCAAATATCCTAACCGGTTTGCCGGTTGAATCTTTTTCAAAATGCGCTTCGCTATAAATAAAACGAACGGCCCCATCGGCACGCACAATGCGGTGGTAGCAGTTAAAATCGCTGAAAGTAGCCCAATGTCTGTCAGCCTTGGTTTTAACTTCAGTTAAGTCGGCAGGATAAATAAATGACAACCAGGCCTCATAAGTATGGTGGTTATCATGTGGCTCCAGCCCGTAAATGCGGCAGGTCTCCTCCGTCCAGGTTCCAATGCCCGTGCTAACATCCATTACCCACCATCCTATATGTGCCAGTCTTTGCGCGTGGTCGCGGTGTATGCCGGCAAGTTTCAGTTCGTCTTCCGCCTTTTTTATCAGGGCATGCTCCCTGGCTTCATCAAGCGCCCGTTTAATTTTGGGCACCAGGGTAAAAAGTTTATCCTTTATTACGTAATCGGTTACACCACCTCTTATCAGCTCAACAGCGCGTTCTTCCCCAATTGCACCCGATACAAGTATAAATGGAACATGCGGCAGAGCCTTTTTTGCAGTATAAAAAGCATCAACACCATGATAGGCAGGCAAATTGTAATCGGCTAGTATAAGGGTGGGGTCAAAATGTGCCAGGGCGTTTTCAAAGTCGGGCCCGTTATCAATCATTTCTGCGGTGAAAGCCAGTCCCGCTTTTTTAAATTCATAAACCAGCAGGTCGCGGTCGTTGGGCTCATCTTCCAGTATAAGTATTCTTAATAAATCTTCTTTTAGGATGCTAGCCATAAGCGGTGGTTTTGCCTGGTTATTGAATGTGGCTTGGTACTGTTTATTAAGTTCATTATTTAATTAGAATAAACTAAGAAGGCGGCCTATGGCAAACAGCATTTTAAAAACATACAAACAACACAACCGGATAATCAGCCTAAATGCATTTATCAATAACCAAAACGCTGGGGGGAATTAATTTATAATATTGATATACTATACAAAGTAAACTCTTGTAGATTTGTATTCAACTGATATTCGTCAATAGTTGTTGTGAAAAAGGTCAACAAGCTTTTGAGGGGCCTAAAACGCTCATAATCTTATGCTTTTAAGCTGTTTAGAGCTTAAATTTCCCAGGTTAGTTATCCACTTTTTGCAAAAATACCTCTTTATAGGTATTGGCGCTTGAAACAAAGAAAAGCTTACGCGGGAAAGGTGTTTTTCAGTTTTTATACTGTCTTTCTGTTACTTTTAATTAGGGCGGGTATTATACTTTCAAAATGCAGATAATGCAGCCCATACAAGCACATATAGAAATGGAGGAATTAAGTGACCCTGGAACTTATACCAAAGAAGAGGCGCTGATACTGGCGGCCCAAAAAGATTTGCAGATGTTTAGCGCGCTGTACGAAAAATACTATGCGCAAATACTGCGGTTTGTTTACCAAAGGGTAACCAGTAAAGACGATGCCTATGATATTACGCAGCAGATATTTCTGCGGGCCATGATGTCGCTACCCAAATACCAGTTGCGTGGCTTTCCGTTCAGCAGTTGGCTATACCGCATAGCATTGAACGAAATGAACCAGCTTTTTCGCAAAAATAAAAAGCAGCGGGGCGTTAACCTGCAGGAAAAGCACCCTACACAAATAGTTGAAGAACTGGGCGAAACCGGCGGCGAAGAACGTGAAGCTGCTGTGCTGCAAGCCTTAACAGGGTTAGAGGAAGACGACTTTCAACTGGTTGAAATGCGATTTTTCGAAGGGCGCCCCTTTAAAGAGATGGCGGAAATTTTAAACATAACCGAAGCCAATGCCAAGATGAGGCTTTACAGAATATTAGATAAAATAAAACCGGTTGTAACTAAAAATATAAAAAACGGCGCCTAAAAAAACGATGGTTTAAAAATTCAAACAACAACAATGAAAAACTTTAAAATAAATACCAACCAACAACCTTTAAGCGATGCCGACATTGCCCGCGGCAAAGATTTTGGCCAGGTAGTAAAAAATTACAAAGCCATGAAAACTTCATTCTTTAAAGCACCCAAATTCTGGTTCGGTGCATCGTCGGTACTGGTGGCAACGGTGGCAGCGGTGCTGGTATTCAATACGTTTAAAACACCCGATGCCCTGCCACAACGCCCTTCGGCTTTTATTAACCCGCCGGTGGCCTCTGCCGATATAAAAAACGAAACCTATGTTTTAAACGCGCAGACCGACAGCACCATTATTCACCCCAGTGGCACCCGCATACATGTACCTGCCAATGCCTTTTTAGATAAAGACGGCAAAGTGGCTCAAGGCGCGGTTGAACTCCATTACCGGGAGTTTAAAGACCCCATGGATGTTTTCCTGGCCGGCATACCCATGACGTACGATAGCGGCGGCCAGCAATATCATTTCGAAACAGCTGGTATGATGGAAATACGGGCAACGCAAAACGGCCTGGGGCTTAAACCCAATCCTGCTTCGCCTATAAAAGTTGATTTGGTGTCGGATAATAATGAGGACCGGTTTAATACTTATTACTTGGATACTACCGAGAAGAAATGGAAGTACCTGGCGCAAAGCAATTACAACGCGCCGTCCGACTCGGTCACGCCCTTCATGGGCAACAGTCCGGTTCCGGCAAAGGTAACAGATGCTAAAGTTCAAAAAGCACTAGCCGCTGACTCGCAAAGCCTGAAGAATATTGACCGGGAAATAGCTGCTATGCAAAAACAAAAACCGGTGGCACCGGTAAAGGCCGAAACCGGTAAACAACGCTTCAGCATTAAGGTAGATGAAAAGGAGTTTCCTGAAATTGCAGTGTATAAAGGCGTAAAATTCCAGGTAGATGATGCCAACTATAACCCTGAGAAAGCAAAAATAACATGGAGCGATATCTCACTGGAGCGCATTGCGGGTAGTTCTAAATACAGGATTACGTTTATTAACCCCGATGAAAAATACCAGGTAGTAGCCGTACCGGTGTTTGGCGATAAAGATTATGCCACCGCCAATGTTCTTTACGACCAGAAATTCAATGAATACCAGGCCGCCCTCGACAAGAAAAAGGCGGACGCCGCAAAACTAAAAGCTGATTTAATGGCCAAAGTAAAAGCACAGGATGAGGCTATGGCTAAATTTTACGCCGAGCGCGAAGCACAGGAAAAATTATATGTATCGCGCTTACAGCAAACCAGCCTGATATACCGGTCGTTTACGGTTTCTGATTTCGGTTATTACAACAGCGACCACCCCTGCACCCTGCCTCCGGGCAACAATGTGGTAAAACTGGTATTGGTTGATGCCACTACTAAAAAGCCACTGATTGCGCAGCAATGCTACCTGGTTGAAAAAGAACGAAACGTTTTATTTCAGTATGACTATAACAGCCTGGGCAAATTTCGCTACAACACTTCCAGGCACAACGGCCTTTATGTAATTTTAGATGACCAGCAAATTGCCGTAGCCAAATACAACGATTTTGAACAGGCAAAAAAGGAAGGTGGAGAGTTGGTCGTTGAAGTATCGCCTATGGACAGAAGCTTAAAAACAGAGAATGAGGTGAGACAGTATTTGCAGATGTAAGTATTGAAATCGTTTATAAAAGGCGCCGTAAAGATTGCTATAAAAAATCTTTACGGCGCTTTGTTTTTACAGGCTGGTGCAAATATTTTTTGATAATCTAAAATTCATAGAAATATAAAATACAAATTGAACCTTGTAAAAGTTAAACCAATTACGTTTACATTCGTTAAACACAGTAAGTTGTAAACCCATGAGGCAAATCTGTACCCTCTTATTGGCTTTTGTATTAATGCAAGTTTATGGTCAGGACCGTGTGCTTTACATCCCCATGGATAATCGCAGCGATATAGAAATGAACCCCCGCATTGATACGCTGGACAATAAAGAGCCTTATGAGTTTAAAGTACGTCTATCGCCGGGCTACAAAGTTTCACAGTTTTTATTCGAAAAGGGATTAGCCACTCAAAACGACAGCGTGCTGGTAATTTGTGCCAACAGTCCCAAAACCGGCGAGGTTGATACCGCCGTTTTACGGGTAATAGTAACCAGCATTGGCGGTTCACGTATCTGGCCGTTTCAAAAAACGTTTATTGTAAGAACGAACGAAAAAATGTTCCCCATTCTAAAAGGTCCCAAAACGAACCTGATAATGGTTAATGATAAAGTGACCCTTGAAAGGAATAACGCATACGCCAAGGAGTTGCTGGTGGACCACCCTTTTGTTACCATGTATGACAATGCCACCAATATGAAAAAGTACGACGTAAAACAGGTTACTATTTCGTTGATGGAAAAGGAGGGTAAACAATATGTCTCCAAGGGCGATACGCTGAGCAATGAGGCCATACACGAGCTTAGGAAAATCAAAAAGCCTACCCCGGTTTATATCCGCGTTGAAGGTAAAAACGGCAAATCAACCAAAACCGTTTGGAACCGGATAGTGGTTTACAACGAGTAAATTAAAACCGCCCTAAAGCGATTTACGCAATGCTGCGAAATAGCCGGGGGCATGCCTCAGTCGGCTTCCATACCACGAAAACATTTCGCCATCCACTAACACAACCTTAGCAGTAGGAGAGAAGGCCTGAAATTCGTCCAGGTGCTTTTCGGAAAAGGAGTAAGGCTCGGAGGACAGAAAGATATAATCCGGTTTCAACTCTTTCAATCCTTCGGGGTTAATTTCCGGATATCGCACGTGGGTATCGAAAACATTGATCATACCGGCCACTTGAAGCATGTTGTCAATAAAAGTGTGGTTAGCGGCTACCATATATGGCTTTCGCCAGATAAAGTATGCGCAACGCTTTTGAACATTTTCAGTGGGCCTTAATGCTTCGAACCCTGTTTGGATTTCGGTTATCAGTTTGTTTGCCCTGGCTTCCCTGTTTGTAATACGACCCAGTTCGCGCATCATATTGAATGAGTCGTTTAAGGTAAAAATATCACTCATCCAAACTGGAAAATCTTTCATTAGTTCTTCAATTCCCTCCTTATAATTTTCTTCTTTATTACCAATAATAAGGTCGGGCTTTAGTTGCTTTATTTTTTCAATGTTGAACTTTTTTGTGCCACCAATTTTGGTTTTGGCTTCAACTAACCCCTCCGGGTGAATACAAAAACGGGTAAGACCCACTATTTGCTCATTAAGGCCTAAGTCGAACAACAGCTCAGTTTGCGAGGGTACCAATGAAACAATTCGCTTTGGAGGGAACGAAATTTCAATAGTATTTCCAAGCTGGTCCGCTGATTGAATAAACATGATTTTGTAGTAATGGTTTATTTCAATGCAAATCAATAAACCTGCATTTGTATAATGCGGGTTTGATTGGCTGTGGTAAGTCGCACCATATAAACCCCCTGCTTAATTTCATCTGATTTAAAGAGGTCGACCTTAGTAATACCGGGGTCGGCACTGCCGTCGTAAAGGGTTTTTATAACCTCGCCGGTGCTACTCAAAACAGCCAGGGTAACATTTTGCGAAAAAGACAATTTGAAGCTAATGGTTGTTTTATCAGTAAACGGATTAGGATAGTTTTGGTAAAGAAAAACCCCCAGGTTACGCTTAATTAATTTCACAAAATCATCAGGCGCCACCACCCTTACATCAGGGTCTAACATATTCACGCATTTCTTCACATCCTCCAATGTGTAGCTCCAGGCATGCACAGGTATCAGGCTATAGCCATCAGGCGTGTATTGACTCTTTACACTTTCATTAATTTTCTGTGCCAGGCTAACCGGCGATTCCTTATCCTGCCATAGAGCAAACCGGCCGCCAATAATGGGCTTATCGTTACTCCACATAATTTTGCCTTTCCAGCCGGCATAATCGCTGTACATATAATAAAATACGGCATCAATGTTGCTGCACTGTGTGTAAGCAGCCAGGTCGGGGTTGCGCGAGTTGCCAATCACATTTACGATACTCAAATCGCCTTTTTTCATGTATCTGTTTAGCAATTCGGCATTGCTTAGCATTTCGGGAAACGCTTCGGGATAGAAATAGCCCAACCCGGATGGCGCAGCTACAAAATAATCGCGACCGGTGGTGCTGTTATACGCATTATCGTATAAGTATTTAATAATTGGCGGTGCCAACTCCGTCAACGCCGGTGAAATGGTCCATCCCATGGGGAAACTGCCCCGTTCGTCCGCGTTATACCATTTTTTGGAAGTAGCAAAATCATGAGTCATCCACTGCACATTATCCCCATCCGTCATTAAAAAGCAAACGGTGTGTACTTTGTCATTCAGGCTGTCAAACGTAATCGGACTGTCTTGCTGGTCATAGGCTGCGTCAATGTTGGTTAATGTCGAAAGATTATTGGCAAAATCTGCCGCATGTACTACGATAGAGTTTTTCGAAGTTGCCCTTATCAGTTCGCGCTCATCATCACCCCAGCCTAGCAAAACAGAGTTGGTTTTCATATCCTTAAACACCGCTTGTGTAAAGGGATTACTCACCGGTTCGTAAAACCTGAAAGCCCCTGCAAAAACAGTGTAATCTCCCAAATAAGTGGCGTTGGCTTCCTTTTGGTAAGTAAGTATTGTTTTGCTTAGTGAATCGTGGTATTTGGCATAAACGTCTTCTTCATTCCATGTTCTTACATCTAACACTTTTTTGAGAAACGGTAAGTCCTTTTCAATGTCTTCGGGCACGGCAATGGCATTGAATTGCGAGCACAGCGAAAGCGCAGCATTAGCGCTGGGGCCAGTCATATTGCACAGAATATACCCGTCTATGGAATCTTTGAAAAACTTTACCAGGCCTGTAAAATCATTGGTAAAAGTATCTTTCATACGTACCCCATACCGGCCGTGCAATTCAGATAACCACATCAGGCTACCTTCGTCGCTGATGCGATAAATTTTGGGTTTGGTTTGGGCCAAAAGGCCTTGCAATGATTGAACCACAAATTGCTGGGAAGCCGAAAGCCGGGTATCGTTTATAACGAACAAAGTGTCGGGCCGGCGACTGTATGGATAGGGGCTACCTTCAACCCGGTCAATCACTTGTGCCCCTGCTATGAAAGAAGAAAGTAAAAAAACAACTGAGAAAATTATTTTATAAGGTGAGTTATAATGCATATTCCACATGTTTATGAGTCCACCGAACTAAAGTAGTTAAATGTATGTACTTAGTGGCTATCTTGGTCAAGTTTTTTGGTTGTTTCCTGGCTTTGTAATAATTTACTATGCATTTGCACGGACTCAGGTGCTTTAAAGACCGCATCCATGTAAATTGTTAAGTTTGGAATAACTTTGACGACTAAAGAAGATGAGTGTATGAATTCAATAAGAGGTAAATGGGCTTTAATTACCGGGGCAACTTCAGGTTTCGGTAAGTCAACGGCAGAATTACTGGCGAAGAACGGTTGTAACCTGATAATTACTGCCCGTTCTGCTGAAAAACTGGAAGCGTTAAGCAACGTATGGACGGAAAAATATGGTGTCCATGTGCTATATTATTGTTTTGACGTGCGTCAGCTCAATATGTGTGTTGAAATGGCTAATGACCTTAACAGCCGAGAAATAGTACCTGATATTCTTATTAATAATGCAGGGCTGGCTTCGGGTAAAAACAAAATACACGAAGGCCTGATAAGTGACTGGGAGGCCATGATTGACACCAACATCAAAGGGCTGCTTTACGTTACACGGACTATTTTACCTATGATGGTAGAACGTAATGACGGACACGTAATCAATATCGGCAGCACAGCCGGCCACCTGGTTTATCCTGAGGGCAATGTTTATAATGCCAGTAAGTTTGCTGTAAAGGCCCTTAACGAGGCAATAAACCTTGACTTAGTAGGCACCAATATCCGTTGTTGCTCTATTGACCCCGGTGCTGCTGAAACTAATTTTTCGGTCGTGCGTTTTCATGGTGACGAGGAGAAAGCAAAAAAAGTTTACGAGGGCTACCAACCCCTAAAACCTGAGGACATTGCCGACATTATATTCTTTGTGGTTACTTCTCCTGCCCACGTTAATATTACCAACCTGGTGGTTTATCCTACGGCTCAAAGAAGCGTATATGTGTGGGACAAGAAATGATTTCAGGTTTTAAATCCCGGTTTTCAGGTTGTAATTACCTGGTCCCTGAATCTAAAACCTGAAATTCTGTTTTATCTTACCAAAGTAACGTTGCCCGATAAATCGACTACCGAACCACTTGAGCAAATTCCTCTCAGCACATATACGTAGGTAGCCAAATCGGCGTCCTTACCGGCAATTTTACCGTCCCAGCCTTCGCTCAGGTTATGGCTTTCAAAAATCAGGTTGCCCCAACGGTCGAATACCCTGAAATATTCCAGTTCGCGCAATCCTGCGCCGCGTACATATAACACATCGTTTAATCCGTCTCCATTAGGTGTAAAGGTGTTGGGCACAAATACCATTTTCGAATCACAGCCCACAACTTTAAGTTGAACCGAATCCACTGTTTTACATCCGTATTCGTTTTCAGCAGTAACATAAACAGTTTCACTTTGGCTTACCGTAACAAATGGTCGGCGACAATCGGTGCAGCTAAATGAATCAGCAGCGGTAGTCCAGGTATAATTTACATTTTGATGCGATGCCGCGTAAAGTTGTACGGTAGTACCAACGGCTACTGTTTGATTATCTCCGGCTTCAAGGTCCGGATCACTCGAAACAATAATATGCATGGTAGCGGTGTCGGCAATACAGGTTTCGCTCCTTACAATAACCGTGTAGTCATAATTTCCCGGAGGCAGAATTGCAGTTGCATCCTGTAAATCAGGCGAATTTAGATATTTAGCTGGCGACCATTCGAAGGTAGTATCATTAATGGAGGCCTGGGTTACTATTACATTAACCGGAACCACCGCACCTGCACAAACGGTCGTGTCGGACACTGCAATGTTTGCAACAACTTTAGTTATAGGCCATACCCTCACAATTCTCGATATAGAGCAGCCCGCCTCGTTGGTACCGGTTACACGGTATATGGTAGTGTCCGGTGGCCATGCTTTAGGATTAGGATTGCTGGTGTCACTAATGAACAGATCAGGAGTCCAGACCGCTTCGGTTACGTTAGGGCCGGCGTGAAGTTGTAAAGTATCATTTGGACATATTCTGAAATCGATGCCCGGGAATATCAATGGCAAGGCATCTACATTTACAGTAAAAGTATCCTTTGCCGCGCAAAAGGCGGTATCGCCATTCACCGCATAAATACTGGTGGATGTAATGTAATAGGTGATTGTATCCGGTGAAGTGCTTATGGGGTCACTACATGTATCACAGGTTAAGAATGACTGATTCAGATTAGATGTCCATTGATACGTTTCTCCAACCTGAAGGCTGTCGCCGGCAGGTAAGGATAATTGCACATAGTTTCCTTTACAAACTGTTGTATCCGGCGGAAGATTGGGATAAGGATAAGAGCCGACTATGATGTATGGCAATACGTAAAGCACGGTGCATCCAAAACTATCTGTTAAAGTATATGTAGGCTGGAATGCACCAGATATGTTGTAGGTGTAAGCCATATTAATTTGATTGTCGTAAACAGCACCGGGTCCCGGAACAAAAATACTTGAGGCAGTGGACTGGGTGGTGCCCGAGAAATTGACAGTAAGAGGCACACATCCTACTGTAGGTGCCACTACAAAGTGTCCAATCGGACCTTTAATCTGTATCAGGTTAACATATGTTTTACTTCCTTCACAACCAAATGAATCTGTTCCTACCAGGGTAACCGTATAGTACCCCGGATAAATGTATATGTGGTATGGGTTTGCGGCTGTGCTGGTATCGCCATCTCCAAAATACCACATCCAATGCAAGTCATTACGGTTTGAGTTATTCGTAAACTGAACCGGGAACGGCGGACATTGCGCGAACGTAGAACTTGGTGAAAAATCAATATGCGGTGTATCAACATGAACCGGAACCGAACTGGTGAAAGTATCCCGGCAGCCATAGGTAGTGTTAATAGCTACCAGGGTAACGTAATATTCGTTGGTGGTGGCATAAGGATGCACCGGATTTGAATCGGTTGAAGTTGTTCCATCACCAAACTGCCATAAAAAGTCTTGCGCATTTGTAGACAGGTTATCGAAATGGGCATTCTCACCGGGACACACAATTGTATCGGAAGTGAAGAAAGCAACTACACTTTTAACCGATATAACTTTACTGAAACTACCCACACAACCATGACTATCGGTGACAGTCAAATTAGCTGTATAATTGTTCGCACCATTGTATGTAAACATTGGATCCTTCAGTATGCTGCTGTCATTTCCAACCCCGAAACGCCATTTCCAAGAATTAACTGTTCCCATGTACGAGGTGCTGGAATCTTCGAACTGAACGGTAAGCGGACTACAACCAACCGGTGGATGGGCTACCAGGTCGCCAATAATTCCATAGACAGTTATAAAACCGTATGCAGTATCTGGGCATAAGGAACCTGGATTAACAATAAAGGTAACCTTAAATCTGCCGGTGTCGGTGTATGTGTGCGAAGGGTTCTCCAAAGAGCTTACCCCGCCGTCGCCAAATTTCCATAGCCAGCTTGTTGCCAAAGTAGAACTATCTGAAAACTGGACAAGCAGATTTCTGCAACCGGAAGTGACACTTGAGCCAAAGGCCACATGCGGGTTCCCGATTGGCAAAGTTTCTTTGGTAGAGTCAACACAACCAGTGACTGCATTGGTAACAATCAACACTATTGTGTAACTACCTGCGGTTGCGTAATGATGAACCGGGGGATATTGCAAGTTAGATGTGGTTCCATCGCCAAACTCCCATAACCAGGTTTGTGCGCCTTCCGATGTGTCCCTGAATGTCACATCGGTGGGGGAGTTACAGTTGAACGAGAATTTAAACTGAGCCTTAGGTACTACTATCAGAATATATTTTAACCGCTCGGTATCGCTGGCACAACCCTCGTTAATTACCGTAAGTGTGATATTGTATTTTCCTGTATCGGAATAAGTGTGTGTGGGATTTGTAAGGTGACTGGTTTGCCCATCGCCGAAATTCCACAGGTATGTTGTGTTGGCTCCGCCGCCTAAAGTGAGGTTAGTAAAATTCACCACCTGGTCGATACACTGAACAAGAGGAGCCGCAGTAAAAGAAGGTACGAGTGTACTGCCCACTTTTACCGAATCGGAAGCGACAATGGTATCCTTACATCCGGCCGCGTTTGTTATTATCAGCATGGGTAAAAAGCTTCCCTGATTGTTGTATGTATAGTGTGTGGTAGCCGCAGTTGACGATCCTCCGTCGCCGAAAATCCATTGGTAAGTCACAGGGCCATTGGTTACGGGGCCCGCAGTAAAGTCTAATGTAACCGGAGAGCAGCCATGAAAAGAATCGACACTTATAGAACTTGTTGGATTTCCTATCACTATCAGGTCGCTGTCTGTTTGCGTATTTACACAACCTGATGCATTGGTAACTCCCAGCGATACTGTATAATTTCCCGGACTTGTATAGGTATGCGACGGGTCAGCAATTGCAGAACCGTTACCGTCACCAAAACTCCAGGTATAACTACTTGCTCCAACTGCAGTATTCGAAAAGTTAACAGTAAATGGTGCAGTACATGAGGTGGTGTTGCTGGCGCTAAAAGTAAAGTTTATCGGTTGGGTAACATGTATATAATTAGTGCGGGTAACCGAATCTTTACAAGGTCCGTAAGCAACTACCAGGCTCACTGTGTAGGTGCCTGTTGCAGAATATACGTGTGTAGGATTCTGGGACGTAGAGGTCTGCCCATCTCCAAAATTCCAAAGCCAGGAATTTGCAAAATTAGAACTATCATTAAACTGAACGGTTAATCCGCTGCAGGCATTGGTATTGCTGGCGCCAAAAGCAGCATGCACATCGGTTACTGCGATCTGAGTTTTTGCTGTATCCTGGCAACCAATTGAGTCGGTAACTATAAAAATAGGATTATAAATACCGGTGCTGTAAGTTTCAGAAGGGTTTTGCTGGGCAGATGTTCCGCCGTTGCCAAAATACCACTCATATGTAATCGGACCGTTCGTTGAAGTGCCACTTCCTGTAAAATGAACAAGGAGAGAAGTATTACAGGTTTGGTTTGGACTAGCTGAAATAGTAGCCGTTGGAGGAAGACCCACTACCTCATAGTCGGTTAGTGTTTTGTTGCTTTCGCATCCGTTGCTATCCCTCGCAACTAAAATGACCGAAAATACACCGGTATGAGTGTAGCAATGTGTTACATCAAACCCCGACTGGGCCAGCGACCCATCGCCAAAGTCCCAGGCGTACTGGGTAACCGGACTTGAACCTGCCACAGTTAAATTAATAAAGCTATCCATATGACATGGATTAGCACAACCTACATGGTTAATTGAAGTGAAACTATCGGTTGGGGGCTGATATACCCTGATAGGCATAACAAAAGTATCCTTTGAAGTTGCGTTCGAAACAATTTCAATAACCACGTAAACACCGGGTTGCGTAAAGTTGGCTGTGGGGTTTTCGTTAGTTGAGGTATTGCCGTTTCCCAAAATCCATTGCCAACTGGTGGGGTTACCAGTGCTTTGGTCTGTAAAATTTACTACTAATGGGGGGCATCCAAACTGGGCCGATGCACTAAATGACGCCACTACCTGCGAACTTACTCGCCCCACGGATATGAGCATCATAAAGAAAAAAAGTAAATAATTCCTTCTCACTGGCGGTCTGCTTTAACGTTATAAAGATGCACTTTGTAGATAATCATGTTGCATCTTGTAAAAAACAATTTTGACTATCTATGTCCTTATTAAACTGCAAACGCTGAAAAAATGTTTCATTTTGAACAAGCTAAGTGCCCGGGTTATTGGCCAATATTTAAAATGCAAAAGAAGCCCCAAGGCAGATTGAATACAATTTTCGCTTAAAATACTGATTTTTAATAGTTTATTATCGATAATTTAGGTTTGTTAAAATGCCGGCTGTGGATAACAATTTTAATTGCAGTGTATTTCCATAGCCTTCAAAGCCGGCTTGTAACCCAGTTTGGCCGAAAACGCGAAGTCTGCGCATCCATCCATTTGCTGATTCAGACCTATTTTTGACAGACCCCTGAAATAGTATACCGATGCGTCCGATTCGTCAAAAATGAGAAAACGGGTGTAATCGTCAATAGCGGCATCATATCGTTTAAGTTGGTATTCGGCCATCGCTTTGGCCCGGTAAGCAACATGATATCCTCTGTCTATGTTCAGTACCTTAACATATTCGTCAACAGCGGTTTTGTACTGCTTTCTATCGGTAAAAATAGTGGCACGACCCATGATGGCTTTAACATAGTTCGAGTCCAGACTTAGTGACCTGTTGAAATTAGCTTCAGCGGTTTCCTTTTTTCCAAGCGTTAACAGAATATTTCCCATTTTACAATACAACGAGGCCTTACTGCTGTCTATTCCCGCACAGGTTTTAAACTCATTCAACGCTTTTGAATATAGACCTAAGTGTGCATCAACCTCGCCTAATGAAAACCAGGCATCGTAATATGATGGTAACAGGTCAATTGCTTTTTTCAGGTCTTCAGCCGCAATCTTGTAGTTTTTTTCATTGCTGGCCTTCATAGCCCTGGTCCAGTATAATTGCGCCTTGATGTGCCGCAAAGAATCTGACATTACAGGTTGGTTTGCTGCCACCCCATTATCACCCGATGGTCTATATGCCGATGAGTCGCGGCTGTTTTGAAGTGATTGCGTGTCGACTACCTCGTGCATGGTGCGCTCCTCATTTGCCGTGTCCTCATTGTCATAAAGCGCCCGGGCTGTTTCCCAATGGGTAACCGGAATAACACTGGTATCTACACGGCCTGCCGAACCTCCTTCAATAACCGGTCTTATGTGCAGCGAATCAAAACTGACACTGTTTGCGTAGGTTTTATCAGGCGCAACGGTTTGCTTCGGCTCAGCGTTATTTTGCTTAGTTCCCTTTTTGGTATGCTTTGTAGTGGTCTGCCTTGTAGGAGGAGGAACCGCGAGCGCCTCCACATGGACAGTGGAATCCTTAGCAACGATGTTTTGTGTTGTATCTTTAGTCACAGTCTCAACAGGCAAAACCGGTTTCGGGGTTTTTCCATATAGCATTATCTCCAATGCTGTTTTTTCCTGCTCTTCTTTCTGTATTTCGGTTTTTAAACTATCCTGCATGTGCATAAGGTATGGCGTCAACAGGGCCTTATCGCGTTGCCGCTGCATATTGTGTATGGTAGCCTGTATGTTTTTTTCATCCACAACGGCTTTACTCTTTATGTTGAACGAGTCGAGGCTGGCCTGGATACCCTGAAGCAAAGTACGGTTTAAATCGAGTGTGGCATCGGTTAACATAATGCGGCCCAACACAAGTTCGGTGTCAATTGGCTGGCTGACCGGCTTTGCGGCTGCTGACTGAGAGGCTTTGATTACACTGTCTTTTTGACCCGGAGAGAAAGTTGTAGAGTCGGTAATGGATTGTGCATGCATTATGCCGGTCACCATCATCAGAAAAAAGAATAGATAAAAAATGAGCCTTTGTTTCATTTACCGCATGTAATTAACGCTGCGCGTTCAATGTGAAAATTGTTCATAGGGTCATTAACCGGTAATGCTTTGCAACTATAATAATACAAGATTTTAGCGGGGGTCAAAAAATCACCACGTCCTTAACAACTTCGGCCCCAAGTTCTTTATTGAACAGCTCCATAATTTTAGTGCGCGAGTAATTCAGTTCCTGTTTTAAGGGTGCTGATTCTATTTTAATGTATAGTTTGCCATCGCGCAACGAAACCGATGAGGTATATTTTGCAATGGGTTTTCCCATTATTTCAACCCAGCCTTCCCGTATACGGCTTTCGTTTAGTTTGGTTCTAAGCTTTAAATCATCTACCATCATTTCAAGCGCTTGCCCGATGGTGATATCGTTCTTCTTTCTCATTTCGATTGAAAGTTAAGCAAAATACGCGCGTTACCGGCCAAAAAAAAGAAGCTACCCCATTTCGAGGTAGCTTCTTTTAATTTATCAGCCAATTACCGGTTATTTATTTCTTTTTAACCGGTTGAGGAGCTGGTTTTGGAGCGGGTTTCGGAGCCGGTTTTGGGGCGGCATTACCTGGCTTGGCTGCCGGCTGCTGTCCAGTCATTTTGTTTTGTGGTGTTGCTTGCGACGGCTGCGATGAGTGAGGGGCGCTTTCATTTGAATGATTAGCAGGTTGCGCTCCCGGATGTGACGCAGGTTCTGAACTTGGGTGCGAAGCTGAAGGCATAGGATGCGAAGTAGGTGTTGCACCTGGCTTAGACTCAGGGCTTGATGCCGCAGGATGTGAAGCGGAAGGCATTGGATGCGATGTTGGAGTTGAACCAGGCTTGTTTTCATTTCCCGAAGCCGGATGAGCGCCCGGTTGTGCAGTTGGGTGTGCCGCTACCGGTTGGGTACCCGGATGTGCCTGGGCCGGTTTACCGGCGGCGCTATATGGCTGGCCTCCCGGCTTGCTGTAAGCTGCTACGGCCGGCTTTCCGCCATTAGCTGATGCGTACTGGCTTTTATCGCTTTGCGCCGTATGCACATGTTGAACTTGTTCCGGGGTTGCATTTACATGTTTTTCGGCTGCATAGCTGCGCTCGGTGGCTGTTGGCTGAGCTCTAACTCCGCCTTCGCCATTAAAGCTGGCGCGGCTGCCTCCTTCATGCACTACCGTTCTGTCAACATAAGTAGTATGTACAACAGTTACGTCAACGTGGGTAACGGCAGTATTATATCTAAAAGAACCGCCTTCCCATCTGCCGCCGTCATATCCACGGCCGCCGTATCCAAATCCATAGTTAACGCCACCATAGAAACCGATGTGCTCACCCCAGTATCCTTCATGATAGCCATAAACTCCACCTTCATACCCCCAATAACAAGGGGTCCATAAAAAGCCCGGATGCGGAGGGTTTACCCAAACGCCGGGAACCCAATAATAACCTGCAGGACCAAAGGCCCAGTAACCGGGGGTCCATAAATAACCTTCAACAGGGCAAACAGGTTGCTCATAAACCGGAATTTCGGGTGGGGCTTGTCTTGGAGCTTCAGCTACAACCGGAGCCTCGTTACCACGTGGCGTAATAATATCCCGGTCGCCATTGGCGTAAACCAGCATATATACTTCCGATCTTTCTATAACATAGAGCGGGCCATCCATGTTATCTGCTTTGCGGTATTTAATACTGCGCTCGCCAACTTCTTCCACTTTCGCCTTTATAACATCATCATTGGTTTTAATAATGTCGTCTTGCGAAAAGGCTTTGTTTGTAAAAAGAAAGGCAAATAAAAACGTAAGATACGTGAGGGGTGAAAATATTATCTTTCTCATGGGTTTTGTTTAATAAAGTAATTAAATATATGGCGATACAATGTTAAAAATAAAAACTAATTAAAAACAAGACGAAATAATTTAGAGAGGTATTTAGCCGTTTTAATGATTGCCGTTTTTTTACTTGAAAATCACAAAACATCTCTCAAAAATAAAATTATATAGTAATTATAATTTATGTTTTAATGAGCTTAAAATACCAAGATTCCGGTAGTGTAAATTATTGTTAATAGTTTAATAATTATAATCGGTCAACAGGTTAAAATATGCAATACACAAGCGCTTCCGGCGTTTTTCGGGTCAATCGTAATAGAATTATCCTTCATAAATAAATCTGTGATGATAAAATACCACTTACTTCCATTTGCCGGCATCCTGATTTTAATGAGCGGTTGCACTCATTCCTATTATGCCCCTAATACCAGCAACGTACCGGTTTTTAAGGAGAAAAACGAAATGCACTTCTCGGGTTCAGTGGTGGCCACTCAAAATGTGGGCGGCGATTTTCAGGCGGCCTATGCCCCCACCAACAGCGTTGGTGTTATTGCCAATGCCAATGTAAACGGTGGGGGTAACACACCCACAACCGGCGGTAAGGGCTATTTGTTTGAACTGGGAGGCGGATATTACAAGCCCTTAAATGTAAATACACCTCACGCTAAAAATGTATTGGTTTTTGAGTGCTATGGGGTTTTAGGCTTGGGTGGCAGCAGGGGTTTCTATCGCGATAGCACAGGGCAGTTAGCTGCCACCAATATTTGGGGGCAAACAATACCGCAACAGTTTTTCTATCCCCACAATTACATCCTGGCCCGGTATATGAAAGCTTATGTGCAGCCCTCTATAAGCTTTAGCCATAACATCATAGATCTTATTTTTGCTACCAAAATCGGTTTTTTATATACATATAAAGTCAGTTCAACAATTCCGGAATCATATTTAACCACGGCGCCGGCTGCTGAGCCTGCCTACGCAGGTACCTTATACAGCGATTATCAAACACTTACTACTAACCGCGCCCCGTTTTTATTTGAACCCTCATTTACCCTGCGGGTGGGATACAAATGGGTTAAGTTTGAATGGCAGTTAGATTATAGCGCTACGCGCAACGCCTTTATGCAAAATGTGGCCGGAATTCCTTTAGCCTACAGTTTTGGCGTTTCGGTCGATATTGCCCGCCGGTTTAAGAAGGAGCCCAAACACGCTTCGGGTAATGAGTTAGACTATTGAGAATAAAAATCGGCCAGAACAGCAAAAATGATACACCCATCAATGCACTAAGTTTATATTTTTGCGGCACTTAAAAATGCCCTGCTGCGGAAACTGATGAAATTTTTTACCCGGATACTGTTTTGTGTGTGTTTTTTGGCGGCCGTCTCTTCATCGCTTCAGGCGCAAAATAAATTTACCCTCAGCGGTTATGTAAAGGACACTGCTAATGCCGAAAGCCTGCTTTCTTCTGCCGTTTACATTGTAGAGTTGGGCAAAGGGGCCAACACCAACGAATTTGGCTTTTACTCTCTTACCATGCCACCCGGAAAGTACACCATCAAAGTTTCATATGTAGGTTATGCTTCGAAGATGTTTGTGGTTGATTTAAACAAAGACACCCGGTTAAATATCGACCTTAAATCAACCACCGTTGATAAAGAAGAAGTGGTGATAACAGGCGAACGCCATGATAATAATGTAGAGAGCACCAGCATGGGTAAGCAGGAGATAAGTATGGAGCAGGTAAAAACAATTCCTGCGTTTATGGGCGAAGCTGATATTATGAAGACCATTCAGTTGCTGCCCGGAATCATTTCGGCGGGCGAGGGCAACACAGGATTTTATGTGCGCGGCGGAAGTTCAGACCAAAACCTGGTTTTGCTGGATGATGCGGTTATTTATAATACGGGGCATTTGCTGGGTTTTTTCTCCGTTTTCAACGCAGATGCTTTAAAAAATACCACGGTAATAACCGGTGGTATGCCTGCAGAGTACGGGGGGCGGATTTCATCGGTGGTTGATGTACAGATGAAAGAAGGCGATATGCGCAAGTGGGATGTGGAAGGGGGCATTGGCTTAATTGCTTCAAGATTAACTGTGCAGGGGCCATTGAAAAAGAACAAATGTGCCATTATTCTTTCGGGCAGAAGAACCTATATCGACTTGTTGACCGACCCTTTACTTAAGCACATCGCCGGCGGGCAATTTGCAGGTAACTCGTATTACTTTTACGACTTAAACGGTAAAATAAATTACCTGATAAGCGACCGCGACCGTTTGTATTTGAGTGGTTACTACGGACAGGACGTATTTAATTATGCTGACCCCGGTGGCGAGTTTAAGATTGCCTTTCCATGGGGTAATGCCGCAGCCACCCTGCGCTGGAATCACCTGTTTAGCGACCAGTTGTTTTTAAATACCAGTATAGTTTATAACAGCTTTGGGTTTAAGGCTAACACCGATTTTCAGAATGTAACCTTCGACCTCAGTTCGAAGGTGCAGGATGCTACTATTAAACAGCAGTTTGAATATTCTCCTTTTTTAGGGCATTTAATGAAATTTGGCTGGACTTACAGCTTCCATACATTCGATCCGTATCAAACAACCGGAGAGGCCGGTTCAACTACCTTTAGCTCAACCAGTAATGCCACCAAGTTAGCCAACGAAGCTGCTGTTTTTTACCAGGATGATTTTGACGCAACCCCGTGGTTGAAAATAAATATTGGCCTTAGAGGTTCACTTTTCAATTTTATGGGGCCTTTTTCTGAAGTTCAGTTCAACCAGTATGGTAATGCACTTGATACGCTGAAATATAAACCGGGTCAAAATATTAAAACATATTTTGCCGCCGAACCGCGTTTGTCCATGCGCTTTAAGGTGGATAAAACATCTTCCATTAAACTGGGGTCCACTTTAAACAAGCAATACATTAACCTGGTACAAAGCGCCACTACAACCTTGCCCATTGACTTATGGGTACCGGCTACTGCCCTGGTAAAACCGCAGATGGGTGTTCAATCATCGGTTGGATATTTCAGAAACTTCAAAAATGACATGTTCGAAACTTCGGTAGAGGTTTACTATAAATATCTGTGGCATCAAATTGAATTTGGAGAAAGTGCCGTGCCCGGAAATGTGGAAGAGGATATAGAGCAACAATTTGTTTTTGGCAAAGGATGGAGTTATGGGGCTGAGTTTTTAGTAAAGAAAAACAAGGGCAAATGGACCGGTTGGATTTCGTACACCTTATCATGGGCCTGGCGCAAGTTTGATTCCATTAATGCCGGTAAACCTTTCCTGGCCGAATATGACCGCCGAAACGATTTGAATATTGTAAACATGTACGAAATCAACAAGCACTGGAAGGTATCAGCAACGTTTGTGTTTGCCACCGGTCAGCGTACCACATTGCCTGTTTCGTACTACTTAATACAAGGCCAGGTAAACTACGTTTATGGTCCGCGCAACTGGTACCAAATGCCTGATTACGACCGGCTTGATTTAGGATTCACTTATTCAATAATTCCTAAAAAGCCAAAGAAAATAAACTTTCATTCAGATATATCTGTTTCGGTTTACAATGCCTACAACCGTATGAATCCGTTCTTTCTGTATATAAACGCATCGGGTGATGTGGGCGGTGGGGCCAACTCATTAAGCGGAGGTAGTAAGTCAATTACGTTTTCAGCCAAGCAGGTTTCATTATTTCCGATTTTGCCGAGTATAACCTGGAATTTTAAAATTTAACGATGAAAAGGGGCATTCATTATTTATCGGTTAGTTTAAGGTATGGCATTTTTGCCATAGCTGTTGCTTTGGCTGCCTGCTCTAAAACGGTTAAGGTTAATATTCCCCCGCAATCGCAGCAGGTGGTGGTGGATGGCTCTATTGAAAATGGAACACCCCCTATCATTTTACTTTCCGAAAGCCAACAGTTTTTCGGTACCACCAATTTAAATAACCTGGGGGCTTATTTTGTTCATGGCGCCAAAATCAAAATCAGCGGTAGCGATGGTTCATCGGTGCAGTTACAGGAGTTTTGCCTGCAGGACCTGAACCTGCCCCAGGCGCAAGTGCAGCAGATTTTGAGCGTGCTTGGCTATACCAGCGTCGATTCAGCCAACGCACTTAATATTTGTGCATATACGGTGCCTGATATTGTTAACTATTTCACCACTGGCAACTGTAGTTACACCGGCAACCAGCGGGTTACTTATACTATGGATGTAATGACACCGCCTATTTACGCCGGTCAGCATGATTCTATCCATCTTACGGCTGTTACCACTATACCCACTGCCATTGGTCTTGATTCATTAGTTGTTCGGCCTGACGCCGACCCTACTTATGCCGATTCATTTTCGGCCGTATATGCCTATGTTACGGTGCCTGATACATTTGGTAATTTTATCCGCTACCTGACCAAAGAAAACAGCCAGGCATATTTTCCTCCTCCGGGTGGTTCTGTTTATGACGACAAACTTTTTGTAGGCCTTACCATAAATCTGCCATTAGAACGAGGCCAGTCGCCCGATACTAAATTTAACCTCAATACAACCACCTATTTCCCACGGGGCGATACCTTAACGGTTAAGTGGAGTAACATAGATGCCAATACCTATAACTTTTATTACACCATGGAAAACGATGGCGGCAACAGTCCGTTTTCATCGCCTGTAAAAATTATCGGTAATGTGAATAACGGCCTGGGATGTTTTGCCGGGTATGGAACCAAGTATTATTCCATTTATGTACCTTAATTAAAGGGCGGGTGTTGATTAAATCCTTTCCCCGGTTTACGCAAGCCCGTTATTTTTGAACACCTGAAGAAAGACTATAAAATAAATTGAATATGAGTAATGCAACTGAAAGAGTACACTGCCTGATTGTTGGTTCGGGCCCTGCGGGATATACAGCCGCCATTTACGCTGCACGAGCGAATCTGAAACCTTTGATGTATACCGGGTTAAAACCTGGCGGACAACTGATGGATACCACGGATGTGGAGAATTTTCCGGGATACCCTTCAGGCATATTGGGCCCCGAGATGATGGAAGACTTTAAAAAACAAGCTGAGCGTTTTGGTACTGATATCCGGTTTGGCATTGCCACTAAAGTTGATTTTTCGAGCAGGCCACATAAAGTTTGGATTGATGACACCAAACTAATTGAAGCTGATGCGGTGATACTGGCAACCGGGGCGGAAGCCAAATGGTTGGGTATACCCAGTGAAAAGAGATTGAACGGTTCGGGGGTAAGCGCCTGCGCCGTTTGCGATGGATTTTTCTATAAAGGCACTGAGGTAGCTATTGTAGGAGCCGGCGATACTGCCTGCGAAGAGGCCATTTACCTGTCGAAACTTTGCACGCATGTGCATATGATAGTAAGAAGGGACCAGATGAGGGCCTCCAAAATTATGCAGGAAAGAGTAGTGAACACCCCCAATATTACCGTTTACTGGAATAGCGAAACCGATGAGGTGTTAGGCGAAACCGTGGTTGAAGCAGTGCGTATTTTAAATAAAAAAACGGGAGAGAAGACTACTATACCTGTAACAGGCTTTTTTGTGGCCATTGGTCATCAACCCAACTCTCAAATATTTCAGGGAATTTTGACGATGGATGAGCAAGGTTACCTTATTACCCAACCTGATTCTACCAAAACCAATATAGAAGGCGTTTATGCCTGCGGCGATTTGCAGGATAAGGTTTTCCGCCAGGCAGTAACTGCGGCAGGCACCGGCTGTATGGCTGCGCTGGAGGCTGAAAGATGGTTGTCGGAACAACAGCACTAATGCCTTTTTGAAATTTAAACCTTTTTAGCGAAATTTTTGTTTTGAAAAAGAGAATATTTCGCTGGAATTAGAGTTTAAGGTTTTAAATTTGCAGGTATGAAACGCGGTGGTAGTATTTTGCTGGCCTTTTTGGCCTTTCTTACCCTGGCCTCTTTCAGGCCCCCCCAACAATCGCAGGTAGATGGTTGGGTGTATGAGCGCGATAAAAAAGGGATTAAAATATTTACCAAAAAGAGCAAGTGGGGTAAGCTGCGCGATTGCAGGGCAACCATGGTTGTTGCCACATCTCCCGACCAAATGCTTAAAGTTTTAACCGACTTCAATAACTATAAAACATGGATGCCCCGGTGCCGTAAATCGGGGGTTGTTGCTCGGTTAAACGATAATGAGTTTATTGTACACATGGTATTTAATGGAACCTGGCCGGTTAAGGACAGGGATTGTGTGGTAAGAATAAGGTTTGATAAAGACCCTAAAACGGGTGTTATTACCATTGTGGAAACGTCTGAGCCTAAGTATCTTAAAGAAGAAGCTGACGTTGTCCGTATTCAACAGTTAGTATCCACCTGGAAACTGGTTCCCAAAAATGGAGGAACTGAAGTAACCAATGAGTATTCCTCAAACCCCGGCGGTAACATTCCCGACTGGCTGGTAAATACCCAAAGCGTGGATAACCCCTATTCAACGTTCGAAAACCTGCAGGAAAAAACCTCCACCAGAAAGTAGCTAAACCTTTTGTTTAGTTGTGTTGTTGTAATGTGGTTTCTGTCAAATTAGCCGAACGTGCCAAAAGCAGATGACACAATTGGTTGTTGAAAAGTAATTATGACACAGGCACGGAAATTGACAAGGTGAGTTACTTTTGCAATGATTAGCAAAATAAGCGTAAACAGAATTTAATAACTTTAAAACATACATTATGGCAGTTCAGTTAACGGATGGAAATTTCAAGGAAACAGTTCTTGATAGCAACAAAGTTGCGATAGTTGATTTTTGGGCAGAGTGGTGCGGACCCTGCAAAGCGATTGGCCCTATGATTGAGGAAATTTCGAAAGAATATGAGGGTAAAGCAGTGGTTGGTAAAGTAGATGTTGACAGCAACCCTGAAACAGCTATGAAATACGGTATTCGTAATATCCCTACTATTCTTTTCATTAAGAATGGTCAGGTGGTTGATAAACAGGTGGGTGCAGTGCCCAAGGCAAACTTAGTTGCCATGCTGACCAAGCATCTGTCTTAATCAGCATTGTAAATGAATTGTAGCAGGGGCAATCATGTCGGTTTTCGGCAAAGGTTGCCCCTGTTTTTTTATAATACCTTGACACCAAGGCGCGCAGACACAAAGAATACAACTTTATTAGTATAAATTTTAAAGTATGGCAGTTGAGCTAACCGATAC